>Ga0116227_10006027_pt1 | contig 24940 bp, 21 predicted proteins | sample S1TSphgellanicum_FD_89693 | JGI IMG/M metagenome (GOLD analysis project Ga0116227, IMG submission 89693) | Host-associated microbial communities from peat moss isolated from Minnesota, USA - S1T2_Fb - Sphagnum magellanicum MG | ecosystem: Host-associated > Plants > Peat moss > Unclassified... | reverse complement strand
TGCGTTATGCTCGCCGTTGAGTTCGTTTGAGTGGTTTCCGGCGCGCTTAACGAGCCGATCGGTAACACGGACATGAGATGCCTCTCCGATGAACCAAGGGACGGTTTAGGCAATCAAATTGATCTGCCAAATTGATCTGCCCGGCGCATTTGCCGCTCCGAAGCTTGCGCGAGGGAGTCCAAGCCGATGGCCCCTTAGGCGAAGGCAACTCCGCATATAAGGTCACACCTGAAAGCGCTTCAGGTTTGTTAATCCGTACTATTGAGGCATACTTCCGTGCCCGCTATGGCCCTTTGATTTGGTGCTGCCGGAGCTTGCCGGTGAATCGTCTGATGGAAGACTTTTCGAGCACACCCATTGCGAATTCGGGCCGCCCGAGCTCCCTTGCTTGCGGACAGGCCAGCTCCCTTGCGGACAAAGCGGCGGCGATTGCGCAAAAGCGATGTCAGCGTATACCAAAGACGAAATGATCAGGGTTGTCGTAGCCAAAGAACGAAGCATGCAAGCCTCCGCAGCTGATTCCAGCTTTGTAAAAGGCCTAAACAGAAGATCAAATCAGTTTTAATTTATTGAACGGCTCTATAATACCTAGCGGGCGGCAGAGCCATAAAGGACAAGAGCGTTTCATTATCTGTGAGATATTTGACCAAAGGCCGCTTTGGATGGCTGCGGCGAAAAGGACGGGGTGAATGGCTGGGAAGACAATCGAAGATCTGAAAGCGTTGCGGGCGGATCTCGTGGAGCGGCGGCGTCAAGAGGCCTATTGGGCCGTGGCCGCCGGACCCTATAATGAAACAGGCCTCGCAAAACTCGTTTTGGCAGATCGGGCTATTCGCGCCCTCGATTCCGTCATCGCAGAAGGCAAGGACGAGCCGGAAGAAACGGCCGGAGCGGAGGCGAGCCGCGCAGGTTTCATCTGATCATTCGAACCGCGATCGTATTGAACGGTGAACGGCGGACGTGAGACCGGAAAAGGAGCTTTATGTGGCAACTCGGGCGGAACGGCTGGCTGGTTTCACAACGGATAGAGAGCCTCAACCCGGCTGCGATGTTGAGTTATTGTGTGAGGATCACAACGGCACTTACGTGCTTCCCTTTCCCTGCCGGCGCGCCGAAGGTACGTGGCTCAACCCAAAGACGGGGGAAAATGTCGAAGCCGAAGTGCTCGGATGGCGCGCTTGGGAAGAGCGCCGCGGAGGGCGGGCGAAAGAACCCTAAAAGCGTCCCTGAAGCAAAGCCGTTCGCTGCTCCAAGCACAAGCTGAACACAAACAATTAACGATACCCGGCGATATTGCATTCATCTCCTTCTGAACGAAGCGGCAGATGCGAAGCCTAGCTCGTTACAAATCGCGCCTCTTCCCGGCCGGTCTTTTCTGCGCCGCGGCACTGGCCGCTATGGGAATCGGCTGCGCAGGTCACGCCGCCGCGCCTAAGATCTTAAAATTTGGCTATATTCTCTCGCCCTCCTCGCAACTCGGCAAGGGAGAACAAGTCTTCGCCGCCGAGGTCACGGCGCGAACCGGCGGCCGCTACATCATCGAGAATTACCCGGATTCGATGCTTGGCGGCGAAATCGCCATGATCGATGACGTCAAGCTTGGGGCTCTGGATCTGGCATTTATCACCGGCGCACCGCTGTCAAAACTCTTGCCAGAAGCTGGTGTCTTCAACATTCCATTTCTATTTCGCGATGCGGAACAAGCACGCTCGGTACTCGATGGGCCGATCGGTGAAAGCTTTCTTCAAAAACTCGACCAAACTGGCCTCACAGCACTTGCCTGGGGCGAGAACGGCATGCGCCACATCACGAACTCGAAACGGCCTGTCCGCACACCGGATGATCTCGCCGGGCTCAGGCTGCGGCTGCCTCAATCGGATGTGATGACAGCGGGGTTCACGGCGCTTGGAGCCGAGGTGGAACAGATCCCGTTTCCAGACGTCTATAGCGCGTTGCGCAGCGGACGTGTCGACGCCGAAGAGAATCCTATCGCAACCATCTTATCCGCCAAGTTCTTTGAAGTTCAAACTTATCTCACACTCACAGGACACATCTACGATCCGGCGGTCATCATGATCTCAAATGATGCCTTCGCTGCGTTGTCCGATGCCGACAAACGTATTTTTGAGGAAGCCGCGAAATTAGCGGCCAAGGAATCCCGTGACGTTAATTCCGAAGCGGAAAGAACCGGCGTCACCGCTCTAAAGGCTAAGGGTATGGACGTGATTGAAGTGGTCGATAAGACCGCTTTCGCAAACCGCGTCTCAGTGGCATCTCCTGCATTCGAGAAGGAATTTGGCCGGGACCTTATCGAGCGGATCAAAAATGCAGCCGTTGCGGCAAGCCCGCAAACTGCCAAGATCCCAATAGGTCAGGGTCCGCGATGACAATCAAGGTCCGGATCACCGGCGCTTTCGCCATCGTCTTGGCGCTCCTGCTCGCATTGGGAGTGAATTCACTTTTAGCGATTGTCGAGGTCCAGCGCGAAGCGCAAAAAGTCGAGAAAGGCCTGGCCTACGCGAAGGAGACCACCGACTACACTGCTCAAATTCGTACAATGCTGGGACGCGCAGCACTCTATGTCGTGAGCGAAAATACTTATGACTTGGAGCGTCTGAAAACCACAGTGCAATGGCTTGAGGCCGCCGCCCCGAAACTCGACGGCCGCCTCCTCGCCGCGACCGATATGACGGCCGAAAAGCTTCGAACAGAAACGAAAGACTATATCGCGCACCTGAACACAATCATTGTGCTTGCTGGTACGCGGCAAAAAAACGAGAGCAAGGCGAGTGAAGCCCTGACCAATATCCAAGTATTGGCATCGGCGATGGCCGAGCACGCTGGCAAGGACGCGGAGGTGTCAATCGAAACGGTGCGGCTGTTAAGCGGCGCGACAGCGAGCGGCATCTCGACTTTTCGCTATCGCACGTCGCGCGACCCGGCTGATAGCGCCGCCGCGAAGCGCTGGCTTGAGATCGCCAAATCGTCCTTACAAGCCTTGCTTGCGAATCCAACATCCGATCAGCGCATCCAGCGTCTCGCCGCCGCCTTGGCAGCACAGATGCGCACATACGAAGAAGCCTTGCTCGCGATGGTATCCAGCACCGAGGCGATCTCGCAAGAAACACCCAGCTGGAAGGCTTCAGGCGAGCAGTTGCTCGCAGACGGCGTCTTTTCGCGCCGCGCCGCCGGTGAAATGCAGCATGAAGCCGTCACGCGCATGCTTGAGTCAATTTCCGGCGCACGCGTCTTCAACCTGGCCGCAACCGTGCTGGCCCTCGCTTCTGGTCTCTTCCTGGCATTAGCACTGGTCCGTGATATTGTGCATCCGCTCGTCATGATCACAGAAGCGATGCGCAAGCTCGCCGCTGGACGCCTTGAGACACATGTGCCGCTTGCGGAGCGCGGTGATGAAGTTGGCGCGATGGCAAAGGCCGTTGCGATATTTCGTGACGGTCTGCTCCGTGTCCGAACGCTCGACTCGGAAAAAGAAGAAGAGCGGCTGACCAAGCAAGTCCGTATTCAAAGGCTTGAGGCCCTCAATAGCAGCTTTCAGGCTGAAGCCGGCGCCTATACGTATTCGCTGTCAGAGGCAGCGGAAAAGATGACAGAAGCGGCGAAAGCGCTGCTCGAGATCGCTGCTCAGACAAACAGCCGCTCCGCCAATGTCGCCGCTGCGGCGGAACAGGCAACCGCGCATGTCCGCCTTGTCGCAGCGACAACTGAGGAAGTATCGACCGCCGTCAATGAGATCGACAGGCAGGTTTATATCTCGACGGAGATGGCACGCAATGCTGTCACGCGGGCACAGGAAGCCGATGTCAATGTGCGAGCGCTACTTGGCGGCGCACAGAAGATCGGCGATGTGGTGGGCCTGATTCAATCCATCACGCAAAAGATTAACTTGCTGGCCTTGAATGCAACGATCGAAGCAGCGCGGGCGGGCGAGGCTGGCCGCGGATTCGCCGTCGTTGCCAGCGAGGTGAAGCAGCTCGCTCTTGCCACAGCGCACGCGACCGAGGATATCGGCCGGCGGATCAGCAATATCCAGGACGCGATGCAGGCCGCGGCGAATACGATTGAAGAAATCAGGCTCGCGATCAGCGGTATGAACGACAATACCGCCAACATCGCTCAGGCCGTCCAAGAGCAATCCATGGCGATCCGGCTCATCACTTCGAGCGCGGCAAAAGCCGCTGCGGGCGCCGATGAGGTAACTTTCAATATTGCCGACGTGCAACATGCCTCGGGGTCAACTGGGGCCGCCGCGCGCCAAGTGCTTGGCGCGGCTGAAACCATGGCGACACGGGCTGAGGCAATGAATAAGAAGGTCGGGGATTTTCTGAAACAGGTGAGAAGCGTTTAAGGCATGACCTCCGTTTAGCTATGAGCGATCATGGCTCCTTCGGCGAAAAAAAGATAAAGTCTCAGTAGCGGTGCTCCCGCCCCAAAAAATGAGCGCCTAAACCTCCGAGGTCAAAATGATGGAATCCTGGCGTACACGCTCTCCAAATGCGTCATGGCAACGCCGGGTTCTCAGCCCATTAGCCGAAATCATTGTTGCCATTTATGTCATTTTAGATGGTGTTTTCCGGACTTTGTTCCGGCCCCTGACGCTCTGGCTCGCAAAACTCCGGCTCATCATCCATCTCGAAGCCCTCATCGCAAAACTGCCTGCCTATGGGGTTCTCAGCCTGCTCGTCTTGCCGTTCGCGTTTGCTGAACCAGCAAAAGTCTATGCCGTATATCTGATGAGTACAGGTCACCTGATCATCGGATTGGTCCTGCTTGTCGCAGCCTATTTCGTCAGCGTGCTTGTCGTTGACCGGATTTTCCATGCAGGCAAAGCCAAGCTGCTTACCATTCCCTGGTTCGCGAAGCTCTGGACCTGGATTTCAAATTATAAGGAACAGTTTCTGACCTGGATGAAATCAACCCATGTGTGGAAAAGAGCAGGTGAAATCAAGCTGCGGATCCGGGATTGGCTTTCGCAGTTTCGCTGGCTGCCCATCCGCAAGTGACAGCACAACTTCAACACCGTTGATATGATTGTCAGTCGGCGTCGCGGTAGATCCGCTGGTCGTAAAGCGCACCGAGCATGGGGCTGAGATCGCGGCGGAAGCCTTTGGTTGGCGGTGCCGCCAAATGCGCATCAAATGACATTTTGTCCGACCAGGCTTCGCCGACCGTAAAATGGTTGGTGTGATCTGGCTGGTGCGTCACACCGAAGCGAAGATTACCCGGTTCTTTGGCACTCGCCTCGCCTAATGCTTTCAGTATGACAACAGCCTGATCCGCATATGAAGGCATAACGTCCACATGAGTCACCACCCATATCGCGTCCGCGGATATGGGATTGAGCGCCGGGCCGAGCCAAGTCCCTGCGAGAACCCTTTCATCCGGCGGCGCTGCCGCCATTGCATTGAGCTGATTCAAAAACTGTTGCACATGCGGCGCATTATGATGAGCGTCAAATGCGCTTTGATCAGCCCAGACCTCCAAGAGAACAAACCGGTTATCTTGGCCGATCTCACGAAGTGCCCGCACGTGAAGGCTGCCATCTTCCGTACTGATCGCCGCCGCCTCAGCTTTAAGCAGAGCCGACACGGCCTTCACCGATTGAGGAACGGCCTCGACATAAATCGCGACGTAAACGGCGTCGTCTTGTGCTGCCGCAGCCCGCGCCGCACCCGTTGCGAAAACCGCCATGGCGAGCAGAAGGGTAATCATAACGCGCATTCACATGTCTCCACTCAGACCGGTAATCAGGCGAGATCCTATAATCTCATAACCATTCACTACTTTGGCTTCTTGCCCAATCCTCCCTATCAGCCTCTTTTATGGCATTTATAGAGTTACTAACCATCGCACCTTCCTGGTTGCGATGTCTTAATGCAACGCTTTGGCCTCGCCCGATTGGTTCGCAACTGCTTTTCGGAACTGCCGTGGCTTTCAGCCGTTTGAAAACAGGGCTGAACCCACGGGAGAAGTTGAATGATTGGAACATCTTTGAGGAAAATCGCGTTGGCTGGTGCCGCGGCGCTAACTGTCGGCGCTAGTGTCATCGCCGTATCAACGCCTGCTGACGCATTCGGCCATGGCTTTGGAGGCCGGGGCTACCACGGCGGATGGGGCCGCGGCTGGGGCTGGGGCGGATTAGGCGCGGGCCTGGCGCTCGGCGCCGTCGCCGCTCCTTATTATTACGGCTATGGATACCCTTATTATGGGTATCCCTACCGCTACCGGTACGGCTATCCTGGCTATTATGGACGCGGATATTGGTAGGTTTTTGAGTATTCAGACGGGCGGCGCCGCCGTCCGTCTGAACCATTATCTAATGAGCGAATCATCATCAAACAAAATGCGGTTCGCGGCGCCATCGAGAGCGCCGACAGCGACATGCCTGTCACCAAAAGGACGCCGATGGAAATCGGCACGTCCATATTGGTTCGTCCATGGCGAAGCGCGATGAAAGCCGAATGAAAGAATGGGCGCCCGGCAAAGGCGATGGACGGAAGCGCGATGCTTGCGGAAGCCCAATGCAGCAGCGCGCGCGTGGCCTCGCCCATGCCCTGGCTGAAGCCTATCCAGATGCCAATCGAAAGCAGCATCAGATTGCCCGCCGCGAAGCCGCGACGGCATCGCGCCTCTGCGAATGACACGGCTGAGGAGCGGCTTGCTGCTGCCCTATCATCTCGGCCGATTAACGACCTATGGCGCACTTGGCGCGGTCGCGGCTCTGTCAGGCCAAACCTTATCTGGTCTTTCCTGGTTTCATTTTATCTCCGCTGCATTGCTGGCCTTCGCAGCCGGATTGTTCTTCTGGCAAGCCTTCTTCCTATCGGCATCAAGCGCGATAAGCGGGTCCGCAAGTCTTTGGTCGCATGTGGTTGCAAGATTCGCAGCTGACATGAGCGGCCCTGGTTTCCTGAATGGTTATGGGCTTGGACTGCTCTTGGGATTCATCCCTTGCGGCCTCGTCTACGCGGCGCTCGCCGTATCCGCTGCCTCAGCCGATCCTTTGGCAGGCGCCACGGGCATGCTCGCTTTCGGACTTGGAACAATCCCCATGCTGATTGGGATCTGGATTATAGGTCAAATGGCCATGACACGCATGAAGCGTTTCTCAGGCTTGGCACGGCCGGTCATCATGGCCCTCAACGGCGGTATGCTCCTTTTTATCGCTGCGAATTGGGGCTTGACCTAAGACCTCAGCTATTGAGCCAGGACACACTTGGCGAAGATTATTGCCCCCGCGGCAAGTGTGCGTCGATCTTTTAGTGCGAGCAGCGCTGCCAGCCTTTGCGGAATCTATTATGTTCCCACGTTGGGCATGGACATATTGAGTTATCTTCTCCAAGTATGAGGCGAAGAACGGCGCACGGCCCGTGTGCGCGGCTGGAGGGCTTGGGCAAATGATGTGCGGACAGAGCGAGGTCAATCACATCAAGAGCCCCCTCTCAGAGAGCATGCCGGCACTGATGCGGACATGGCGCTAAGCTTGGCTGTTCTGTCTTCGCAACAACCGCGTCGCAGCGGCAAGCGTTTGAGCCATTACGTCAAGGCAGCCCGCATGCGGGTCATCGCGCGCGGCATTCAAATGATGTGCGGTTCGTCCGTCAGCATTGATGCTGCCAGTCTCGCCGACATTCCCTTGATCAGCGCCGGTCTGCGGCTGGGGTGGCTTAGGTGTCTGCGAGCCGTCGGCATCCGGCAAATCGTCGCTAAAAGCGGGCTCGGCTACCCTTTCGTCTGCCGTATCGGTGATCTTTCCGAACATCCTTTTTATCACCGCCGCGCCTATCAAAAAGAACTGGAACTTTGCGCCGCTTGGTTGCGCCAAGGCAGCGAAGCACCCATCATTTATGATATTGGCGCAAACGACGGTTTCTTTTCTTGCCAGCTGGCCCAAATGCTCGGCCGAGAGCCGGTGAAGATCTATGCTTTCGAGGCAGTACCCGTGACCTTCGCTGGGCTCGTCACCTCAGTGCAGCGGCTCGATTTGCAGGAAAAAGTCTATCCTATCTCCGCAGCGGTGATGGATCATTTGGGTCCAACACGCATGAGTTATTCGCAGCAAAACTCGCTCTGCGCTCAAGTGACACCCAACGGATTGAATGGACGCATCGGCGATCAGGTCGCGCATGCCGCCGGGATGACCTTGGACAAGTTTCACGCCTTCACCGGCGCATTTCCGCAGCTGCTGAAAATAGACGTTGAAGGCAGCGAGCCCGCTGTTTTACGCGGGGCACAGTCCCTGCTGGCGCGTGCCGGCAGGCCCGCCATTCTCTTTGAATATAATCCAACGACATTGGCGGAATGCGGCGAATCCATTGAGGCCTTTTCACAGCTTCTTTCCGGTTATAAGCTCCACTATGTCGATGATCTCGAACGGCAAAAATTTCCATTCGGGGATCCAATCGGCGGGCTGAAAGACATTCACTGGATCTGCAATCTATTCGCCGTTCCAACGGAGGAAGACCCGGTCGCGCGCTGGGCTTCGGCATTGGCCAACGCGCAACGCAAGATCGCAGCTTAATGGTTTTCCAAAAAACAGTTGAGAATCCTGACACAGACATTTCTTCGGCTTGAAGTCGAAGTGACTTCCATCTTTCAATGCGTGGCTCGCGTCAGCGGTTGACAACGAAGTATTCGTTAGGCCCTTTATGTCGGATTCGGATCAAGCCAGCCGTCCGGTCGTCGTTTTGGCAACGCCTTGTTACGGCGGCCTCGTCAATCAAGCCTATATGATCTCGGTCTGCAATTTACTGCGTGATGCCAGCCAAGGTCTTTTTACTCTCGACCTTATGCTTTCCGGCAGAGACGCCTTAATTCCCCGCGCGCGAAGCACGCTTGTCGCGGCCTTTTTGGATCATTCTCCGGCAACGCATTTGCTCTTTGTCGATGCTGATATCGCTTTCACATCGGATCAATTTCATCGGATGCTCCGGTTCGATAAGGATTTCGTCGCGGGACTCTATCCGTTGAAAACGATCGATTGGGATGCTGTCCCTGCACGAGTCGTCAGCGGCGAAAAACTCGATGGCGCGGGCCTTTCATATGTCGGCACCCTGCTCGAACCGCCTGAGAGAAAAGTCGAAGATGGTTTCGCGACGGCGAAATACGCGGGTACAGGTTTTCAGCTCATCAAACGCAATGTGTTTGAAAAGCTCATCGCCGCGCATCCAGAGCTTCGTTTCAAGTCGATCCATGCACTCGCGCGCGAAGCCCCAAAGAGTTCCAATCTCTACGCTTTATTCGACTGCCTGATCGACCCCGAAACAGGCGAATATCTCAGCGAGGATTACGCGTTCTGCCAAAGATGGCGGGCGCTCGGCGGCGAGATCTGGCTCGATTTAAAAAGCAAGCTGACACATGTCGGGTCCGACAATTTCAAGGGCGATGCTGCTTTGCGTTATAAAGAGATCAAGTAAGCCGTCAGGTCCGGCGGCTCGTCATGCGCGGGCTTGACGCCGTCGGACGGCCCGCGCCAAAAAAAAATACACGCTGGCGACATCGCGCAAAGGAAAACGCACATGTACCAAGAGACGCCCATCCCCTAAAGGGTGCACCATGGTGCCGGTCACTTCGCCGATTTCATCAGGTCTGACTTTCGAGGTCACGCGCGGCGCGAGCCTTCCTTAAAGCGTACATTGTCATCCGGCTTCATTAGAATAGCACCGCGCCTTGTCCTTCTTCCGGGCAATAGGTATTTTCCATATGTTTCAGAGAATATGGTTTGATGGCAGCCTGGGTGACGGATTTCATATTTGACAATTAATTTTGTGCCCGAACGGGGGCGTATTCTTATGTGTAACTATAGGCTGGCCCGAATTCACCCAGAAATGGACAAATTGCGCCGCGCAGTTGTCGTTTCTCCCCGCTCATACAATGAACGGCATGGCGCTGGTCCTGGAAGATGTATCGTGGTGCCTTTCACAGCAACTAATCCACGGAGCTTTCTAACCCCTGCGGATATACCTTTTCCTTTAGGCATCTATCAAAGTTTAAGCGTGGATACTTGGGCAATATGCAGCGCCGCGATGTCAGTCTCACATGACCGGCTTGATCGTGTTCATATAGGCAGCTCCTTCGCACACGAAGTTTTATCCGCTCATGACATGTATCGCATCGAGAATGGATTACGGCACGCCTTTGGAATCTCTACGCCTCATGGAGCTTGGAAATTGCAGAATTATTGCTATCAGTATTCGATATCCCTTTGGGGACCTGTGGGATGGAGTTTTCGAGAGAGAATTTAACCATCCCAAACTAGAGCCTCGTTCACCCTGAGCGGGGCTCTATGTTTTTGGCGAATTGTATTCCCGCGGGTTTCAGATGACCCTTACTCTGCAGCCGTTTATTGAACCGCCAACGCACCTCGCGGCAAAGCCAGGTACGCCTCAAGGCGCGCACCAAAATCGCACAAAGCCAAATCAGCCCAGGCGGGTCCGATCAAGGTGAGGCCAAACGGCAGTCCATCGGTGCGAAAGCCGGCTGGCAGCGCCAAAGCACTGAAATCGAGAAGATTTACGAAATTGGTGTAGCGGCTCATCAAACTATTGAGCTTGATTGGATCCGCTTCGACATCCGCGATCTTGAGATGCACCGGTGCCGTTGGCACGATCAATCCGTCAATGCCCGCCATGATTTTGTCGGCCTCGCGTTTCAAATCGGCGAGCTTGTAAATCGCTCGAAACGCATCGGCTGCCGAGTATTTTTTCGCGCCATTGATGATCTCAAGAATGATCGGCAGAAAAGCGTCTGGCTGCCTCACGGCGAACTCTTCGAGCGCGGCATAACGCTCGCCGACAAAGGCATCCTGATAAAAAAGACGGCCCGCCGCGTCGAACACCTCGAAATCGAGCGGGACGATGGTTGCCCCAAACTCTTCAAGCCGTTTCAATGCGGCCTCATAGGCTGCCTGTGTCAGAGCATCGCCGCAAAAATCAGGCGCAGCTGGGACACCAAGACGCGGGTTCGTAACATAGGCAAGCGCATGGGAGGTTTGCGACCCTATTGGCACATGGCGCGAATAAGCGTCGGCTTCATCATAGCCAACGAGAAGATCATAGACAAAACGCGCGTCGGCAACCGTCAGCGCCAGGACCGATACACAGTCCAGCGTGCGGGACGCGGGCACGACACCCGCCGTGCTCAAAGCCCCGCGCGTTGGCTTGAGGCCGATAATATTGTTGAGGCCGGCTGGCACACGCACGGAACCCGCCGTATCGCTTGCAAGCGCGAAAGGCACAAGACCGCGTGCGACGACCGAAGCCGATCCGGCGCTTGAGCCGCCAGAGACATAGGCTGGATCAAAAGCATTGGGCACTGGCCCATATGGCGTGCGCACGCCGCAAAGGCCGGTTGCAAATTGATCGAGATTGGTCTTGCCTATGATAATCGCGCCGGCCTCAATCAGCCTTTGCACGACAAAAGCACTCGTCTCCGGCTGATAGGCGAAGCCAGGGCAGCCGGCCGTCGTCGGCCAGCCTGCGAGATCCATATTGTCTTTAATCGCGCAGGGGACACCGTAAAGCGGCAGGTCCGAACCTTTTCGGCGGGCGAGCGCGCGCCGCTCGTCCGCGGCGGCAAGTTGCGCTTTGAGCCCGTCATGATCAACCCGGCTGATCCAAGCAACATCATCTCGCGGCAAGCGATCGAGCAGATCCGAAAGCAAGTTTTGCGGCGCCGCGCTTTCTTCAATGGCGCGGCGCCAGTCATCAATCGTCCAGCCAATCATGCTGTCAACACAACCTTTTCAGAGCCTACTTTAAAACCAAGGCTGTAAACGGCCAGACATAGGCTTGCAACATCACGAGGCCCCCGACGAGCGCGGCGAGCAGGACGGAATGTTTGAAGACATAGCGCAGAATATCGCCCTCATGGCCATACCAGCCCGTCGCCGTCGAGGCGACAACGATCGATTGCGCATCGATCATTTTGCCCATGACGCCGCCGGAGGAATTCGCCGCGCCCATCAGAACAGCGGAAAGTCCGAGCTGCCCGGCCGAGGTTTTCTGCAGGCCGCCGAACAAAACATTCGACGCCGTATCGGAGCCGGTCAGCGCGACACCAAGCCACCCGAGCATCGTACCGAAGAAGGGATAGAAGAAGCCTGTATTGGCAAAGGCAAGACCGAGCGTCGCGTCAAGACCCGAGTAACGGGTCACTGTGCCGAGCGCCAGCATCGCCGAGATTGTCACCAAAGAATAGCGGACCACCCAGATCGTGGTCACATATTCTTTGACGAGTTTGACCGGTGAGTATTTCATCACAAGGCCAGAGACGATGGCTGCGAGCAAGATCGCCGTTCCGCTCATTGTCAGAAAGTTGAAGGCGAATACGGCGCCTTCCTTTGCTGGCGCAGGCACAACGGGGGGCACCTTCTGGATCAGATTATTCAAGCCTTCGATCGGCCATTTCGGCAGGAACAGAGGATTGACGATGTCCTTGAAGGTTTGCGTGCCCCAAACGAGGACGAAAAGGCAAAGGATGATCCAGGGCGTCCAGGCCCCGATGAGCTCGCCCATCGTCGCAGACTTCACAGCCACAACAGGGGTGGCTTGACCGGGAGTGACAAAAGAATGATCGATCTGACCGCGCAATTTCGGTGAGTGCCAGATCTCTTTCGGCTGCCAAATTTTGAGGAAGCCAGCCAGCGCCGCCATCGAGATCAGGGCTGCGCCGACATCTACGAGCCAGGGGCCGTGATAATTGGAGATGAGAAATTGCGGCACGGCAAAAGAAATGCCGCAAACAAAAATCGCTGGCCATACCCCCAGCATGCCGCGCCATCCTGCGAAGGCATAGATCAGCCAGAAGGGCACGATGAAAGAGAAGAGCGGCAGCTGGCGCCCGACCATGGCTCCAAGCAAAATCGAATCATGATCGACATCGCCGGTCAGCTTCATGACCGCCGCCAGGGTCACGATCGGTGTGCCAAGCGCACCGAAGGCAACCGGCGCCGTATTGGCGATCAGCGCTAATCCAGAGGCCGCGAGCGGCGAGAAACCAAGCCCGATCAGGATCGCGCCCGTCACAGCAACCGGGGTTCCAAACCCCGCAGCGCCTTCAAAGAAAGCGCCGAAGGAAAAGGCGATGAGCAAAAGCTGAAGGCGGCGGTCGGGCGTGACCGCGCCGAGCGAATTCTGAACGATTTGCAAAGCGCCTTTTTCGACGCAAAGCCGGTAAAGAAAAATAACGTTGAGAATGATCCAGCCGATTGGAAAGAAGCCGCTCAAAAACCCTAGGAGCGCGGCTCGCAGAGCCATGCCGGCGGGCATCGTGAAGGCGAAGATCGCGATCGCCAGAGCGCATGCGAGGGCAATCAAGGCCGCCCAATGCGCTTTGACATGCAAAAATGCAAGCATGATGAGCATGGCAGCGACGGGGATCGACGCGGCCAGCGTCGACAATACCGCATTGCCGAACGGATTATAGACTTGCGACCAGATCATGGCGTTTCTATCCTGAGATCCATATTTTAATTATTGGAGTTTGCCTCCATTCGCCCCGGCTGGGTCTCATAGCTCACGGACGGCGGCTAACCTAGCCGAAGAGTCTGGCAAGCTGAAATAGGCTTTTTAGCTCAAATCGTTGGAAAATATCTGATTGCTGCTTCCCGGAGGCCGCTCAAGCTTCGAACGTCATGCGGCGAAGGGGCCCTTTGGACAGAAGAAAAACGGGATTGGAAAATATGACAATCGTGAGATGATAGGTAAACATCGTCTGGTTTCGCGACATCGGCGTTCACAGCGGTATTTCCGGTGGTTTGGAGTTCTCCATGACCGTTATCGAACATGATTTCGGTAAAAAAGATAAAGACAAGATCCGGCGCTTTACCAAGCTCTTGACCTTGGAAGCGCAGCATGAGGCCAATGTCCTCGCCAATCCGCTTCCCTATCTGGAACGGGCGGACGAGCGGATCACCCAGCTTGAAATGGCATTGACGGAAGCTGCCAACGCAGCGGCCTTCGATCCTCCGGGCTATGCCGCTACGGAAGAGAAAGTTGAAGTCGATAAGGCTGAGTATGAACGCCTGTTGCGCTGCAAACAGCTCTTAGAAGCTGCCATCGCAAAAATTTGATCTCAGCTGTTTTCCGCGTTTCCAGCCCTAACTGCCCGGAAACAACGATCTCTTCTAATAGAAACGTGCTTCTGATACGCTGACCTGAGCGGGCTTCACATAGGCTCGCTCCAACGGCCAGCCTTGAAAGCGTCGGATTTCAGCGGCTACATCCCCATGAACAGGAGTATTTTCAAAGCGGGCAGTTCAAAAGCTCTAAGATTATTCCGCTCTTTAGACTTCGGATATATCTGATGTCTGATAAGGACTGCTTCGGTTATTGATCTTGCATGATTTCGAGCGGCCGGAGGTTCAGCCCGCGATGGTATCTCCGTTCGATTGGAAAGCCTGCTTTAAATCTGGTGCTCTTCGCATGATGTCTCCCATTTCGGCCAGAGTCTGGCTGGCTTTTCTTGGATGCCTCTTCGCCAGTCTCAACAGCACCACGGCCTCTGCTCAGGCCGATATGATCAAAGCCCGTTATTCGGTTAGCCTCGTTGGACTTCACATCGGCGACGCCTCGGCGAGCGGTCTTGTCCAGCCGGATGGGTATAAGATCGATCTTAATGCGCAACTGAGCGGCCTTGCTGCCATGGTCTCGCGCCTCCAGATGGCATTGGCTTCATCCGGCTCCATCCATAGGGGAACCGTTGTGCCCGCTGCCTATGCGACGACCTCCGCCAATTCCTATGAAACGCGCACGGTGCGCATGTCCTTGCACAGCGGCGAAGTGACCGCAGTGGAAATTTCTCCGCCTTTCGAGGACAAAGAGGGCCGCGTTCCCGTCACTGAAGCGTTGAAACGCAATATTCTTGACCCGACCAGCGCCTTAATCATGGCTGTGCCCCCTGGGCAGCCCTTGGTCGGACCCTCTGCCTGCAATCGCACAATCCCTGTCTATGATGGGCTTACCCGCTTCGATATTACTTTATCCTACACCGGGACGCGGACGGTTACGGCGCAAGGCTATTCCGGCCCGGTCTCAGTTTGCTCAGCGCGCTACACGCCCGTCGCCGGCCACAAACGCGATTCGCGTTCGACGCAATTCATGGCCGCGAATCGCGACATAGAAGTCTGGCTCGCGCCCGTCGAACATGCCCATGTGGTCGTGCCCTTCCATATCTCACTGCGAACGCAAGCGGGGATCGCGGTCGTTGATGCCGTAGAATTCAATGTCGCGCCGACGGAAGTCACAGCGACCACACATTGATAAGGCGCCGCACTTCATCGCGGACAAACGGATGCTATTAAAGACCGCGACGTCACGGCAGACCGGCCAGACCCGAGTCCCTTTTGTCATCAAAGCCATAGCGCTTCTGAAGCTTGCCTGCCTCTGATAGCGCGGTGAGCAGCGATGCCATCTTCATTCCGCGTCAGCTCACCGGTCCGCTCCGCCGCCAATGGCCTGCCAATCTCATGTCCTAAAGGGGATGCCTGAGCCGGCTTTATTTCCCGTTTTCGCGCCCGCGTTAACCATGCGGGGGAAGTCCGAAACTCAAAAATTGGGGCTCTTGCCGCGTGCCGCGTACTCAAAGATAAAGATGCCTGAGACACAACCCGTAAGTGGATCAACGTGTTGGGACAAGTTGACAAAACTCTTCTCTGGAGTCCTCCCGCATAACTTTTTTTGCTGATTTTTCTGCACCGTGAAAAGTCCTGCAAATACGGTAAACCCACATTATGTTGTGTTTCAGGTCAAATCTACTACCTCATCTTGCATGGAACAAAGAGTGATTCAACCAGCTGTCGGCGATTCGGGCGCGATTCGTTCGTGACTCGTTCAGATCGTAAAGAACGGATAGGCCTCGCAGGTCATTGTGGTACAAAAGAGAGATAGCGGGGTCAGTCTAATTCTGGGAGATCCACTCCAATCGCGAAAATTATCTAAGCCTTTCACTTCAAAGCATGGTCTTATCCGAAAGTTCGCTGCTCCTTCTGACCCTGCTTTTGCCCATCCCTCATAATGGCGCCAGTCCGCACCGATGAACGTTTCAGTCCCCGCGGCCAAACGGCATCCAAGTGATCCCTCGAAAGGTGCGATTGATCGCTCGAAGGGCGTCAGCGTTGTGCTCGGGCCCACCAATACCGGCAAGACCCACTACGCCATCGAACGCATGCTCGGCCATGCGAGCGGGATCATCGGCCTTCCGCTGCGGCTCCTCGCGCGGGAGGTCTATAACCGCGTCGTCGAAAAGGTAGGCGTCTCGGCCGTCGCGCTGATCACGGGCGAAGAAAAGATCAAACCCAAAAATCCGCGCTATTGGATCTCGACTGTCGAGGCCATGCCGCGCGATCTCGATGTCGCCTTCGTCGCGGTCGATGAAATTCAACTCGCAACGGATCTCGACCGGGGCCATATTTTCTCGGATCGCCTGCTCAACCGGCGCGGCACCGAGGAAACTTTGCTGATCGGCGCCTCGACCATGGAGCGCGCCATACGCGGACTTTTGCCCGGCGCACCCATTTACTCTCGCCCTCGGCTTTCCAAACTGACCTTCGCCGGTGAAAAGAAAATCGCGCGCCTGCCGCGCCGCAGCGCGATCGTCGCCTTCTCGGCGGAGGAGGTCTATGCCATCGCCGAATGGATACGCCGCCAGCGCGGCGGCGCCGCCGTGGTTCTTGGCGCCTTGTCGCCGCGCACACGCAATGCGCAGGTCGAGATGTTTCAAAGCGGCGATATCGATTATATCGTTGCAACCGACGCGATCGGCATGGGACTTAATCTTGATGTCGATCACATCGCTTTCGCTTCGGACCGGAAGTTCGACGGCTGGCATTACCGGCGCTTGATCCCAGCGGAATTCGGTCAAATCGCCGGACGGGCGGGCCGCCATATGCGCGATGGAACCTTCGGCACCACAGGCCGATGTCCGCCCTTTGACGCCGAACTCGTCGAGGCGTTGGAGGAGCATCGCTTCGATTCCGCCGGCATGTTGCAATGGAGAAACACGGACCTCGATTTCTCCTCTTTAGCCGCGCTTGCCAATTCTCTCGATGTTCTCCCCAATGAGCCCGGTTTGACCCGCGCTCCGCTCGCGGTAGATCAATTGGTGCTCGAAATCGCATCCCGCGATGATAAAGTGATCCGCGCCACAAAGACGAAAGCAGATATTGCGCGCCTGTGGGAAACTTGCCAAATTCCCGATTACCGCAAATTATCCCCTGCCGCTCATGCGGAATTAGTGCTTTCGATCTTCAACTTCATCGTGCGGGCGGGCCATATTCCCGAAGACTGGTTCAGCCAGCATGTGAGTGTTCTAGACCGGGTCGATGGCGACCTCGATACTCTATCCGCACGAATTGCTCAGGTTCGCACCTGGACCTTTATTGCGAATAGAACGGACTGGCTGCGTGACCCTGAGCATTGGCAGGGCGTCACGCGTCGGGTAGAGGACATATTGTCGGACGCTTTGCACGAGCGTCTCGCCCAAAGGTTCGTGGACCGGCGGACGAGCGTGCTGATGCGTCGTTTGAGAGAGAATGCGATGTTAGAAGCGGAAGTGACGAGCAGCGGTGATGTGATGGTCGAAGGCCAGCATGTCGGCCATCTCAACGGTTTTCGCTTCACGCCAGATCCTCAAGCGGGCGGCGAAGCGGCTCGAACCTTGAACGCCGCCGCCCAAAAGGCTTTGGCGAGCGAGATCGAAGGCCGTGCCGCCCGCGTTCATGAGGCCGTCGATGAAGCCTTCGTCCTGGCCAATGATGGTTTGATCCGCTGGCTCGGCGAGCCGGTCGCCAAGCTCATCGACGGAACACATATTCTTGAGCCGCGCGCGCGCATTTTATCCGACGAGCAGCTGACGGGTGCCGATCTCGATAAAGTTCAAAAGCGCCTCGACCTTTGGATAGCGCAACATATTAAAAAGCTCCTCGGTGCTTTGACAGAGCTCGAAAAGGGCGAGGGGCTCGAAGGCATCGCGCGCGGCATCGCCTTCCAAGTCGCCGAGGCGCTCGGCATTCTGGAGCGGTCCCGCGTAGCTGAGGAGGTTAAGGGGCTGTCGCAAGAAGCCCGCGCGGCTTTGCGTAAATTCGGCGTGCGCTTCGGCGCTTTCCATCTCTATCTGCCGCAACTTGTAAAACCCGCGCCGCGCGCGCTCGCCGCGCAGCTTTGGGCGCTGCGTCATGGCGGTGTCGAAGAGATCAAGGGCCTCGACGAAGTTCCGCATCTCGCCTCTTCGGGACGAACCTCTTTCGTCGCAGACAAGGATGTGCCGAAGGGCCTTTATCGTGCCGCGGGCTTTCGTGTCTGCGGCGAGCGCGCCGTGCGTGTCGATATTCTCGAACGTCTGGCCGATCTCATCCGCCCGGCTGTCTCCTACCGCCCAGGTCTCACAGCGGGCGATCCGCCGCCCGGCACAGCGGATGGCGACGGATTTGTCGTGACGGTCAATATGACGTCGCTTGCCGGCTGCTCGGGCGAAAGCTTCGGCTCGATCCTTAAATCCTTGGGGTATCAATCGGAACAGCGCAAAGGCCCCGCTATCACCGTGCCTTTGATTGCCAAGGCCTCGACAGAACCGCTGCATCCTGTGGAAAGCGCTTCCAGCGAAGCCGAGCCAGATGAAGCCGAGCCCGAAGTGAAAGACGCTTCTGACGCATCGGCTGAAGCAACGCACGAAAGCGTGGTAGAAACTGCGCCCGAGGCTGCGAGCGAACCCGTTCCGGTTGAAACCGCCTCTGAAGTTGCAAACGAACCCGCCGCCGCCGAGCCGCCGGAGGCCTCCCACGAAGCCGCGGACCCCGCAGTAGCGGAACCTCAACTGATCGAGGTTTGGCATCCGCATCGCCAGCATCATCAAAAGCATGCCGCACCGCGCAACAATCAGCGCAACCGGCCTGCGCGGCATGCCCATACAGCGCCTGCCAATGCCGCGCCCGGCGATGCCGCGCAAACACCAGAGATGGCCGAAGCCGGTGCGGCGGCAGCGCCCAAACGCGAAGGCCGCGACGATCATCGCCGTGGAAACGGCCCTCGCCCGCAACAGCCACGCCACCAAAAGCAGGATGGAAGCGCGGGGCCAGCCGCCGGTGAAGAGCCATCGGCAAAACCGCATTCAGACAACCGGCGGCCGAAACAGGGCGGCTATAAGGGTCCCCGTCAAGATGAGCATCGGCCAGATCAGAATCGCCAAGATCAGCATCGCCAAGACCGTGCGAACAAGCCAGCAAATGCGCCCCGCCCGGTCCGCGAACGGCAGCCTGATCCGAACTCGCCTTTCGCCAAGCTCCTCGAACTAAAGGCAAGGCTCGAAAGTAACGCGGATTCCAAATAAGCTCGGGCCAGCCGACTGTTTGGGAATGCGCACATGCCGAAACGCACCTTGTCTCCCCTCTGGATTCTTTTGCTGCTGCCCTATTTGGGATTGCTCATCGTTTCGTTCTACAACAAGATCAGCCCCGATTTTTTCGGCTTTCCTTTCTTCTATTGGTATCAGCTCCTCTGGGTCCCGGTGACTTCGGTCCTGATCTATATCGTTTACCGGAGCCTGCCCGATGACGAATGAGCTCGATTATCCGGCGATCTCTGTCTTCGTTTTTTTCTTCGTCCTCGTCACTGTCATGGGCTTTGTCGCCGCGAAATGGCGCCGGCCTGCGACACTCGCCCATATCGATGAATGGGGCTTAGGCGGCCGGCAATTCGGCACCTGGATCACTTGGTTTCTGGTCGGCGGTGATTTTTACACCGCCTATACGGTAATCGCAGTCCCGGCCCTGGTTTACGGGGTAGGCGCCTACGGTTTCTTCGCCCTGCCCTATACGATCATCGTTTATCCCTTTGTTTTCGCCGTGATGCCGCTGCTCTGGCGTCAAGCAAAGGACGGCGCTCACGTCACGGCGGCGGATCTTGTGCACGCGCGCTATCAGTCGCGCGGCCTGGAACTCGCCGTCGCGCTGACGGGCATTATCGCCACCATGCCTTATATTGCCTTGCAGCTCATCGGCATGGCCGTGGTCATCAAGGCTTTGGGCCTTACCGGCGAAGTGCCGCTGATGCTCGCCTTCCTCGTGCTCGCGCTCTACACTTATTCGTCAGGGCTGCGCGCACCGGCGCTGATCGCTTTCGTCAAGGACGCGATGATCTACATCGTTGTGCTCACTGCGATTGCTTTTATTCCGCTGAAACTCGGCGGCTACGCAGCGATTTTCCAGGCGGCTGATACCGCGTTCAAAGCCAAGGGCTCTGGCGGCATCCTCCTCGCGCCAGCTCAATATTTGCCTTATGCGACCTTGGCCCTTGGCTCGGCGCTCGCGGCTTTCATGTATCCGCATACATTGACCGGGGTATTTGCGAGCAAGAGCGCCAATACGATCCGCAAGAACGCGATCCTGCTTCCCGCCTATACGCTGCTGCTTGGGCTGCTCGCTTTGCTCGGCTACATGGGGCACGCGGCGGGCCTCAAACTCACCAGCAATAATGATGTCGTCCCGATGCTCTTCAAGACGCTGTTTCCGGGATGGTTCGCGGGCTTTGCTTTCGCAGCGATCGGCATTGGCGCGCTTGTCCCCGCCGCTGTGATGAGCATCGGGGCCTCCAACCTCTTCACCCGTAACGTCTGGAAAGCCTATGCCGATCCCGGCATCAGCCATGCGGGCGAAGCCAGGGTCGCCAAGATCACCTCTCTGGTTGTCAAAGTCGGTGCCCTGCTGGTGATCTTGTTTTTGCCGACGCAATTTGCGCTCGATCTGCAATTGCTTGGCGGATTATGGATCCTGCAGACCTTTCCCGCCGTCGTCTTCGGCCTATTTACGCAGTGGTTCCGCGCTCCGGCCCTGCTCGCTGGCTGGGCTATCGGCTTGGGTGTTGGAACCTATTTCTCTTGGATGGATGGGCTGAAACCGCTTCACACTTTGATCTTGGGCGATACAAAGTTCACCGTTTACGTCGGACTTTTGGCGCTTGTGATCAATATTGCCGTGGCACTGGCGGTCAATGCCTTATTACCGCAACGCCGGACTGTGATAAGCACGGCCGGATAGAGGGCGGGAGGGCGCGGCCTTTTAGGCTGCGCCGCCGCTGTTCTCGCGAGGCCATAATGGATCAAACCAAACTTAAAGAAGCCTGGGCCGCTCTCGCCGCCCATAAGGCTGAGATGGAATCGCAAAAGATCGCGGATTTTTTCGCCGCCGACCCGGAGCGCTATGCGAAATTTCACGTCGAACTCGACGACGTTCTCTTCGATTTTTCCAAACATCGCGTCACGCAGCAAACCCTCGATTTGCTTGTGGCACTGGCCCGCGCCGCCGGTCTTGAAGAGAAGCGCGCGGCGCTTTTCGCGGGCGATCTCGCCAATGTGACAGAGCACCGGAGCGCCATGCACATGGCACTCCGCAATCTGACAGACAGGCCCATGATCGCGGAAGGCCGCGATGTGATGCCTGAGGTTCTCGCTGAGCGGAAGAAGGTTTTTGCCTTCGCGGAAGCCCTCCGGAAGGGCGAGATCAAATCCGCCAGCGGCGCGCCTTTCACCGATATCGTCAATATTGGGATCGGCGGCTCCGATCTTGGCCCCGCGATGGCAGGCCGCGCGCTTTCGCCTTTCGTTTCCCCGAAGCTGAAACTGCATTTCGTCGCTAATGTCGATGGCGCCGATCTCGGCGATACATTGGCGCCATTGCCCTTGGCGACGACACTCTTCATCATCTGCTCCAAAACCTTTACCACCTTGGAAACGATGACAAACGCCGCCGCGGCGCGGCAGCTTGTTGCAGAGAAACTCGGCGAGGCCGCCGTCGCCGATCATTTTTGCGCCGTCTCGACCGATCTCGAAAAGGTCGCCGCCTTCGGCATTAAGCCGGACAGGATCTTCGGCTTTTGGGACTATGTCGGCGGCCGCTTATCGGTCTGGTCATCGATTGGATTATCGGTCGCGATTGGGATCGGCGCCGAAAAATTCGAGAAACTTCTGCTTGGCGGACAGGATATTGACACCCATTTCCGCGACACGCCTTTGGAGAAAAACGGCCCGGTCCTGATGGCGCTCCTCGGCATCTGGTATCGCAACATCTGGGGTTACGCTTCGCATGCGGTCATTCCTTACGACCAGAGGATGGCGCGCTTTCCTGCCTATTTGCAGCAGCTCGAAATGGAATCGAACGGCAAATCCGTGGGCCTCGATGGCACACCCGTCGCGCAGGCGACGTCACCCGTGATCTTTGGTGAGCCCGGCACCAATGGTCAGCACGCTTTCTTCCAAATGCTGCACCAAGGCACCGATGTGGTGCCAATCGATTTTTTGATCGCGGCGCAGCCCAACGCAGCGGATGCGAAACAACATCAATTGCTTTTCGCCAATTGCCTCGCGCAAAGCGAAGCTTTAATGCGCGGGCGGACGCTCGAAGAGGTCAAAACCGAACTCAACAAGCAAGGCTTGGATCAATCGGCGATCGATGCACTCGCTCCGCATAAGGTGTTCCCCGGCAACCGGCCGTCGAGCACGTTCATTTATAAGAAGCTGTCGCCGCGCGTGCTCGGCCAGCTGATCGCGCTTTATGAACACAAAGTCTTTGTGCAATCAGTTATCTGGAACATCAACGCCTTTGATCAATGGGGCGTCGAGCTCGGCAAGGAATTGGCACGCCGCCTCATACCGATCGTCGCAGATAAAACGGCATCGACGCAGGAGCTCGATTCTTCAACCGCGGGCTTGATCGCGCAGATGCGCAAGCTCAATAAAGGGAATTAAACCGCAACCGACAAAAAGGCGGTTTTCCGCACCGCCTTTGTAGAAGCGAGAAACCCGAAACTGGTTCGTGGTCCTACCGGCCGGAATGATCATCATCACCATCGTGATCTCCGTCATGATCATGATGGTCACGCGATTCCCATCCGTGATGGGCGTCATCCGGCCCGAAGTGAGGGCCGCCTTCGTCAGCTTCCGCGAAATGCTGGCGATGCGGATGAAGATGCGCGAGCAGGACCGGCAGGCGATGCTTTTGCTCATCATTCAAGGCCGCATACAGAGGTGCCGCTGCGTCAGCCAGTGTTTTCAAAGCCTGACCGCGTGCGAGCGCGCCTTCGCTCATACGCTGCAGCAATTGCACGGGGTCAGACGGATGCGGCTCTTCTTTCCACGCCTTGCGCCGGTCAGCCATCGTCTTGTCAGCGCCACGAAGCGCGGTTTCAACAGCGGGCCAAAGCTTCTCTTGATCCGGTGTCAAAGTCAGCCCGGCGTGTAGCGCTGCGATACGTGCATCAAAAAAGGCAGCCTTGTCGGCAGGCGAAAATTCGTGGTGAAAATCGTGCTCATGCTCATGTCGCGACGCAGAACTCCATGACGAATCGTTTTGCGGCGCTTGCTGCGCTTTCGCATTGATCGCTGCGACGATACTTCCTGCGCCGATGAGTCCAGCCAGGACAAAAGCAATGGGCAAACGGCTATTCATCTCTATCTCTCCGAAGCGTTACCGACGAACAGTGAAAATCTTATATGGCGTATTTGCGGCCGCGACAGGCACAAGCCAATCCGGCACCTGCCCCTCAACCAAAGCAGCCGCCAGACTCCGCGGTCCGCGTTTGCCGAGAACCGATGTTTCACCGAGACTTGGACAAACAGCGAGATATTTCGCACCGCTTGCCATCACAATCGCGCGAGAGTCCTCAGGTGAGGCGAGGAAAGCTTCAAGCGCAAGTTTATTGCCATGATTATTACGATGATAAGGTGCAGCCAGAACTGTATGCGGCGTAAAGGCGAGCAGATGCGAGCCAGCGTCGATCGGCGCAAGTATTAAACCTGGCGGCAATGTTCCAAACGGCCCGAAGGCCGATGGTGCAAGGCAGTCTTCTAACCCCTGCTTCGGCTTGCTTGCGTCGCTGCCGATCGCCAAAGCCCAAGGGACCGAAGCAAAGGGTAACAGCAGAATAAACGAACAAACAGCCGCGTGACGCTTGCCCCGCTGCAGAAGATCTTTTTTCAATTGCATCACGGCCCAGACGCCGCCCAAAGGTGCAATCGGGCCGGCTGAACTCATCACGCGAATAAAGAAAAGGCTAGCAGCTAACGCTATAAGACAGGTTCCCGCCACGAACATCCATTGCAGGCGGTTTGTCTCCGTCTCCCAGAAGACGGCTGCGATCGACGCAGCCAGACCCAGCGCGAGCGGCAGCATAAAAATGGCTGCCGTATCCGGCTCCCGGTGCATCAGACGGAAAAAAGTCCAGGCCTCATGCACGTTCAACAACCAGATGTCGCGCACGAGCGGGTCGATGCCCGCGAAGGGTCCTTGCAAAGCGCCACGTCCAACCAACTCCACAAGGCCAAGAACAAGAGCGGCCCCGCTCGCTGCCAGCGCCAATCTGACGGAACGATGGCTGAAGCGCCCGGGCAAATAGGCGAGCGCGAGGCAGACCAGCGCGCCTCCCATACCTGCGATCAACTGCCCGAAAGAAAAGGCATCAGGCACCGACAAGAACCAATGTGCCGGACCGACAGTCGCCAAAAAGGAAAGCGGCAAGCCAATAAGCAGACCAAGCGCGAAGCCCGCCATGGAGGCCCGCGCTGTATGTCCCTGCCAAATCCAAAGTCCCGCGGCGAGACCCCAAAGCGTTAAAATGAATGGCAGGTTTTCAAGGCTGATCGCCATGGAGAGCGCGGCCAATCCGCCTGCGATGGCAGCGGGCAGCACCCGCTGCGGCTTTACCGCATCGATAAGTCCGCCCAGCATGAAGACCAAGAGAACGATCTGCGGCGCGTGATGATCGATCCGGCCCGGCTGAAATTGGCCGAAAGCGATTCCGCTTAAAAGCACCGTGAAGATCGCAGGCATGATCGCTTCGCGGCCGAGCAAGGATTTCGCGAGGCGCACAATGGCAACATAAAGCCCCGCCTGAAGCAGCAAGGGAAACACGATGCGCGTCAGGCGTTCAGCAGCCTC
>Ga0116227_10006026_pt1 | contig 24945 bp, 26 predicted proteins | sample S1TSphgellanicum_FD_89693 | JGI IMG/M metagenome (GOLD analysis project Ga0116227, IMG submission 89693) | Host-associated microbial communities from peat moss isolated from Minnesota, USA - S1T2_Fb - Sphagnum magellanicum MG | ecosystem: Host-associated > Plants > Peat moss > Unclassified... | reverse complement strand
TGGTGATGAAACTGGCCCTTTGAAGGCAGTCAATCAACCTAGTTCTAGCTTCAACCAATCACAATTAGCCCAAGTCATCAGCCATGAGGATGACAGTCGCCATGTTGATGCTGCAAATACGGACCTCCCACCTTATGGAGAGCAGCGTGATGTTGTTGGAATTGTTGAGGAGGCTTCAGAGTCTAGCAGACAAGCTTTACATGAAGAACCAGCAGTGAATGTGGCAACACCTGCCATGAGCAGTGACGCACAAGCCAGAACAAAAAGACGTCGAAAAAACTCTGTGAGTGCACAGGATCTAGATGCTGAGATAGAATCTGAGACTGGCAGCAGGACACCACAGAGGAAGCGGTTGCGGAATTCACAAGTTGATGATGGGTCCAAAGTTGATTCTGCTCTTAACAACCCACCATCCCTCGTGAGTACACCCGGAGCAAAACGCTACAATTTCAGGCCAACCACTATGTGAGTCACATCCTCCTCTAGAAGCATCATTCAGGCTGCTGCTGTCTTATTTGCTACAGTATTATCTACAAAGAGGACGTACACAGTAGAATATGGTTTATAATATTGCAAATATTTTCTTAAGGTAAGGCTGTGTCAGTAGTATCTGTGTTGGCCCTGCTTGACCTTGTGGACACTTGAAACCATCACTCTGTATCTGATTCAGAATTTGTCACAATGAGAATCAGGGTTTCAAATGCTCAAGGTTCTGGTTGGTTTTGAAGCTAGGAGTAGTTCAGTTTGTGAGGCTTGGGACAAGTGACCCTTGACATACTTGAAATGGTTGTGGTGGTAGTGTGAGTTCAATTGCGACTCAGTCAATGTCACAAGAAGGTTCAGGGTTACATCAAGACCGCCAGGGCAAAAGGGCAGCATGGAGCAATGGTTCTCAAGCAGCAGCTAATGACATGGCAGAGGTTTCGTCATCTGAACCAGCAAATGTACACAATCCTTTTCTTCATCACTCAGTATTTTATGAGTGTGGTTTGAACAGAAACAAAACTTGACTTGAATTGGAAGGAAACTCTGTGGGTAATGGCTTCCTTTGCAAAAGGGAACTGCCTCACTGTCAAATATCTTGCCTAGCTGCTGATTTGTGAATGTGGCTGACAAAAGTACCATCTGAATGTGATGTTCTTGCTGCTGACAGAAGCAAGTTTACTTGAGCATAGAGAGGGGCATGGGATAAAGTTTGAGAGCCATATTTCTAATAATTTTGCAGGCAACTCTGCAGGTGGTGGATGGACATGAACAGGCTTTGACTACTGTTGCTGAGGTGCTAGAAATACCAGATGCTGAACATGGTGAAACAGTGGAAGTGGGTATCAATGGTACACAAGTTACAGTTGTTGAAACAGTGGTCAAAAAAGTGGTTGAAACCTCAATTGTAGAGATTGCAGAAGTAATGCCAGAAGCAGTTCTTCAAGGAGAGGAGGTGCAAGAAGGATTCAGAGACCCTGTTATTGAGGAACAAGCAGCCATTGCTAAGCAAATCCAGAGAGAGGACCTGGGGATCCAAACAGAGGAAGATAGTGAAGGTACTGATGGGGAAGAAGCCATTGATGAAATAGGTGATTCAGGTGAAGACTCAGAGAAAGGAAATGCAGAGGAAGAATCTGATGATGACGAGGACATTGAGGAGGAGGATGAAAATGCAGATGAGCTTGTAGCAGATGAAGCAGTTGATGAAGATGAAGTGGAGGTTGAGGCACAGGAAGAGGGTGAAGAAGAGGAAGAAGACAAAAATGAAGAACATGAAACTGATGAGGAATCACCTCCAACATTCGGAGAGAAGTTATGGGACTTTTTCACAACTTGAGAAGCAGAGCCATTATACAAATTACAGTGAAGTCCAGTGTCTTTAGAATCTTTTCTCTTTTTTGAGTCTTGTTTGATTCGACTCTAATTAGACTTTGTCATTGTGCTAGAGATGTGACCCCTTTTGCACTGAGGGCATCGAATCCCAGGTGCACCACTTGTGGTTGTGTGGGGAAGTGGACTGCATTCAATGCAGAATCTGCTGCAGGGTTCAATTTGCCTTTGTACAAATACATGTACTGTAGACCCAGACCAAAATGAAGATTCTTGGTTGCAATGGATCCCTGTGAAACTTTGGAAGCCAAGTACCTCGGAACTTCAAGCAGGGAGAATTTGTTCAGATATACAACTTGACTTTAGTACAACGCTAGAAGTTCACCTGCAACTAGTTCCCTCTCACATATATCCTATCCTTTGCCATAAGTCTCCACAATCAAACATTAAGCAGGGAGGGATCAGCCAGAGATTTTCTTTTTTCATTTTGACAGAAACTTGGCAACGTTGAACCCCTGTTATAGCCAATATGTCAAAAGGGGCAAGAGTATTGGTCTGATATAATATTGGAGCAACATCTGGCAGATAAGCCGAGTTTAAGCAGATGAGCACACCAAAGATGCTGGCAAAAATGGGTTGCAGAAACTTGCCTCCCCAGGAATTGCACCTGCCTGTGGTCTGGGCTCTTCTGTGGGAAAAGCAGCTACTACTTATGATCAAGCTGCTTAAGAACTGAGAGGCCAATTGCTTGCCTCAATTTCCCCCATCAGAGGCATCAGATGCAAGTTGCTGCAGGGGACCAACACTTTTCAGAAGCTTCCCTTGTCAACCAGGATAGCCATGGGCTCAACCTGACATTGGCAGGCAATGGTGGGCAATATTCCCCTCCACCCAACCAAAGTTGCTGGCCCCTTTGTAACCAGGAGGTTCAGCTGAAAATTTTGCCAATCAAGTCCAACATATGGCAGGCTAAGTCACTATGACTCCACACATGAAGCCTGTGCAGTTTTTGAAAACTGAGAGCATTGAAGGAGTTTGAATTATTCATAATGTTGGATCATCAATACCTCATGTGTACTAGCAGAGTACTGGCTCCAATTGTGGACACTACTCATGGAGAGTCTGCATGAAGTAGTTATCATTCTAAATGTCTTTGCAATAGATTCACCACCACTTTGCCAATCTCTCCCTGTGTCTCTCTGTGTTTCTGTGCAACTTCCAGTTATGAGAGAAGGCTCAGCTTTCACGGACAGCACACAATAAGGTCTATCCAGACACTAGGTATGTCTCCACAGAAGATCCCATGAGGATGTTGCAGAAGTTTTGTAGGCAAAGCATTGTGTAGAGAGAGAGAGAGAGAGAGAGCTCTAGCTGCTTTTGCTGGTCTAGCTTTTCCAGCCGAAGAAATCACCCTCCTCCAGTCAAGGGACAACCAAAACTTGTTTGGGTTTTTGTTTCCTTCTCAAGGGAATCACTCCCTTTGTCACTGTGCATCACCATTCTCCAATGCTAGTGTCAATTTCCTTCTGGAACCTTTAATTTCTGCAATCAGGTATCGGTTGACAACTGCGACATAAAATGGGAGGTGCAGGAAGAAGAATTAAGGGAAATAGGTTTGTTTGGGTAGGCATTTGAACAGGCAGGAGAGTATAGCAACTTCTTGTATTTCTAGGTGTTGGAATGATGGGGATTCTCTGGTGGAACTTCATCCCAGCTGTTTTGAAGACTTCGGAAGTGGTGCAGTTTACACAGTACCTTTTTAAACAGGAGCAATGATGTCACCCACAAGAAAATCTGGCAAGCAGAAGAGCAGTGTACAATGCAGCTAAAGGAGCATGGTTGTACAAATGAATTCCAGCATTGCTCTGCTGTGAAACATTCTCTTGATTTCTTTTTGTTTGTGTTTTTGAATCACATTGTTGCAGAAGGTTGCTTAGAGGTTGGCATGTTATTGATTCTTGCTAATCTGCCAGGCTTCTGTATCTGCAAGAAGGCATCCTTGCTATCCTATATCAGCAAGGTCATGAAGATGAAAACTATTTCATTTTGTTTTGCTGGATTTGTTTGAAGACCTGTTGCAAGTTTGTATAAATTTTTGAACATTCTCCCCATATGAAGCATTGCATCTTTGCACTTATGCTGAGAATTGAATGCTTTGAGAGATGCCTCACAGGGGACATGGTTTTGCCAATGTGCTGTTCTGCAACTTTTTTCAGGAGAGTGCAACATTGTAGTGTCTAGCTGCTTGGAGAAGCTTGTTGGCCTTAATCTGTACCTGGGGATCAATATAGGTAGGTCATAAATAAGCATTTGTAGGTAATATGTGATGGAATGACAGTGGAATGATGAGAGGATAGAGATGATAAAAACATTGATTTTACCTTGAGCTCTCCACCCAACCTTAGGATGGACAGATGTTGCTACAAACCTGTAATCCACCTCTGAGAGCTTGCCTGATCTAAATAGGAGGTGAACACCAGTGTTGTGTGGTTCTTTAAAACACACCCAGTTCTTTGTTGGTCTTTAGATGAGGTAAGTGGGAATATAACCGTTGGTTCTAAGTTCATGAAACCCTTGGCTTTGCCTCTGACCTTGCAATTGTCAAAAAAGAAAAACCCTTTGCCTCCAACTTGACATCTCAAATTTTTTAACCCTGGCTTCACTTCAAACCTAGGTTGAGAAAGTCGACGAGTTTCTTTGTTAGAAACCTGATGTGTTTGTGGTTTAAATACCCAAGGTTCCTTGTTTGTAACCTAGCACTAATGAAATTATATACCTTTGAGTTTTTTTGATTGAAACCCATAATGGAATTATAGAACCTTGTGTTTTGGTTGTGAGGAGTAGGGTTTGCAATTTGCAATCTCTGAGTTCAAGCTTCCATTGTGACAATTCAAAAAGCTCGTCACAATCTTCCTCCTTGAATGTAACCTCAGAACATCAAAAAGGCGTTGCCATTTTTGTTTCTTCTACTTTGACATTTTTACTCAAGATGGCATGAGTTCTTCTACTTCTATTAGCACTAGTGCTAATCTTTCAAATATGTTTTGTGTTTCTGGGCACTTTGCAAGTTATGCTAGCAATAGTAGCATTGTCAATATGGGAGTGGAAAGGAAGGTCCGTCTGACACCAACATTGATGATCTTCTAGCGAAGGAAGCTTTGCTAGATAGCTTGAAGATGTAGTTAATTGAATGGAAACCTCACCAAAGGACATCATCTACTTGGGTGTTCTTCAAGGTAAATAACAACCAAGAAGTTGATTTGAAACAAAGCCAACATATGCGATGCATTATTTGCCACAATGAGATATGGGCCTTAAGATTTTAGCCTTGTGCATAAGATGTTGCAAGGGCTTCATTGCTTACAACAAGGCTTAGGGCATATCAACCTTGATAAGTCATGTGGAGCAAGAGCATGCCTCTTTACTTAAGAGGTTTATAGCTCAGCACATTCATCCTTGAACTATTCTATATTGAAAACCAACAACTAAACAACATAATATAAACCCAAGTTGGATCTTTGGTTTTTTCCTTCCTCAAACCCGTTTGCAAAAGATCATGAGACCCATAAGAGATTCTTGGAGGACATATTTTTGTTTATTATCAATAGTTTTTTTCCATTAAGGATAGTCAAATTTGTTTGCTTGCAAAGATTGGCTTTTTGGTTGTGCTTGAGGGTGAACTTCCCATTGAAGAGGGTTTTCACTAATAACATTCTTCATGCATTGGTGAACAGGACCTTGACAGAGTACGTGCAACTCACCTTGGCAAAATGCCTGATTACCACATGCAATTTTGACCTTTGGATGTCAAAAGGAGGCCATTACATTTTTACGATTGTTGTGAATTTTCCCTCTACTAATTGGGAGTTAAAACACATCACTATTGGAATATTTGAGGCCCATGATATGAGTGGAGCTACCATGGTTGTGAAGCTAAAACAAATTCTTGACAAGTTTTCATTCACACAAAAGATTTTGGCATATGTCAAGGATGAAGACCCCAATTTGCAAACTTGTGTTCAAGCTTTCAAATTAGTGGTGTCATGTGGTGATTTTGGCATAGTTGAACCATTTAATGGTTCTTGTTATCGACATGTGTTATCAAAGGTATGTCAATATGCCAATTTTGATGAGAAAGTGGCTCATAGATTGCATTATGTGTTAATCAAATCTACCCATAATAACATCCAAAAGTGTATCACATGCTCAAAAAATCCAGCAGAGGGAGGTAGGCATGGGAAAAGGCATGTGTTGATTTTGGTTTGAGCCCTCACAAATTGAACACCCTTGTGAAAACAAAGTAAGTTTATGGACCTTTTGTGTATGATTTTAGTGCAATAATTACAGTTGCATTTACTGGAGTTGTGTTGCTTGTTACTAATGATGATGTTGGTGATATTATATTTTTGTTATTTTTGTTGTTATTCCAAAGCTTTTAGTTGTGGTTATAAACATGACCTCACATATAAGTTGTCATGGTGGCTAAAATTCAAAACTTTATGTGGTTTTGTAGCAACATACTCTAGTAGAACAAATTTCTTTTTTTCTCTTTAAGGGTGACCATGTTATGTCTAATTTGTTCAATGGTTGAATTTGAGACACCTAATTTTCAATTTCCTCCATGGCTGATTTTTTTTTCAATGATTGAATTTTCCAAATATTCAATGGTTGAACATTCTAGTTCTAAATCTATTTAATGGCTGAACTTTCTAATTCAATGGTTGATTTTTGCAAGTGTGAATTCCTCCTTGGGATATGGATTCCCACATTTGATTTTTTGGTTCAATGGGTTCATTTTCCATGGGTGAATTCTTTTTTTGAGATGCATTTATGGGGTTAGTTTTTTGGTTCAATGGTTGAATTTTCATTGGTGAATTTTTTTCTTTGTGAAATGCATTTTTGTGATTGATTTTTTGGCTCAATGGCTAATTTGTTCAAGTGTGAATGTTTCCTTGGGAGATGCATTTTCAAGGCTGATTTTCTAGTTCAATGGTTGAATTTTCATTGGTGAATTTTTTTCTTTGTGAAATGCATTTTTGTGATTAATTTTCTAGCTCGATGGATGATTTTTTTCAAATGTGAATGCTTCCTTGGGAGATTCATTTATGAGGTTGATTTTTTAATTCAATGGTTGAATTTTCAGTTGTGAATTATTCCTTGTGATTTGCATTTTCATAACTAATTTTCTAGTTCAGTTGTTGATTTTTTCAAGTGTGAATTCTTCTTTGTGAAATGCATTTTCATATTTCATCTTCTAGCACAATGGCTGATTTTTCTAATAAATTTGTTGTTAGTTTCATTTTTTGCATCAATTGCATGTTTATGCTTTAGATCTATATGAGGATGATGTCCTATATCCCTTACGATTTAGAATTGGGCATTTCTATGGTTGGTTTGAGTTGATATAAGTTCTATGGTGATTCATTTCAATTATTTTGAATTCATATGAGCTTCATGGTGGCTAGTTTGAACTAAATTGGGCATTTCCATGGCTGATTTGAGCTACTATAAACTCCATGGTGGCTGGTTTGAACTAAATTGGACATTTTCATGGCTGATTTGAGCTCATGTGGTGGTTGGTTTCAATTATTTGAAGCTTTTGAAATTCTTGTAATTCTCATAATTTCCTTTTAGGCCTTAAGGTTTATTATGTAACAATCCAAGTATGTCATAGTAGCTCTTATAAAGCTTACAACTCTTGTGAATTCCCTTAAGGTTGTAGATTTTGATGTTTAACAATCTGGTATGTCATTGCGACTAATTATAGGTTTACAAGTCGTGTTTTGTTGTTCCAAAATGTGTTGACTTGCTAAAATGCAATTACATTGTGTTATACAAACAATGGCATTGCAAAGTCATGTTCCATCCCCAGGAACATGGGCTACATGTGAAGCAATGTAAAAATGTTGTCACCAATTGGGACTAGTTACATGTTGAATCAAATCCATAGATATTAGTTTCTTGGGGATGCATTGCATTTTGTCATCACTAGAACATAGGAACTTTGTGATGAGGTTGCTAATGTGATTATGCTTGATAGTATGGGTGTTCCAGAAACAAATGCTTTTGAATTAGAGTCATGGTTTCCACGAAATTCTTGGAAGTTCTTCAACCATTTTTGTCATTTTTGGATGGGTTTGAAAAGAAAAGGGTTCACAATATGTTGGATTTGATGTTGGATCCCAGGGTCAAAAGTTTATAGTTTGTGATTAGTTACATAGGTCATGAAAGAGCATTTGCATTTGTTGCTCAATATGATATTGGTTTGTTGTTGCCTTTGATGATTCAATGTTACAAGGTATTGACACCATTTACGTTTGATGAACAGTTCAAGTGCAAAGCTTAGACTCATACTGTGAGGATTTGTTTCAAACCATGAAAAATAATGCAAAAGGTTTTACTACACTTGTGGCATGAAAACTTGATGCATTTTGTTGTTACCATGTTGATGTGGACAATTGCAAATGTGCATTGCCTTGGTGGTGTGGGGAACAACACAAGTTTCTAGTATTGGGTTTGTTGGTTCAACAAGTTTTTGGAAATATTTTACCAAGCCAAATTGAAACAAAAATGATTTATCCAATATTGGAATTTTCATTGCATTTTGAGGTGTTGGTTACAACTTGACCACATGTACCAAATTATTTTTGTGAACAAAAATTAGCTTGACAATCCAAGGATCAGGTGTTTAAAACATTTTGATGTTCTAGGTGACCTTGTAGGTGCATGCATGGCAGAATTAGATTTGGTAGAAAAGCTTGATACAAAATTTGAAGATGAAATTGAGTGGGAAGAATTCCTAGACTTTTGTGATTTCCCTTTTTGAAAATCCATGTGGTTAAAGTTTAAATGTTTCTCATTCCTCCCTATACCAAGTTTGTGGGAGTTGTTCATCATTTTATTTTATTTTGGTTCATGAGCTTCATGGATCTTTTGGTTAATACTTATTTTTGCATAGTTGATTTTCCCATGGCTAATTTCAACAAGAGTAAGTTGTGAGGTTATGATGTTTACCTTTAATTTGTAGTTATGAAATTTCTAATTGAATTGCCTTTGGTTGAAGGATAAATAAAAAAATAGGGCTTGGATCATTTTTAAAAACCTTGTATTAAACAAATTAAAATTAAAAAAACCAAACCTAAATAAATTCATCTGGGTCAATGGAATTAAATGAAAACCGAATAAAAGAACCAGCTAGTTTTTTCTTAAAAATCAAAAAATCAACATCTAGATTCTCAAACCCTTGGAACCTGTTAGTTTTCATGAATTTAAATTAATTTATAAAAATTAAAATAAAAAATAAAAAAATTATTTAAAAATAAAAATAAAAATTGAAACTAGCCAATTATCTAGAAACAAGATTTTCAAAAACCTAAAACTAACTAGTTTTATGAATTTTTTTTCATCTACCCAAAACCAATGGTTCTTTGAAGAATTAAAGAATCACACAACATTAATGAACACCCCCATGTAGATGTTACTTACTTTAGAAAGCACATGGACAAGGCCATCATCTCATGCATTGAAATATTTCACACCAAACTTAGTTAGAGATATTGAAGTAAGCTTATTTAACATATCTTATAGTCTCAAAAGTATGTGCATGTAACACAAATATCTAAAATAGTTGTAAATTAGTTTTAAATAATTAAAGTAATTTGGTAAGAAGTTGATATCCAACAATATGGAGGTAACTCCAACTTACCTGCCTACTAGGTCCTAACTCGTAGGTAACCAATTAATCATTAATAGCCTAATCACCTAGGCATGTAATAGGCATGTAATAGGTTACAATTACTTGATATCATAAGTGGGAATTGATCCTTTGACCTCCACAACCATAAATTAAATCCTTAACCAACTTGTCACACCTTTGTATTGTGATAAAATTTGTCAAGGCATTGTTATAAACATGTTTAATTCAAATCTACACATCTATTCAAACTTTGAAATTCATTTTTTTCCTCATATCTTGAACTCAAATTTAAAAAATGAACATTTATTTTATATTCATTGAATTGGACATGATATACAAAAAAAAAATTTGTTTATATGAAGAAAACTTGCTTGAAATTTAATTATGTTCATAAATTAAACTTATTATTATTCTTTAAAATATTATTATTCAATAAGTAATATTGTTATTCAACTTATTACAATTAATAATCTATTGGTTCTTCATATTTATATACATTCTATAATAATATGTTTGAATACCTTCAATATGAAAAATAAGGTGTCGTGACGTATGGTGTAGTAAGGGTGTAAATCCAGAGTAAATTTTACTAAACAAAAAAACTAAAACTAGCCAAAGGTAGAAACTATTCAACCAAAAAGAAATGCATGCACATATATTTACAATGCACAAAAGAAGACTGAGATGAAATTCTCATGTATATTGAATTGCAAAGAAGGAATAAACATGTAGTGTATGTAAACGGTGGTCGTGCAATGGCCACCGTGAGCATCTAGAAATCTAATATGATTATGGAGGAAACTCTCTTGACAAAAGAATTCTAGAAAAATTAAAAAGAGAAAGGAAGGGCTTGGCCTTTTGTATAACCGCAAACAAACTGAAACCCTAAGTACCTAATAGCATATAATCACCTAAGATTATACATTAACCTTAAAAGTGCACATTAACCCTAAAAGGCATGATGGGCATGCCCGTAATTGGCCATCATGTATGAGGCCATGTATGGGCATGACAGCTGTTGTGACATGTAATGTCATGACGTACGGTGTTGTAAGGGTGTAAATCCATAGTAAATTCTATTAAACAAAAAGACTAAAACCAGCCAAAGGTAGAAATTATTCAACCAAAAAGAGATGCACGCACATATATAGACAATGCATAAGAGGAGGTTGATATGAAATTCTCATGTACCCCTCCCCCCCCCTAAACTTGAGTCGAGAAAAGCGTGGCATGGTTTGAGTAAAAATCACAGTGTAAGAGAACATGATGAACAATACCAAATGTCGTTGGGAACTTGAGTGAATTTTGGCTTGAGGTAGAAGAGATGGTATCCACCATTACAATTATCGCAAAACAACATCTGATCAACATCGTCTGTCCTCTGACATACTTGACATGGATAGTCAACTAAAGGAATCCAAATCGACGTGATGATGGTAGGACCCAAATTCGACAGGTGGCAAGGCGCATAGTTTTTGGAGTGATCTCGAATTGTGTGTCCGTCAATTCTTTGCAACTCCAACACACTAGAAGGCTTGATTGCCTTAATCCTTAAGATAGTGTGACCGGAAGAAATGTTTAGAGTATCATTAGGTTACCGTTGGAGATACACAAAATCACCAACATCAAATTGTCTTATCTTAGGTTTGTAACTGCCACCTCATGTGTGTGCATACCGTAAGGTGTCTCAATGTTGTTCAATGGACAAGTTCTCCATGGCCATGGGCATAACCCTTTTGAATAAAACAACCCTTTCTGTGATGACCTTGGCCCAAGTGGATGGAGAGTCTAAGTCCACAACCTGGTCCATTTGAGCAGCAATGGAAGAGGGTGGAATGGGATGTCTCCCAAAAAGTAGAAAATAAGGAGAGAAATGAGACAAAGAGGCGTGTTTGGACATCTTGTAACCCATGGCGATGTAAGGGAGGGCCAAGTCCCAATCCTCTTTGTTTTTAATGAAACAAATCTTTCGAAGTCCCTTTTTGCATGTTTGAACCATCCTTTTTACAAGGCCATCAGCTTGGGGATGATCTCTTGAACTCCGGCGATGGTCAATGAGAGCATGGTCAAATAGATCTTAGAATTATCCCATGAATTCTAATCCTTGATCAATAAGGCACTCAGCACAAACCCCAAACCTACTTGGGACTTGTTGTAAAAAAGTCTACCTGATGCTATGTGATGATTTGTTCGACATCGCAACAAGTTCGACCCATTTTGAAAAATGTTCAATCATAATCATGATGTAAACATTACCCCTAGAGGTCTGTGGTAATTCTCCAACTAAATCACATGATTGGCAATAGAACATGCCCTGAATAGGGAGTGGAGAAAGCGTGAACTATCAAGAGGAGAAAAAAGTTTTCACTCTATCACATTGTTCACACCTAGTAATGACATCTCGGACTTGAACATACATACTTCTTCAATGGTAACGAGGAGCGAAAAGGCTATAAGTACGCTTAACTCCAAAGTGTCCAAGCTCCAAATGTACCTTCTGAATAAGACCAAGTCGTTCATGTGGTGGAGGAACCACTCTGTCGCCTTGTGGTAAGCATCGAACGAGGTGATTGTCCCTCCATGAGTAGCATTTGGACCATTGTTGTATGCGATCCCAATGACTTGATGTAACTTGGGGAGGGTATTCCCCATGTTGAAAAAACCTCAAAGTGTCCAAGTCCTCCCATATATCCATAATGGGATGCTCACGCAGGTTACACTATAGTAGTGCAAGATAACTAGATGCATTAGATACATGTATTGCTGGAATCTGGTTGAAATCTTGCTTGGCTTTTAGGAAATCTTTAAAGGTAGTGAGGGGTCTTCACGACATGGTATCCGTGTTCTGATGTAAATACCAAGTTGGTGAATAACTTTGAATTCACACTCCTGAAGTATAAACACCCAACGAACTAACTTACCAATAAGCTTATCGTTGGTCATCAATCACTTGATAAGCTAGTGGTCGATATACAAAGTGAAATTGGTGCCATAAATATAGGGCATGCAATGTATGATAGCCCATACAACAGCAAAGCACTCCCCCTCGTATGAAGAGTAGTTATTTTTAGCCTTGTTGTTGCTTCGAAATGCATAGGGGATAACATATTCCTTACCCTCCTCATCAAGTTAGCCAAGAATAGCTTTAATACCAAGAGCACTCCAGTTAGTGTGTAGAATGAAAACCTTGTTGAAATTAGGTCTTTTCAGAATGGGGAACTTTGAAAGCTTTTCCTTGAGTGTGTTGAAAGCTTCCTGAGCTTCATCACTCCATGTCCAAGCAACATCCTTCTTTAACAATGCATAGAAATGTTGAGGAATAGTACTGAAGTCTTGGACATAAATTATATAATAATTACATAGTCCAATGAAGGTCCTCAACATGTGAACATTAGTAGGATTGGGCATTTCCAAAATGGCTACTACTTTGGCCCAATGAGCCATAATACCATTTAGCAAAATTATGTGTCCAAGGTAGAGTACTGAGGTGACAACAAACTCACGCTTTTTAGGATGGATCTTCATATTGATTTTGTGGAACCTTTTGAATAACTCCTCAAGGTGAGCCAAATGTTGCAAAAGTCCCTTGCTATGCACTAAGACGTCATCTATGTAGCATTTCAAGAAATCTGCCCCTTTGAAAACCTAGTCCATGATTCGCTGAAAGAAAACAGGTGTATTTTTCAATCCAAAAGGCATCACAAGCCATTCCCACAACTTGTTACTTCCATGGAATGTCGTTTTTTTGCAATCCTTCGTAGTGAACATAATTTGGTTGAAGCCTTACCTTAGATCCATAATTATGAAGATGTTTGAGTCTCCAATGCTATCAAACAGTTCTTCAAGGATGGGCATGGGGTACATGTCCTGAGGTGTAACTAGGTTCAAAAACTATAATCCCCACACATCCTTTTCTTAATCCATAATCCAGTTGAATCCTTCTTTGCTGGCATTACTATAGCAGTTGCAAAATTAGAACTTGATGCCTGAATGAGACCAACCTCATAGAGCTCTTGGCATCTTTCATCTACCAGTTCCCACTCATGCTTATTCAACCTATGCCTCCTCCGATATATGGGTGTCTCATCTATAAGGTCCATAGAGAATTTCATGGTCTTACACCTACCTAAGTATTTCATTGAGAATGCAAACACATTCTCGTACTTAATTAACAAGTTTGTGACCTAGTCTCTCTCCTTCTTGGTGAGCTGGTTCCCCATAATGAAAGGATAGTTGGAAACACATGGAATGGAATTGGAAAGTGCGTTTGAAGAACCTGGTGTATTGGGTTTTCCACTATCCAACTATGCAAATTCGTAAAAGGTTTTAATCGTTTCTCCAGAAACTGATGTACCTCCAAGTGTATCAGACACAACTTGAGTCAAATTACATGGTACCTCCTCCCCCCCCCAACATTAAGAGTGAAATGTAGAATGTTGAAAATAGGCAAGTGTACTTGGTCAGGGTGCCATGTGATCACATCGCCATAACTGCAAGCGGATTGAATTAGTGTTGGTGTTATGTACATTTGAAAAAATACACAGGTTACCAACAACCATGTAAGGGAGTTCATGTCCATGTCTCTCCCCAGTAGAATGTTACACTCTAATCTAGTCACCTTAGTGTGATTAATAGTGTTAGCTTGGAACCCCATAACCCTTTTTCTTTCTTCTTAGTTTGGTTCATCCCAAGTGGCTGAAGCATGACGATACACCAGGCCTGGTCCATCTCCTTGAAAGGTGTGTGCTCCTGGGAAATAAACAAATGTGGGCTAAACACCTCTTGGTTTTCCTATTTTGTTTATAAGAAACCAAGGAGGTTTCTCTTGCCTTGTAACTGGTTGGCAAGAGCTCTGATCATCCAATATGTGAGAAACTTGCAGGTTGGGGTCTCTGATGGTGTATCTCAAAGCCAGCTACACAACTGAGAGTTGTGTCAAGTTGGTCCACCAGTTGTGTAGCCGGTGTGCATAGGAATCGCATTGTGCCACATCAAATAGGAGGGGTTCTCCAAGGTAATGTTTGACCAACGTGTAGTGCTCCTGGAATTTCTCCCTTTGTTCAAGCTAAGAAGGGGTATTTTCAATTACATAACCAAGCGTAGGAGAAATGGATTGAGCCCAGGTGATCAATTGTACCATGTCCCTGAAGAGACCAGATCTTGTGTCACTCAAGCCTTCTCCAAATCCAGTTGCTAAAAATCCTTCACATTCCCAACCTGAATGATGAGGTCCACGGGGCCAAGTAATTCCATATGCTTCTTCTAAATTAGTTATATGTCAAAGGGCAAGAAAGTGAAATTGGCCTTCCATGCGGTGGTTGAAAACTATTGTAGAAATCTAGTTGTGAGTTCCATCATTCTCGATGCCGCCACTTGCTTTATAATAAGATCAATGTCTACGTAAAAATATTTCATAACCACCATCCCTGACTGTAATAGGGCTTCGAAACCTGTATCAATATCACAAAAAAACTCTAGTAATTTAATCCCCTCCTTAGTTGGTGTCCAAGCAATTAGCTGACGAAATATTAGCTTAATCGATTCACCATGGCTCTTCATGTTTTCAAAACTAGACAAAGCTTTGACCAAGGGCTTGTGGGTTGCTTTGAACCTCTGTAAAACCTCTGGTCCATGTTGAATGTCAGTAGGAACCACCCTCAAGCTTTTAATAGCTTGGGCGTAAGCTATTTTCTCTTCATCTCCGTCTATCCACTCATGGCTAGCTTGTTGGATGTAAGAAATAGTGTATGTTTCCTTGAACATACAATGGTGAGCCATAGGATTATGGTTCCCATGTAAATCAAGGGGCATGTATCCCAAGTGGTGGCCATCAGTTTCCCAATCCATTTGGTAGTACACATGCTCGAATCAGTTGTTAATTGTGAAGCTTGGTGGAAACAGGGCTTCTTGCCCAATGAGCACATCATAATTGGTGGCATTGGTGATTAAACATTTGACTTGTAAGCAAAGTTCCTGATCTGTACCTTCATTGAAGTTAAGTGCAATCAAATCCGAGTTTTCCCCAAGTACCTCCTTTATGCTCTCACTAGCGGTGTGAATCCGCCACATAGATTTCCATAGTTTGGAGTCAAACATGCCCATCTTCTTGGCGAATTGAACTCCAAGAATCATTGGTTGGGCACATGTATCAAGAAATACCACTTTGGGTGTATGTCCTCCCACTTGGATTGCTGACCCAATATTGTTGACAATGGCAACTCCGATGGCGATGGAAGTTCTCTCACTAGGCACCACCTTCAGAAATGAGTGAAAGACTTTGTGGAAAGAATGGCTATCCATAACACCTTTGCTGAGTAATAAATCCACAAGTGAGGTGTTTTTAATTGCCTTCTGATATGTGAATGTAGAATCAGAGGTAAGAAAGCCCACTAGTTTAGCCATACTTAAATTAGCGACCAAATTACGAACGACATTTGCAACACATGAGCCAATCGAATGTTTCTCCAAAGTGTTGGATGGGACCTCTGTAGCATGTGGATCAGGGATTAGTAAAGGACTTGATGTAGTGTTCATGGTATTTTTTAGTATTGCAATTATGTCCCTGGTGCTTAGCTTCAAATCTTGAAAATTAAACAACGGTGTACTCACAAGCTTTTACGCCACTTCACACATTTGAAGTTGGCATTCCATAAGCTAATCAGTGGAAAATTATGTGTTTTCTTTATGTACATGTACTCTTGGGACATGGGAATTTGATGCCTTAACAACTTGTGGTGTAATAGTCTCCTCCCCCTTCATCAACAAGGTGTGTTCTGTTTTCGTGTTGAGAGGATGAAAAGATTATGGCATGACTGCTCAAGTTCCTCTAGTTTTGGTAATAGGACTTGAACCAAATGTGAGTCCATTAGTCTGAATTACCTACCTAGTGGCAAAAACTCTAGGTGGCACACTAGCCTTTTGTGCCGCAACATAGGAAAGGTAGAAAGAAGTAACAAATTCTGGTGTGAGACTATAATTGTGTGTATTGGAAAGAACATACTTCCCAACCATGGCATCGTGTGGGAGGCCATAGAACGACCTAAGAGGTCCCTCTTGTGATCTTGAACCTTGTACATGTTGGGCATGACTAGTTGGTTGGGAAGACTTGCCTTTTAGATTAGCAAGTTGGGCCCTCAATGATTCGAGTTCATTTTGCAGGGTTTGAATTTAAATGGCATGGGCTTGAAGGACCTTCCTCTTATTAACATTGTGCTCCTTCTTTTTAGCATTTTTTCTGGAATTACCCTTAGTGGGGAGAGCTTAAGTGGAAGGTTGAGATGCCTTGGCTTTTGGTTGAGCGGCTATGGAAAATGTTGGCATATTTTGCCATGGTAATCAAAGTTGCTTCCTTTCCAGGAACTTGGCAAAACAAACAACTTCTTGATGTCCCTCTTTCCCACAATAATCACAAAAGAGATCTTCAGAAGGAATGTTGCACTCACTTGCTTTGTGGGCATGATTGCCATTGTAGCTGCAAGAAGGTAAGATGGGTGTAGTCGAGTGCACTACTTTAGCCCTTGAAAAAGAATGTGATGATCTAGTTGGCGCAGCTAGTGGAGGCTGAGGTCTTGAATGTGAGGGAAGCCTCATAGTACTATCCTCATAGTGTGCATGAGCGAGTTCCAGCTTTTTAGAAATGTTGTACACATCGAGCAAAGTGTATGAGTCTCTAAATTCTGCAAAATTTGGTTGCAAAACCTGCGCATGGAGTGTCATAATACCTTCTAATGAACAAAGATACTGATGGGCAGCTTCCAGGTCTGTGATGCTATGAATATCCTTTTTAAGCTTGAGAAACCTCCTATAGAACATTTTGAGGGTTTCATCCTTTTGTTGAAAGAAAGTGGCAAGCTGTAGAATTTTTTTAGAACTCTTAACCGAAAATTCCAATTCAAGAACTCGAAAGAATTCCCACTAGATCAGCAAAAGCTTGTGCATCGATGGTGGGAGGAATGTTTGCGGTAGTAGCAATGAGTTGTTGAAAAGAAAAGTTTACTGAAGTAGGTACTGGATCTGGATTATTGGGCACAATCCCATGACGTGCAATGGTAGTTTGTAGTGCAGCTTGAGAGGTGGTGGCAATGGCTATGGCATAAGCTGGCTTGGGGATCTGGGTGACATTCAAATTTGTTGAACATCTAACACTCGTAGACATCCAATGCCTCATAGTGCACATAACGGGCCAGTTGTTTGAATGTGAATGCCTCGGTGTAATTAACACCATACTTGAACTCCAATTCATAGACCATAGTTGAAAAAGTTCCCTTGAACTTCGTTAAAGGAATAATACCTAGCCTTTCGCTAAATTTCTCAATTCTCCCAAAGGAACTGCTGACCTCCATGGTGTATATGGGTGTAAAGGTGACGGCTTATAGCAGAATATACGGTGATGGTGTGAAAATAGGTACGGTAACAAGCGTACCCCATTGGTGAACCCTTCCAAATGGACTATGATGTACCGTTGATGTAATGTAACATGAACCTAAATTCCTGGTAGGAGTTGTACTAGATGATGGTGGTGTTGTAGATGCTTGATGGCATGAAAGTCAGGTGAAAGTCTAACGGACGTTTGATAAAAGTTGGACGAAAGTTAGACGGACGTTGGACGAACGTTAAATGGATGTTCGACAAAAGTCCAACGAATCGTCGAATGGACAAAGGTCGAGCGTTGTTGTAGCAATGGTGACGTGATTGCATCCGCGCCTCTATAACCCACTGCATTGCAGCGATGGCAAGTGGCATGAAATGGGCAACGCGACATCGAAGGTCACAGCATTGTAGAGTGCCCATGGACTCTGCAGCGATGATCAACGACAATGCAACATTATAACTCACGACAGTGCAAGCGCTATAACTCACGATGCTGCAAAAGCTGCAGGTTGCGATGGTGTAAGCGCTACAACTCGCAATGTTGCAAAAGCTGCAAGTCGTGACGTTGCAAGCTCGCGGCGTTGCAGCTCATGTTGTGGTGGCACTGTAATTGGCATTGTGGGCTATAGTTCACGTTGCAACGACGTTGCTGGATAGCAATGGTGGGCGGAGTTGCGTTACTAAGCAGCGATGGTGTGCAGCGCTACGCTACTCTGCAACAATGGCGAGCGCCATCGCTGAAATTTTTGATTTTCTTTTTACTTGATAGCTTCAAGAGAGAAAAAGAATGTGAGAAAGAAATAAAGGAGAGAGAGTTTTGAAACCTACTCCAGGATCTCAACTCTGTTGGTTGGCAAAAATGTAATAATGCAAGCTCCCTCCGGCAACAGCAACAACACCAGCAGTAGCAACACTAGTAGCAACAATTCAAGAACTCAAAGGCATAAGAAATCTGTCACTTTCAACATGAAACAATAGAAAGTAGAGTTTTTCTAGAATTGAATTGTAAAAAAGGAATGAACATGTAGTGTATGTAGAGGGTGGCCATGCAATGGCCGTTGTGAGCATTTAGAAATCCAATCTGATTATGGAGGAAATTATCTTAACAAAAGAATTCTAGAAAAACTAAAAAGAGAAAGGAAGGGCTTGACCTTTTATACAGCTGCCAACAAACTGAAACCCTAAGTACCTAATAGCGTACATTGACCTAAGACCGTACATTAACCTTAAAAGTGCACATTAACCCTAAAAGGCATGATGGGCATGCCCGTAACTGGCCATCATGTATGAGGCCATGTACGGGCATGACAAAGGTTCAAACATGAAATATATTCAAACACTTGTTGTATATTGCACTTGGATTATGATCTAATTTTTTTGCCCACTATTTTAGTTTGTTGTCAATGGGTGACGAACAGGATTGACAATAGAAGTAACTCAATTTATAAACAAGATGATATTAGATTTAAACTTGAACTAATTTTCAAGATTTATACATGATTTTGATTCACTTAAAACCCTTCATAAATTCAACAATTATTTTTTGGAGTAAGCCCAAAACACCTTGGTGGAAGGTGTTTGATCAATATGTTGTGCCAAGTACCTATGATCACTACATTGACACACATGGCAATGTGCCTAGTCTTCAAGCCCCAATATAATTTGTAGATGTATAAGGTACTAGGAGATCACTTATAGGTGCAGTTGAATTATCTAAGAAGGATGCACTTTTGGCTAGTCAAACTTTGCAAAGTAGCTTAAGGATGGATGATGCACTTGATAATAGTGTATGTTTTATTTGGTACATGGCCATTTGTTGACAAATATAATGATTTGAAGAATGAAAATTTTGATTTTTTTCATTCATTTAATGCCTTTGTATATTGTGTCAACTAGTGTTCTTAAAAGAGCACAAATGAAATATTAACACATGGCTACTTGTTTAGGTGCACACAATTATTATTTAACCAAACGTGATGAGTGAATGGACCACCATTCCCAAGAAACAAAAAAACATAAATGGATTTTAAAAATATATTGAGTGTTATGAAGCATGTAATTTCCAATATTGGATTGTTTACTTGCAATACAAGTTGAACATGACATTATAAATGGTCCAATCAACTAGGTTCAATTGGCATAAATACTAGAATCTATGTGTTCAATAAAACACCATGTTGTTAAGTGGATCTAGTTTCAAATCCATTCACACAACTTGGTGTTTGGACACCATAGATTTTTCATGCCTTGTAGGACAATATTTTAAATAGCACACTTCTTACCATTCAAAGTTATATATGACTATGATGTGATTTCATTGTGATTATAATAACACTTGATACATCATACACATCAAGAAAAATACGTAGCATTTGCATGACATTTTGATGTTTTCATAAGATAAATGAGATCAATCTATTTGAATTCCATTGGTTCAATGTCAAACATAAGACAACAACTAACAAAAATTCCTAACCAACTACTTGCACCTAGATATAACAATAACTGAATCCATAAAAATTAAATTCCACTCAGACATGAAATACTCATGCATATTGCCATGATATCATATCCATTGATATATATATGTCACACAAACATGACTTAGGTGGACTATGAAGTAATTTGATTACATATGTACATGCTTTATATGGACACATTGATTTCCATGTTGTTAACATTAGTCCCTACATTAAATTTAAACTAATATTCCATGTTGTCTCATAGTTGATGTTTGGACATTTTACAAATTTTAAATTAATTGAAAGCATGCTTAAAATTGAATTAATGCCCATGTCATTATAAACATCCACATTTTAAACTGTGACATCTTGTTCAATGGATATTGATCATCAAAATTTAGATGAAAATTTCATATAATAAGAACATTCGTTTATTAGTTATAAGACAAACAAAATTGAATCTAGTAATATTGCTTATATTAAGTTAGATAATTGTCAAATATAATTGCAAGATAGTATTTTTCTATAGTTCGTTTTGTGTTGATAGAACATAATTAGTGTGAACAAGGTTTCAATATTTTGTGTTTGGGAGGCTTATCCCAATGGTGTGCTTCTAAAGTCTCATCTTTAAGTTTTGATATTATAAACACATACTAGAAACATGATTGTGTTTTGTTGTGTTTTGAATTTGAATTCTTACATGTTATAAATAAGTTTTTTTGAAACACAAAAAATTTAATCTAATTTTGGTACTAAGCTAAATTGAATTTTTGTTGTAACATTGGAAGGGTTGTAGGAAAAAAAGTTTGTAGCTAAGCATAAAATTACAATTGGACTTTTTTTGGTCTGTTTTTTAAACTAAAAAAACTCAATATGTGATTTTGTCAATTTTGAACAATGACATTATGAGATTTAAGCATGTGAGTGTGAGCAATGAGTAGGTGAATGTAGGCAAATGAGCCAAACATAATATTCATGGGGAAATTCCTACCCAATCACAATAATATTCCATGCCATTGTTGAATATTCTTGCCAAATCAAACACAAAAGTGGAATTCTAAACATGATCATAGGCCTACAAGTATATTACATACCACATTGGAAAGTAAACATAACACTTACATGGGAAAACAATATAATTTTTGTTATCATTTGGCAACTTATAATTTATTTATTTCTATGATGATTCAATGTTGATAGAGTTTACAAATGACCTAGGTGAAAGCTACTTTCATTAGTTGTTTTCACCTATTCATTACAACATTAATTTTTCATTTATGGTTGAAAGTGTTGAATGATATCACTAGACATCATACAAAACACCAATTCATCAATTCATAATAACAAACATATGATATTTGACCAAAGCAATAAAAAATTTATAGATTGAACAAAAATTAATATATGATAACAAGCAAACATTTCATTCCTCACAATAAAAGATAATATGTATAGTTAATTCAAAGTGCTACTACATAGATAGCCTTTGATGACTATGTATACCCATCATGAATCATTTCATATTTTCACAAGAAAACATGGGCCTATTTTATGGTCATGGCATTAAATAATAAAAAGTGAACTTCATTTTCACTCCATGTAGGATGATGAATGAATTCTTTGGCATCTCTGCAAAACATCACATGTTGAAAAATATAATATATGTGTTTACAAGGAATCCAAGTCCCTTGCTTACCTAAAGACCTAGCCATCATTGACACAAAATCAAAACATGTACAAGCTAAAAAGTTACCTATTGTTACATCATATTCCTTACTATTTAGGGACAACCACCAAACTATATATTTTACCATACCATGGTGGAAGAACCTCTAGAATCCATAAGGGAAATGTTTCAAGAAGATGAACGAACTCCCATTTGTTGACATATTGCATCGACATTTGAAAGGGTGGTTGTGCCAAACCTTTTTATTGTTACGAACATAAGGCCATGTTGTTGCATCTAATGGTGGATTGATAGGATTTGAATTTTCACCACCAAATAAACTACTTGGTGCAACCTTTCGCTATTTATTAAATTGAAAGCTTGCTTCTTTTAAAGATGCAATCCCGTCTTGGGATAGATTAATGCTTTCTTGCATAGGCCAAGTTTTAAGCACACTTGGTTTTTCAAAAGTGTACTTTCACTTGGAACCCCCAACACATCAACTGATGTCATTAGATTAAACAATTAAAACTTATGAATTTGAAGAATGCCACCAATATATTGAGCAAACAACCATAGTAGTAAAGGGTAAGAACAACAACTTGAAAGTTTTCTTTGATATGATTTGAATTTTACAAGGTTGCAAGGTTGTCTTATGTAATGCAAAAATTGAACATGTGATGAAGGGGGGCAACATTTAGTATGTCAAATGCGATCTCCATATTGTGTTTCAAACACTTTTGCAAATGCATGTGAATCCATTAGGTTTTATGGACCCATAATATCTAAGCCCAAGTTATGTTTCATTGAGGTAGTGTCCACTTGTGAATAAGAGAAATTGATACAATCATGGTTATGTGAATCCCAATCCAACATAGGAGATAAACTTGGTTTACCTTTGGTGGAGCTCAAAACTTTTTCACCCTCTAGGTGAAGGACATAGGAAATTGAGGCATCACACACATATTTCTTAAGAGCAACTATAAGTTTATGTGGGTCATTGAATTTTGTTGAACGTAAAAAAACAAGTTCATTCCAATTCAACATGCATAGATATCAACCTTGATAGCCTTGAAAATTGACATGCTTAAGATGGAACAAATGTTCCATATTGGGTACAAAAAAGGCGATAAAATTTTATATGTTTCTCCTACAAACATGCAAGGGGAGGAAGAGTTTGTGGACAACTATGAAGGAATCTAGAACATACACTAGCAAAAGGTGAATGAACAATTTGAACAAACCGTTAATGTTGATCTAACTATGAGGAAGTTTTCCTAAATAATGTTTTGTCTAGAATGAAAATCACTATTTATAAGCATAGATGCCATTCATTTCATGGGTGCATTTAGATGATGCTTCCTAGCATGTCTTACTTGACTCAATTATGTTGGACACAACCAAGGGCCTAGTTGAGTTGCTTGTGGCCATAATTGACATGAACAAGTACGAAAGTTGTCATATGACCTTTCTTTTGCTTTAAGTTGGATTTCATTCAATTTCTTTCCCACTCCCCAAATTTCATTTGCCAACGTGTAGATTAGTGGAATATGACCACTTGAAACCAAGCTTGGTTCATCATGAGTTTATTTGTATTCAAAGTATAAGGAAGATTTCATTGAAATAATTTTCAAATGCGATCACCCTAAAGTTGTATTAAAAATGCAAGAGTAAGTCTCATGAGACCTAATAGACCCTCATGGTCAAGGCATTCTTTGGATATATATGTTCAGGGTAATTTCATTTTCACATTTTTAAAACAAAAATTTGATTTCTTCAACTTTTAATTAACATAATTTGAGTGATTCCCTTCTTGCACTCAAATTAAACCTTCTTGTGTTTGGTTTGGATTTTTTAAACAAAATATTTTGAAAATACTCACCATCATTGTACATGTTTTGTAGACCATATTTATACATGATACATCAATGTATATACACATTGCATACATTAATGCATGCATTCATCAAGGTTTGAACCCAAGACTTCATAGAGATGCACCAAGACCTTCACCACCAAACCACTTCAAGATTTTGATAACATAAAAAGAAAGTTTAACTTTATTATCTTCGACATGAAACTATTTAAGAAATTCAAACCTTAACATAAAATTATTTATTCAAAATTTATTCAAATTCTACAAATGAAAACATGATCTTGAAGCTTATTCAATAATCTATTCATGAAAATAATTATAATTTATAATTATACAATTTGAAGGGTTCAAAGAAAACTTAAAATAACATGTTATGAATAAAACAAAAAAAATTACAAGTAAAAAAAAATCATTTATAATCTTCATAAATGGGATTTGTTTTAATGTGAATTCAAGAGTGCTTGCATTAAATCTTTAACAAAGATATTTTTGTTGTGTAAAATATATGCTCAATTTTTGAAGAATTTTAAGTTTTTGTCTCTTCAATATGATTATGAACAATTCAAAAAAATAATTTTGCGATGTTATTCAAATTGTAATCACCTATAGGTAGTTTTACCCACATTTGCCTATATAAGAGTTATGGAGTTGCAAAATTGTTTAAATCTTTCAATATTACCTTGAAAAAATATCAATATCAAATTTGATAAAATTTGAATTTTTTGGGAAAATTCATTGTTGATGTTCCCCCCCCACCCCCCCCATTTAAATGGGCAAAAATTGGCCACTAGAAGAAAAAATAATTAAAAAATAAATATAACCATTTTTTTTCAACATCATATTTGTTTAACAACATTAGTTATAAACTAGTAAAAATAATTAATTAGACAAATTTGAAAAAAATATCACAACATATTATGTATATATATTTTATAATAATGTCGCAATACATTTTAGCTTTGTAAAAATAAAAGAAACATAATTTGGTGATATTCTAGCATTAAATAGTTGAATCCCCCCCCCCTCCCCACTTTTCACTAATAAAATTTTTTTTTTTTAT
>Ga0116227_10006024_pt1 | contig 24957 bp, 30 predicted proteins | sample S1TSphgellanicum_FD_89693 | JGI IMG/M metagenome (GOLD analysis project Ga0116227, IMG submission 89693) | Host-associated microbial communities from peat moss isolated from Minnesota, USA - S1T2_Fb - Sphagnum magellanicum MG | ecosystem: Host-associated > Plants > Peat moss > Unclassified... | reverse complement strand
TTTTTTTTTTTTTTTTGTATTGACCAAGACTACCTTTTTTTTCTTTTAGCTACTGTCCGTCCCAATTAAGGGGATGGATGAAATGTCCGTCCGGCTTGATGACAGGACGGATTTTGGGGAAATTTTTTTTCTTTTAGCTATTGTCCGTCGCGAACCAAGTTTAAAGAAACTAGGGGACTTCACAGTGGCCGAAGGTCATGGGCACCCACTAGTATATATATATATATATAGATATATATATATACAACACATACATTCACAATCCCCAAAACATTTACACCATCACCATGTAAATAAGTGTAAAAATATATATACAATGTGAGCAATGTAAGTGTAAATAATTTGGGTGTGTAAATGTAACTGATTTCCCTTTAAATGCACAATATCGATATTTAATAAATTAGTTGCAAACCATTGTTGATGGTTTGAAGGTTTCTTGTTGAAATTCCACCATCATTCACAAGGGTTTTCATTTTCTTCCGTCTCCAAATTTTCATTGGATGTTCATTAATCAATGACTCCATTTCTCTACAAATTGAATTACAATTTGACCAATCCAAAAATAAAAAAACAACCATTTTTTAAAAAAATGTCATAAAATGTTCTTTGTTATGCTACCTACCTATGAATAAATGTAGGATAAGAGTTGAAGGGATGTTTAAATAAAGATGTTGTAATTAGAACATATGTAAAGTTTGGAGTTCAAATATATTTGGATGGCATTGTTTGTTTGTGAATCACTCATGGGGCACTATATGTACATAAAACTTTTGTGGGCATAAAGACATAGTCTCAAAGGTCAATTGGAATCATATTTTCACAAACATCATTTTCATAGTCCTAATGGATTTTGGAACCCATATTAAACTTTGCCTCATTGCTTTTGACCAACAAATATGTCGACAATCAATCAAAAATAATAATTTAACATTTGTTATTTAACAAACTGATTTTTTTGTCCTAGTTGTGGTACAAATAGTGAATGAAAACATCTTCTAAGTAGTTCATGAATGCATTAATCCACATAATAATCCACCATTTTTCTTTTTAAAAAACTTTAATAATTTTTTTCTTGTTTGTTGGTAGCTTTCACTTTCAACACTAGTATGGTGTCATACCCAACAAGTGTTCAAAAATTTAAGCATCCACACACAAACCCTAAAAAATATCCAATGATGTCCTTCATTCAAACTAGTATCACTATCCAACATAGAGATAAATATTCCCCACCCATAAATATGATTTTGAAATAGTACTTTACTTCAACATCATTAAATATCAACATTTGGGTCAATAATTGTGATTAGCTGATTAATGACAATCATTTCCCCATATGGCCATTGTGGGAAAACCTATAATATTCATCACAAAGTTGGGTGCAAGAATTAATTTTTGCACTATTGTATTGAGCATTATTCCTTCTCCAATTTAATGACGTAGTCTAATATTAGAAGTATAATAAGTTACTAGTTTCCAATAGTCCCCAAACATTCAATGTTAAGGATTTCAACCTTGCCATAGCCCATGGTCTAGTACTTTTATTCAAGAGTCTAAATCTAGACTATTAATTTACATAATGTTCCTCACTTCTTATAGCATGCACATAAATAATGTTAGAGTTTGTATCTTTAGTCATGGTTGTTTTGCCAATTTTATTTTCACATGCCATGAGTATAAGATCATTCAATGGTTACAAATATCCTCTTACATGAAAGGGGACATGATAGCTTGGGATGAGATCTTTAACTAGGCCTTTTCATTTTGGACAAAGAGATAACACATTGAAACACAATACACACAACAACAACAAGATGTTGAAAAATAATAATATGTAGTTGGTTTTACTTGATGTAATTAATCTTTTTTTAAGAACATTCAATTTTACATGAAACCATTTGCTAATTAGCATAAATGATTTGACCAAATGTATTCAAAAGCACTCAGTCATGATGTCAAACCCCTTTGCTTGCAAATGTGATGTATTGATGCAATAGGTTACAAGAATGTCATTTTCCCATCAAACACCATTGTCCGATATACAAAATATAGTGTAACAAGAAAATACAAAGCTATCAAGGCAAAATGTGGTGATTGACCACTAATGAACAATAATATCTGAACTACGATTTAGTTAGAAAAGAATGCATGTAAATTTAGTAGTGACTTCAATGCATCAACTTATGAAATGCAATTTGCTTGGGTATTTTGCCAAGTTCGTGTTGCTTGTTGGTCCCCATATGTTTTGTTTGTTTTGCGAGTGATGACATTTGTCTCCATGTTTGTTTGTCTTTCAACTTGTACACTTCAGGTGCATGTGTCATTGTCACATTCTTGTAAATTCCTTCATCAGTTTGCAAGTGAGGAGAGCTCCCACTTTGTTCTTTGTTGATCCCCCCTCCTTATCATTTTCAACTTCAATGAACAAGAAGCTCATCTCCATCTTTTTTTTCTTTTCTATGTTTAGTTCATTACATTTGAATGCCTAAGGTTTACAGTCTAAATCATGGTCCTGCCTGCCTTTCTTTTGATGCCTCTCATGGAAGAGCTTGTGCAACCCTGGTCTTGACTGCACCAACATTGTGTTTCAACTCTACTGATTATTGTAGATGTTCACCTTAACATTAGCTTAGTAATCTGATCAATGGATTTTAATTCAATCTTTACATTAAGGTTGTGATCAAACCTCACTTGTAATAATTTTCAAACACTTCAACATCATGTGTTTCAACTACAATACATTACATTAATGATTCCATCAAACTACCAAAAACAAGTTACCCCGTTATATAGATCAAAAAAAGCTTCAAAGAAAATGCTTAGTGGCAAATGAGTACATGTTTATACCTCAGAGAGGATCCAGATGTGATTTCAAAAGTTGGACGCTTTTAGTGTGCTTTAGCCATTCACCCAACAAACCAGCTTGCTACTTATTTTGCTAGGCTTAAAGCATTGACTTATACAAACTAGCAACTTGCTCACAGCTTCCAGTAAAGGCAGTGGTTGCATCATTGGATTTTGGGGCAATAAAACCCAACATCGCAAAGATCTCATGCAATTCAAGCACATAACACAATGATGCAAAACTTATAGCTTCTAATTGAAGTGATTTTTAAAAAAAAGCCAAACAATGTGACAAGCATTTGGAGGAAAGAAGAAGTCTTGTATACTTGAATTTTCATTTTTGGTGAGCTTCACTACATACAATGATCTGAGGGATAGATAGAATAGCCCACTCATCTATATTCTTGATGCTACAATCACAATCTAAGTCACACTCCAAGCCGCTTTGTGCCACATTCTGAGCAGAACTTGGAACTTTCCCGGATATATGCTGTACCGCACTCATCACAAAATTTTGGAGGACCTGCAGACTGCTGGAAATACCAAGAGTCAGTAATTAGAATTCTGTAGCAACAATCTCCTTGCAATGATGTAAAGCAGCCTTCTTACACACTACTCAGAAACTCAACCCTATGATGCAAGCCATGATTACTATCACACATGGCAGCCCTAACAATCAGTAATGGCATGTGGGCGGGTTAACAATGGCAGAAGGAAAAAAGCTGCTACATAATTGGATTAACTTGCCAATAACTAGTTTTTGAAACATGAAAAGAAACAAAATGCAACAACCATGATGCTGCTGTGCATTGCTGTTGCCTCCAAGTCTCTTGACACATGGGGGAGGGTCTGTGGTGTATGGGGCTGTGTGTGGCGTGCATGCTGTAGTACATGGGGTGGTGTATGTTGTTGCTGCTGTTGCTGCTGCCAGCCACAAATTTCCAAGATTGTTAATCAGGTGCAAAAAGATGTGCTCTGCACCTCATAAAATGTTGAGCTTGACCAAATATGACAGGAGTGCCAAGTTGATGGTTCCAACTAACTAGTAAGATCCTCACACGTATAGCAGAAGAACATATACTACCAGGCTGCAATTGGAACTGTACAAACCAGATGCATCAAACTCTAGTCCCCAAATATGCCATTGGGTGCCCACATGCAAGATTATGAACCCACATGTTACAGAAATGGAGAAATGCCAATGAATATGAACAATGACAAATAGCCAAAAGTGAGTTAGATCATCAAAAACGCACAAAGTTACCAACTGATGGGTGAGGATGAACAGTTCCAGCGTCTGCAATCCCAAATGGCTGCACCACTCACCCCACAGCAAATTAAACCAATCAGAACTGATGAAGACATGAACTTAGTTTTGCAATCCAACCTCATTACCTAGTTTTCCTGCTTGGAGTTGTTTTTTTGCTGCTAAGGAAACCCTTATAGACACAAAAACTTACAGTGCCAGAAAGACATGCTGAATCCCAATAATGACCAAACAAGAAGCAAGGACAAACCTGTGGATGTAAAGCAGATGGGGAGATATTTGGAGGTTCCCCACTTGGGAAGGGCTGAAAAAATCAACATTCAAACCACCATAAATACATCTAGCTTCTCCCAGCCAGATTACAGGATCTCCAACTTTTCTGTCATATTGATATCAAGTGAACAAACAGGGAATGATCCAAAAGGAAACTTACTGAGAGCACTGGCATGCTGGAGAGAGAGTGCTGTGGAGCCCGACGATGCTTGACTCTGGCTGCAAAATACTTGTAGTCGGACTCATAGATTTGTACATCATGCCTTCCTGTTAACCTCTTAAACCTACAGCCAGCCCCTGGAACACATAAGTTGGAACACAATAACCAAAAAAAGTTGTTATCTTCTACCCACATATCTCCTAAGTTAACTTCAAGAACACACTTGCTGAGTAACACATGATAGTGTATTGCTGCTTGATCATGGTGGTATCACCTGATCAAACACAAGCATTTACTCTTTGAGGGATATTGTTGGACTTAGCCTATCCAGTGACCTATGGAGATGAATACTTAGCTTTGAGCTTGCCCTTTACATGTGAGAGCTACTACAGAGCTAAATCAACATCAAGAGACCAACAGAAGATGTCGAGATGTCAACACTGAGTAAAAAACTCTTCCTGAAGAGATGTCAAAGATCTCTTAGACAAACAGACAGTGGTATTTACATGGCACACAAATAGAGTCAAGGGCAGGAAATGACAAACCATTCAGCATCCTCAGGACGCATATTGGGGCGTTCCACAAGCTCCAGGCCATGGACTACCACAAACCGCACACGCTTCTCTTCACCAGTCACCAACTGTGGGAATTTGGTGCGTGCCTCCAGTGCTGATGCCATCTCCCGTCTCTTGAAAGTCATTGAACCTCCTGCAACTACATCCACAACATTGAGCTTACCCTTACATTTAAAATGTTACCTGATGCAGATAGAAAAGACTGCATACAAGATGGACCCCATCAGCACCAAAAGAAAAAGAAGTAAGCCCTTCATGGCACTGTTTTGGCACCAAGAAAATAATGGTTCCACTAGGGGTGGGTGACTTCTGGTGGAGGAAACAGGGAAGCAGGTCCCCAGGCCATCAGGAGTGGAGCAAGGAGAAAGATGGGAGAATGGAAAGCCATACCAAAGGCACTGTTTCCCACTCTACATGTGTTTGGGGATGTGGGAAAGCAGTTTGATCCTGGCATTAACTCCTCGGCTCTGTCATCCAGAGTCAAATTAGCGAGGCAAAGAAGAAGAGGATATCATTGGCAGGGCTGTGGGTTTTAGCAGAGAAAGACTGACAAATCAAAACACATAAGTGAATTGGTTGACCACATCAAGAGATGCTGCTGATAAATAAAGGCTTAGCATGGTTGTCTCACATACAAAACTACTCAAAGAACCAAACTAAATTGGAGTGACAGCCACTTTGTGACACTTTCTCTTCCTTCCTTTCTTTCAGTCCCTCTCAACAGGTTATTTCTTCAGATACTGAGATCAATCTAAATAAGGCAGGACAGTATCAGCTCAAAGAACGACACATATGCATCTTGACCAACCAAAAAGGCCATGTTATATGGAAAATGCTGAGAGCTATTCAGCAGTTACAAAAGAAAAACAGCAAGATGGAGGATTGATGCCTTGATGCAGGTAAAGCCTACTTAAGCAAGTTGTTAAGTGTATCTAATTAGCCTCTCACCTGACTTTGGATACTTCTTAACGAGCCTCCTGTACAATCCACCTGCAGCTTCAAGAGCCACCCCAAATGTTTTCTCGTGGAGGCCCTCAACTGTGGCCAACCGCTGGTTAACCTCCCGAATGAGTGTCTCATAGAGATTTGCCACAAATGTCAATGGTAGCAAGTATCTTGGATCACCTTCATACTGCACATCCCTTGATTTTCGCTTTTTTAACTTGTCATTGTTATTGGGACTATTGTAGTTCATCTCTGGTGATTCAGGTACAGGAATAATGTGGTCTATGATGAAGGAGTCGATAATCAGCTGCAGAAAGCGAGCTCGTGTAGACTCTATTGGAATGACATCTGCTTACACAATTACACAAACCCAACCAGTCACGAAGTGTCAAAATTCAATGACATCCCACATCATTTGAAGAAATGCTTGCCAGCTCCTTGCACTAGGATACTGCAACAGTCTCACTGCACAACCAGAAGCATGGAGAATTGAATCAATCTGCTTTCAATTCTCAGCAACAAACCCCTCTGAAAGATCCTACAACCTCCAAATAGCTGGTCCTGACTCCAGACCATCTCAAATCAAACAAAGAGCCATCAAGCCATCTTAAAAGACTGTGACTCATAAAACTGACCACTGATAGTCAGAACACCGTATGGCGGTCGAGGGCCATCATTGTCCATTGGCAACGACTGCTCCAAGTTTGGTGCATCCACTCCCTGCAAACCAATGTTGGCATAGGAATGTGACCCACAATCCTGACACAGTTTACAAAAACAAAACTTCAATTTAGCCATCCCAAACCTCACAATGCTAATCCAAGATTTCCTTTTCCACAGCTGCAAAACAAATGATCTCACCAAATTGCTGCAGAAACACAACAATCGCAACACCATTCTCTATCTTTTGCAATTATGTGCAATAACTGCAGTATTGAGGAGAGAACAACTGTGAACAATCCAACAGTTTCTATTTTGAGAAAAAACCTGGCGCCAAAACCAATGACGGTCTTGAATTCATAATGCACAAAAAAGCTTTCACACAAATGCAAGAATAAGAGAGCAGCAGGTTCACATACCCCGCCAGACGCAGAGTCGTCATCGTTTTCCAAATCATCCCCCGTCGGCACGTCCCTATCAACGTCGGCGAGGCCATCAATTTCTGCATTTCTCGAATCCACGGTGTTCAAGTCGTGAAGGGCGTTGCCTACCAAGCTTCCACCATTCAAGTTGTAATGTCCGCCCGGCTCCAACCGCGCGGCCATCTTCTTCTTCTTCTTCTCCCTCTTCCGAAACCGTCCCCGCCTCTCAGACGCAAAGGAGAAACTTTACTTACACATGTTTCATCACGGATAAAAAAGACACACTCTTGGAAAGCAGGTCCAGTGTTTTCCTCACACTGCCTGCTTTTGTTACTGCCTGAAGATACAGGAGCGCGAATTCCCGGCGACAGCAAAAAAGTCTCTGAAGAAGAACACATATGAATTGGAGGAGCATCAGAAGCAGCAGCAGCAGCAGCAACAACAACAATTGGTATTGACATTAGGACCAGCAGCAATCCAGCACCCCACCCCACCCCAGAGACGCAAAACAAAGGCATGGCAGAAGACGACGGAAGAGAAAGTTGTTCAAATTGAATAGGAAAAGGAGCGAACAGCAAAAGTGATCGGAGCCCGTGGCTGGCACCATAGCTGCTGCAACGGCTGCAACGACAGACGAAACCCTGTCGTACCGAGCCTGCGTTCTTCCTTCCGCCATCGCCATAGCTAAAAACACAAAGCAAAACCCCCGTCTCCTCACCCACACCCTCGCCGCCTCCCTCGTTCAACCCTAGCTCATTACAGTCACACAACACAACCTTCATGGATGATAAAACGTGCTGATAGATGACAAAACACGCTCATGGATGAGTAACCCGCTCCACCAAACCCCCTTCCCTCCCTTCTTTATCCTGGCCGCTGTGTTCCAAGTTTTAGGGCTCGATAATGAACCGAACCTTCATGGATGAATATGTCTTCCCCTACTCATTTGGTTTGAAGACAGTCTTCATGGATGAATGAATATCTCGAGACACGTGGAGACAGACAGCCTTCGTGGATGAGTATCTTGAAACAATAGTTCCTGTGGAGACAGCCTTCATGGATGAATATCTCGAGACATCGGGAGACGGCCTTCGTGGATGAGTATCTTCAGAAAGCCTTCATGGATGAATATTTCGAGACATCTGGAGACAATCTTCGTGGATGAGTATCTCGATCCAGCATGTCGAGAGAGCCTTCATGGATGAGTGTCTCTCTCGCTCCTTTGACATTATTGGAATAGAGTCAGCATTCGTGGATGAGGTCTGTAAGCTACGAGTTCTTCGTCCCGGACTCCCCTGCCCTATTAGCATCGCTGCTTCTTCTTCCGCTTCCGCCATCCCACAACCGACTAGGGTTTTCCTGAAGTGTACATGGCTGGCAAGATCTTGCTTCACAATTGCTAGATCTGCTGCGCTCGCAGCAGCTCGTCGACAAAGCAAGGACTTCTAGTTGTGAAGAAGCATATTAGGGTTGTGTGTGCAGCAGGAGCAGCAGCAACGGTGACAGTAGAGGGGGGGGGGGAAGCAAGACAGTTGATGCGCCATGGTGAAGCTACGCATGACAACGGCCGATGTGGCAGCGGAGGTGCGCTGCCTCCGTGTCCTTATCGGCATGCGCTGCGCCAATGTGTATGATCTTTCGCCCAAGGTGGGTTCTCGATTGTTCTGTCATCCCGCATATTGCCAATTTGCTGAAACTCTAGCGTGCCTGTGTGCTAGTTTTATTGGGTCTGACTGACTTGTAGTAGTAATTCGCTTGGAAAATTTGTATAATATCTCGCTCGAGTCAGGTTGTTGTTTTTGCTTTCCTCCTCCACCCAACTCCAACCTGAAAGATATCTCAAGCCCTCGCGTATGCACGGTTTCTCTTAGTGGTTTTTGAAAATTAGGGTTTTGGAAATTGGGTTTGATTTGAGGTGTGTGGGGGAATGATGCAGACGTATGTGATTAAGCTGGCCAAGAGCAGTGGAGTCACAGAATCCGGGGAAAGTGAAAAGGCTTTGTTGCTGCTGGAGAGTGGTGTTCGGCTCCATACAACAGAATTTGCACGGTAAGAGGTTCAACTTGGGAGTTTTTTTGTCAATTTTGGCCTTTGGAAGCAGTTGTCATTTGGTTTGATAATATGACTATAGTTTTAGGTTTTCAAGCTTGATGAATATTGTGATGAGCAAAAGTGGATGCTGTCTTTGGGGTTGTTTGGGATTATTAGGGACAAGAGTACAACACCATCAGGATTCACATTAAAGTTGCGGAAGCACATTCGGACACGGAGATTGGAGGATGTCCGGCAGCTGGGCATTGATCGGGTACATTTTGCTCTGTTACTTCTCCATTATGATGAGTGTTCTCCAATTTTGTCCATGTGCAAGTGAAATTGCTTTTCTTCATGTTGTTGTTTGCTGATCTTCCACTTTCAGTTGTCCAATGACTACACTGTTGCACGAGTTAGGTCATTGTTTGCATGTTGATTTAGCCTCATGGTAGTGAAAAGAAAAAAATCAGATAATCTGTGCAATAAATGAAGTAAGAGCTATGGCAATTTGATGGGAGCAAGTGATAGCAGGTAAGTTGAGTGTTGTCTGTGGGTTGGGGCAATCAGGTGGTGGATCTACAATTTGGAATGGGAGAAGGTGCTCATCATATTCTTCTGGAGCTATATGCTCAGGGTAACCTGCTGCTCACTGATGCTGACTATAATGTCCTCACCTTACTCCGCACACACAGGTGCAATTTCTGGGAACTTAATTACATTGGTCGTGCTTTGACCTTTATTCCCAATTGTGTTCTTCAAATGGTTTCCCCTATTATCTGTGATTATTTGCAGGCTTCTAGGCAATTGAGGGTTGCAATTTAGTTCTCATGTGGGGATTGTTTTCCTCTCTTTGAGGTCCCATTGGTTGTAAGATGAAGCTTGAAACATTCTTGAATGAAAGAGCAGAAGGTTGCTGATGTCATTTTCTGCCTTAGCATCTTCTTCATTACAAACAAGAATAGAGTTTGTGTGCTGACAACAGCTACATTTGAGTTTGTGCAGGGATGATGAGAAAGGGCTAGTAATGATGGCACGTCACCATTATCCTATTGATGCTTGCCGTTTGTTTGAGAGAACCTGTAAGGATACAATACAGATGGCCATGGCAGATCAAGCAGCAAAGGATCTTAAACGTGAAGCTGAACCAATTGTGGAAAGTGTAGCCCAGAAAGGAAAGAAGGGGAAGCCTGAAATTGGCTCCAAGGAAAATGCTGCACAGGGGAAGAAGGGGGAAAGTAGACCAACTTCAACGCTGAAGACAGTGCTTGTGGAGGCTTTGGGCTATGGACCTGCACTTTGCGAGCACATGATATTGGATGCTGGGTTGCAATCCAACCTAAAAATCTCTCAAGGAGCAGATGGAATAGTCAGTGTTAGTGAGGATGAGTTGCAAGCTCTGATGGCAGCTGTGGTGAGGTTTGAGGATTGGTTGGAAAGTGTGGTGAAGGGAGAGTTGACTCCCAATGGCTATGTGTACATGCAGAAGGGTGGCAAAGGAAAGCCTCGGGGTTCAGCTCCAGAATCTGAGGAGAAGGTGGGCACCAGGAAGCATGGTTCTTAACTTTCAGCAGTATCCATACTGGATAAAGCTTTGGTGAAATAGTGCTAGAGGCATTGGGAAGACGGTGCAGTCTGTCTCAAGTTTTGGCATTCAGAAACAATGCCTTGCCCATATGCTGGTTCATCTTGGAGATGTGTCCTGATGAGGATGCTTGTTAACTGGTGGCAGATATATGATGAGTTTGCACCACTGTCAATGAGGCAATTTGAAGACCGGAATGTGATGAAGATGGACACTTTTGACTCAGCAATGGATGAGTTCTTCAGCAAGATTGAAGGGCAGCGAGCAGACCAACAACGCAAGGCACAAGAAGAGTCTGCATTCTCAAAGCTTGACAAGATCCGTGCTGATCAGGTCTCTTTTTTTTTCACCTGTCTTGGCTCATAGCATACAATCCATATGAAGCTTGATTTCAATGGAAATTGGCCTGAATTCTCCATTCTGCGAACCAGATACTTCTAATCTACTCTCAGGCTGTGCGGCATGGAGATGATGTTTGCACAGATGCAATTTTAGTGTTAGTAGAGTTATTACATTTCAGACTGCCATCATCCTTGAGATCCTGGGATCAGAAGAAAATTGCCAAAGGGAAAAGGATGATCGCAGGTTTTGACTGGTTGATGCAACAATGTCTCACTTTGAGAAGCACATGTCAACGCAGACAAACAGAGTACAGGCACTTAAACAAGAAGTTGACCAGTCTGTTCGGATGGCGGAGCTTATTGAATACAATTTGCAAGATGTGGATGCTGCAATTTTGGCTGTGCGCTCAGCTCTGGCAAGCAGCATGGATTGGAAGGACTTAGTGCGGATGGTCAAAGAGGAGAAAAAGGCTGGCAATCCGGTAGCTGGACTTATTCACAGCCTTCAGCTCGAGAAAAATCAAATCACTCTACTCCTGAGCAGTGACTTTGATGACATGGATGATACTGAGAAGACACAACCTGTCAGCAAGGTAGGTGTAGACTGCAGCAAACATTATGATCTTGTGAAATGCATCAGTGAAAATGTTGTTTTTGGTGTCAATAGCATCTAAAATGTGTTCTTCGATTAGTTTATTTCTTGTAGTGGCAACTGTATGTAGGACATTGCAATGCAAACTGAATCTATCAGAGCATGGGCCATTACCTCTCAATGAGAGTGTCTAAGGTTCAAGAAGCCTTGCAGAAATCTTGGTGATGTCATGCTGTAGATATAAGTGGCAGATGTCCTTGTCTGAAGTTTCTCCTTGTGACTTGCAGCTGTTGGAAGTGGGAGCTAATGGACACTTGCTGAAGTATGTTCTTTGCAGGTGGAGGTGGACCTAGCACTATCAGCACATGCAAATGCACGCCACTGGTTTGATCAGAAAAAACGACATGCCATCAAACAAGAGAAGACTGTAGCTGCTCATGATAAAGCTTTCAAGGCTGCTGAGAAGAAAACCCAGCAACAGCTTGCTCAGGTGTGGACTGCAGTTGGTGAATTGTGTGTCAGAAAGCACACCAAATTCCTTCTCTGATTTTCAAGAGGTGCTTATAATTTGATCTTTTTTTCATTTGTTTATTCTGAACACAAGAAACCAATGGTTGGTTGGTCAGGCAAAGAGTGTGGCAGCAATATCACATTTGCGCAAGGTACATTGGTTTGAAAAGTTCAACTGGTTTATAACCAGCGAAAACTACTTGGTGATCAGTGGTCGTGATGCTCAGCAGAACGAGCTTGTGGTGAAGCGTTACATGAAAAAGGGTGACTTGTATGTTGTGCACTTGACTGCACCTTTGTTTTTATCCAGCTTGTCATGACACCATTGCTGTTCAATTAGCTCCTTGCACTGGGCACTCTGGCTTCACTCTAGGTGGTGAGAAGTTTGAGTAGCAAAAGGAGAGGTGCTGGAGGCATTATGGAAGTCTTCAATTGTTGCAACAACTAGGGTTTTTTCTGCAGAGAGTTGATGGGCTTCAACAGGGGTTGGAAGAATATGACACCTAGAATTTCTGGCAACATCGAGAGAGGGGCAAGCAGACTAATGATTTGTGTAGATGTTCAAATTAGCTCTGGTCGCATGCCTGTGACCTAGACTGAGAGGTGCTGGGTTGTGTTGGGAAGGTATGTGCATGCAGATTTGCATGGTGCCTCAAGCACTGTGATAAAAAATCACAATCCTTCACATCCTATTCCACCCTTGAGCATAAACCAGGCTGGATGCTTTACTGTATGTTTCTCATTCCCTCACCTCTGTTGGCTCCTTAAATTTTCCTGAATTTTCTTTGAAAGATTGTGCCTGTCATCTAGTTGCCTTACACTACTGCTAACATGTGCAGAAGTTTTATGTTTGAAGTTTTGTGACGTTCCAGCAAATACTTCAGACATATTATTGTGTGTTGCTGAGCTGTGGGGGTATATTGGAACTGCAGGTGTGCAGGAGTCAAGCATGGGACAGCAAAATTGTAACAAGTGCCTGGTGGGTGGAGGCACATCAAGTAAGCAAGACTGCACCCACTGGTGAGTACCTTACTGTGGGCAGTTTTATGGTTAGGGGGAGGAAAAACTTTTTGCCACCAAATCCTCTGGTCATGGGTTTTGGCCTGGTATTCCGCCTGGATGAGAGCTCTGTTGCTGCTCATTTAAATGAACGACGAGTTCGAGGAGAAGGAGAAGCTGAAGGTGATGGAGAAGCTGAAGATGATGAGGACCAAAGTCCAAAAGATTTTTCTGAGGTGGAATCAGGGTTTGGAAATGATGCTTTAGCACAGCATGAAGGGGATGTAGATCTACAGGAGCTTATTGTTTCAGAGAGGGCCAGCACTGGACAGGATGAAACCAATTCTGGTGACAGAAATTTGGAGGAAGAGGTCCAACAAAACAGGTCAGGAGATTCTGAATCAGTGGGTGTGGAGGTGGGAATTGCTGGTAGTGAAAACATGGAAGATGGAGTCAAAGCAGATAGTTCAAGTGAAGATAGTGAAGAAGAGTTTTCAGGGCTGGATGCATTGTTGGACCGTGCATTTGAACTAAGGTCTGCACCCAAGCAAAGCAGCAGCAAGTATGGTCTTGATACATTGCCTTCTGTTATTCAAGAAGTGGAACCTGCTGTTATGCAACCCACAGGGCCTGTTCAGAGAGATAGGCCATACATGTCCAAGGCAGAAAGAAGGAAAGTGAAGAAGGGTGGGATTTTAGGGTTAGAATCTGTGAAATCTGACTCTGCTGTAGCTGCCAAAGAAGATGAGCAAGAAGAGAATGTGGAGAAAGACAGTGGGTTGACAGAGAGCCTTGGTTCTGGCAAAGATGAGAAAGCACCTGACTCATTGGTGGGTGAGAAGATGGGCCGTGGGCGAAAAGGGAAGCTGAAAAAAATCAAAGGGAAGTATGCAGAGCAGGATGATGATGAGCGTCAGCTTCGCATGTCTCTGTTGGCTGTATGCTTCTATACTTGTCATTCCTTTCACTAAGTATAATTCTTGCAACAGAAGGTTGTTGGTTGCTTGTGAAGTTCCAAGACATGCTTGGTTGTGCAATTGGTATTTGTACAACTGCTCTACGCATCTTACTTGTGAAATTTTGGTTCAATTATTCAGTTTCATCTTCTGCACATTGTAGAATGGTCTTTGATTATTCAATGGTTTTTCATTTGCATTTTCACTCTGCTTGGATTCCAGGAATGTTAGATGTATTGTGGTCAAAACCCTGCCCTAGTTCTATAATGTGTTTTTTGTGATGAAAGGGCTGATCCACATGCAGAAATTTATGACAGTCTGCAGGAAGGAAGGATGGAAAGGTATCAGCAGGTGGAATGAAGGCTGAAACAGGAACAGCTAAAAAAGACACTAAAGGCACCATAACCAAGTCCTCTCTTCAAAACGTGGCCTCTACTCAATCAACTTCTGGACAAGCAACCGAGGGTTTGTTCTTTTCACTTCTCACACCCACAGTAGCTTTCTCTGAAGCAATCTGTCAGGTTAGTCACAATGCATCATGCTGCCTTTCATAGCTGGTCTCCTTTTGATTCCACTACCCTGTTTCCAGTTGCAGGGGACCTAATAGGTTTGGCTACAAAAGTGTGCTACAAGTGCAAGAGAGTAGGCCACCTTGCTCGTGATTGTCCAGGTGAATCCCTGGAGCCTTCTCAGACCAGCAAGAATGGTGGCACTGGTTCTGACGATCAAATAAGACTGGACAAACTGAATCCAGGAAATGAAGATACCACAGGTAATATCTGTTGGGGACTTCTGGTGACTTCTCGATGAATAGTTATGTTATGTGTAATCTCTAGTAGACTATTCATTACCACTGTTTGCAGCCATTTTGCCCATTTCCCAATTTTCACTACTTTTTTGCTATGGCAGATGATGTCTTGTGCATTTTCATAAGTTAGTGTCCATTAGGCTAGCGCAAATGCAGCTTTAAAGGCTTGTGTTGTTTGGGGATCCATTTAATGAGATTTGAAACATGTTTGGTCAGAATGTAGAATGGGAATTTATCCTCATGCAATCCAAGTTGATCTAGTTCATGTTCTGTACTGCATGTTAGGGCTAGTAGTGTTGAAACCAGAATATTTTGCAGCATACAATGAATATTTCTTTTTATCTGAGACATCTTTCATGTTGTTGAAGGTGGAGACCTGTCTGGAACCGCCAAGGAGACTGGCCAGCCTGGTGATGGGTTGAGTAGAAGGGCACGTGCAAAGCTGACAGAAAAGGAAATTGCAGCTCTCTTAGCAGAAGAGAATGTTCTTGAGCTAGGAGATGATGAGCGCGAAAAGTTGACAGAACTGGACTCCCTGACTGGATGTCCAATTGTAAGTGATGTGCTGCTTTATGCAGTGCCTGTGTGTGGCCCATATCAGGCATTGCAAGGCTACAAGTATCGTGTCAAGCTCACACCTGGCCCTGCCAAGAAAGGCAAAGGTTAGTACACCAGTTAGTAGTCAATGATTTCACTATGTTCAGTACATCATCTCATCTTGTTCTTATCTTGGAAGTCTGAAACCTATAAGCCTCAACAATGTTCCTGTACTAAATGCTCTGCTAGAGAGGTAGTAGCCATTTACCCTGTCCACCCACCAATTGTCCCTCTTGCTCTGTGAAACAAGGTTTGAGGTCTATGCAGCATCCAGTTTGAGTAAATTTCCTTTATTTCTTGTCAGGGGCTACTTGTAGAATGGAAATGTGAGAGCTGAAGCTAAATGGTGTTCGTGTTGTTTGGTCTGTGGAATGCAGCGGCCAAGACAGCGGTGGATGTGTTCAGCCGAATGCAAGAGGTAGGAGTGCGGGAGAAGGAGCTGATGAAGGCAATCACTGATGCAGAGCTAGTTGCATGTATGATTGGTAATGTCAAAATTACAGCCCCTGGTCTTACCAAATTGAAACAATCCCAGAAGAAAGGCAAAAAAGCCTCTAGTAAGAAAGATTAGCACATTTAATCCCCTTCTGCTGTTGATTTTGCGGCAAGTTTCACACAACATATCTCAAATCCATTTGACATGGATGTGGTTTTAAGGTCTTTGTGCCTCCTGCCACACTGTTCTGGACTTGCTTGTTGGAACACTGGTATGTCTCCTTGTACCAAACACTTGACCTTAGTAGATTGGTTTTTGTTGGATTTGCTATTTGTTTGTGAGAATGTGTTCCTTTCATGGGTTTCATACTGGGAAATTATCATGAATGGGTAGTGACAATAGAAGTATTGCAAAGGCCAAAATTTATTCATGGCAGAATAAAAGATAAGGATATTAATGTGGGGGGAAAGAACCAACAAAATGGGATGTGTTGAGTGCTCCTTGTCATCTCCCTGCTTCATTCTTCCTTTCTTATGTATCTCATATTATGCATGCATGTTTTATATTGGTAACTATTGTTTGCAATCATGATCTTTTCTATGAAGTCTTCGCCCAGAGATGGAAAGAGCATCTGATAAGGAAAAGCACATTGAGGTTTCTATCACAATCGGAGTAAAGAGGTTCAGATTTCGATCCACAATCCGATTTTATGATAGAAGAATTCCTGAAGTTATGTATTTTGGGCTTATGTGCTTTGGAGAGGAGGGCAGTGTCATGTCACAAACACTTCAAATGGTTTACAGATTGCATGGCTTTAGTTTTGATGCTCTGAATCAAATAATGAAACATCACCTTAGTTGGCCACATAGTTCATTGTAAGGTTTTGAGGGGTCAAGTGAGGTCTACACCAAAATTATTAAATGTATTTATGTTAAATGTAATATACATGTCTTATCTATGTGATACATTGATCATACATTATGTAGTTAACCTCCAATTAGCTCCTTATTTTACTATTTTTTTTTCAAAAATCTTGGTTCCAATTTTGATTCCACACATGAATAGAATCAAGAAACTGGTCTTGATTATGGTTCTTAAAAGGTTCTAGTGAAACCAAAATGAAAGCCAATTCTAGTTATTTTTTATTAACCAAGACCATAACCAATGGTTCTATCTTGCCAAACTAGGTACTCACAGAACATCGGTCTAGAGTTCAAACCAGTCTTGGTTGGCTATTGAGTTTTGACCCAATTTCCAAGTCAATTATCATGCAGATTATTAATAATCTATCAACAGGCTATTGATTTTTTTTATTAATAAGTGGCTAAATTGATAATTGCATCGAGCTGAATTTTCAAAAATCTAATAACCTACTTGGATGATCCAATTATCATCTAGGGCAATATCAATCTTTAAGGACTAATATCAATATAATATATATAGTTTTAATTTATAAAACTTGGGGGAGGGATGTAATGAGCAACCAACAAACAATGCAATGAGCAAAAGAAGAAACACAAGGATTCAATGAGACAAAAAAAACAAAGTAAAGCCCCAAGAGGAGTTGGGGGTGTTTTATCTTTGTGGAGAAGAAGGTGGAGAAGAAGGCATCACATAAACAGCCATAATGTGGAGCCGCTAAACCCTTAAACCCTAATTTTTTTCCTAACCTTATGTTGAAATCCTGACCCTGTTATGTTTTAATACCCTGCCAGGGTATCAATCTTTTTTATTACCCCATAAGGGTCAGTTTTCATTATAATCAGAACCTGCAAGAAGGGTTTCATACAAGGTATCATCAAGGGTGATACTCACGGGTCTTTGAAGCAAGAACTGGCAAAAACCCTAACCAGTTCTCTCACTATTTTTTAATACCCACCCAACACTGGTCCAAACTCCAGACCAGTTTTTGTTAAGGTGGTGTTTGCCCCTTAACCAAGAGATAGAATGTGCTTCATTCTGGAAAGTCATCCTGCACAAAACTTCAGACCAGTTTTGTTGAGGTGGTGTTGCCCCTTCACCAAGAGATAGAATAGAATGTACTTCATTCTGGAAAGTCATCCTGCACAAAACTTACACTGCAAGTCCTGAAGGATGAAGAGGATTGAGACTACCTATCTTCTAACTTAGTTGGTGTTTTTGATTTTGGGGTGTTTTCAATGAAAAAGGAGGAAAAGAGAAGTGTACTAGTGCAAATCCTGCTACAGAAAAACCACATCTTCAGGGTCCCTTGCTGTCCAAAATTCCATATGAGAGAGCTTTTCAAGGAAGCCCCACCTAAGAGGTGATCATAGAGAAGCCCACAGAGAAGCTTTCAAACAAAGGAGGATCTTCCCCTCAGACTTCTGTTCTTGGTAAGATTTTTGGGCATATTTCAATTGCCTTCATTTTATATATACTTGATTATACCAGGTGGTATAATGGCCTACATGATAAAGTGAATTGACTTTGAATACATAAAGATGGATAGAATACACTACTCTTCAAAAGGTTTAGTAAATAAATATTACTAAGGGTACTGAACCTTAAATGGAGAGTGCCCTGATTCAGATTAATATATATATGGCCCAAATTTGCCAGGAATTAATCCTTAAATGGACCCATTTAAGCTTATCTTTTAAATGATTAATCTTAACCACATTTAATTATATTATGTGTTTAATTAGAGATTTCATCACATCTATTTAGAGATGGATCAACATATTTTCAGATCTAGCCTTCAATGATTTATGCACAACCAAAGGGCAAATTGATGGTTGCTTAATGTATGCGTTGAATTAATTCTTCATTTGCCATGCAATTAACTTAAACACAATTAGTGTCCTTGAATGTATTGCTACTTGCCAACCAACCATTGTTGTGCAAACATTTTACGTATAGTTGTGTGAGCAACTTTATCACAATTTGCTTTCACTTTGAGAATCAAACAACGACCATTTAGTTGCATTTTAATTGGTTTCAGAGCTTTGTGTGAGATTTTGACAATGAGTAAAGTAATGCGAGAAAGTCAGATGTGGAACTTGCTGCCTGACTCAATGCAAAACAAAAATGAGGATGGGAACACGACCCAAGAGGAGGAGGATGGATTAAGTGACAATTTTGATTGCAATGAAGGGAATTACAAAAAGGAGGGGGAGGACGCACAACCCAAGGAATCTATTTACCCTGTGAACTACTTTTATCAATTGTCACTAGCACCTAGCTCAAGCGAAGTGGCATTAACACCCATTTTAAGCACTTCACCCAAGCTAAATCTCAAGTTGAATTTATAATCCAATCATGTTTTAGAGGCCCTTGCCATAATGCAAAGCTATTGTATTAGAGATGATGAAAATGCACCATTGAAACCCACCCATGATGAGAACACACCACCAAGATTGACACACTTGGGATCAAATCTATGCCTAAACAAGGGAATGCGACAACTACTTCTCAACAATCAATGCACATGACCTCAGATTGCACAAAAGGGGTTGCCAAAGGCAATTATGACCCTTCAACATGATCAAGTTCACAACAAAGGAAGACCATGAAAAAGTGTGGGAATTAGGACAATGCCTATGGGAAATTGGCAATGGAAAGTGTTGAAGTTGGCAACAATTTGCATATCACTATTCAGAGGTGGGGTGTGCACATCACATCATTCTGTAACTACTTGTACGAGATTACACATTCATGGAAAAGAGGGAAAACAAAGGTTTTACACCCAAAAAAAGTTGCATTAGTGGAAAACATGAAAAAATTGCAATTGATTAAACATTTAATCACACTTGCACAACTATAATTGAAGGTTGCAAAGATAACCCAAGAAAGGTCGACACCTTTCAAGAATGGCATACCTAGGTGTGGGGATGGTTAAGGTGGTTCAAGAGGTAGAATCCTGACCTATTATTGAAAATTGTTCAAGGTTTGGAGATAAAACATATGAAAAACCTTTGCCCGATAAATGTAAACATTTGAACTACTGAAATTATCTTAAGCTTATGATACACACAACTATCCACCATCATAGATTTGGAATTGTGATGAATTCATCACACAAGCTGGTTGAAATGGAAGTGCATTTGTTGAAGCACAAATATGCTCAAGAATAGTGCATGCAATCACAATAAATGAATGTGAATGTCTATCATGCATCAATGGAACAATCACAATGTTCCCAAATTTTTACATCTCCAAAGATAAATGTTTAAGACATAATTTCATTCCAAATGTTAATTTGGCACTACGATAATGGTGCACCCTAAAACCCAAATGACAACCATCTTGTTTGACAAGTGGATTTCACATTTCATGTTTCTGTTCAAAATTTTGGAAGTAAATTATGCCCAACCAATTGTCATTTTCTCATTTCGGATAGCCACAACCAATGTTGGGTGGATAAAAGATTTTTTTAGATTTTGATTATCCACCAATTTGTTATCCATTGGTTTTAGTTATTATTTTTCTTTAAATTTTTAAACTTGTAATATCCCATAAAGACATCAAAAAATAAATTAATCAAATGTCAAATTTTAGTATGGGTGAATATCCACCAATGCTAATATCCATTGGATATCCTAGCATTCTGGATAACAAAATTAAGATGAAAAGCAGCAACAAGCGTGAAGAGGGGAACAACAACAAGTAGTACAAAAATGAGAAGTAGTAGCAAGTGGAAAAAGGGGAGCAACAACAAGTGTGAAGATGAAAAACAACAATAAGTGCAAAAAAGGGAGCAACAACAAGCACGAAAACAAAAAACAACAAATGTGATGAAGGGGATTAATAACAAGCGTGAGGATGAAAAACAAAAAACATGAGGAAGGAAAAACAATAAGTGTGATGAAGAGAAACATCAAACACAAAGAGAAGATCAACAACAAATGCAACAAGGAAAACAATAAGAAGTGTGACGATAATAGTAATAACAAGTGTGAAAATGAGAATAGTAGTTATAGCAAAAAAGAGCAATAGGAAATGCAAAGAGGAACCATACTACAATGTGGGGCCTAAGCTAAAACTTAAACCCCTTTTATTTTGCTACTAGAGTTTGTTTTAGGTTTGAGGGCAATGCTCACTTTTTTTCCCCCTTTTTAACAACCTACAACCTACACCCTAAACATAACCCCCCCTCCCTTCATATCCATATCCAAGTAGGGATATAATATTGTACGTAGATATCAAAATTCCTTTTTTTACCTTGGTTGAATATTGAATGATTTGATTTCAAGATTATGCAATATGAAGATACGAATATCATTTTGGATATCATAATTTTTTTATATCCAAAGGATTTTACAAATGATATCATGGGTGATATCTAATTAGGATATCAAGACTTTTAGGATATCCACCCAACACTAATCATAACTCACATGTTACTTTAGATGTTGTTGAAAAATATTAGTGGGGTTGGATCTTATCACCTTGCCATAAACACAAGCCATGCATGCATTATAGGAGTTCAATGCTTCTTGTTTTAAACCTTTCAAAATTATTTTTAAAACTTATATAGATGTTTGGACATAAAAAAAAAGGTACTCGCAAGGAATATTTGGCACAATGGATGTCTTTAAGATTCAAGATGGCATTAACATCATCAAACATATGCAAAGGTTTTTTAGCCACTCCAATCTACCCCTTGAATCTAGATGCAATGGTAAGCAAAATACAACCATTTCAACAATTCATGGACATTGAACTTGAAATCCATCTTGTGGATTTGCAAGTTGAAGAGCTCCTAAACGAAAACTTGAACTTGCTAGAAAAAATCATTTACCATTATTATGTGGACATTGATAGATTATGTGAAGATCATGATTTCCAATTAAATGGGAGAGGAAGTCTAAATGATACACTTTATTTGTCAATGGACATTGGGTCTAAAAGCACGAATTTTGGATCAACTAACGTTGGGTTCAAGAATGTGAATCTTGGAACCATTCACACTTATTCAAGTAACTTATAGCTTGGACTAACAATCTTGTAGGAAGGGGTGTTGGAAGGGTGTGAATCACATGCAATAATGTCAATTGTTTTTACTACTAGCTTGCATTGCTTCTTCATTATGCCAAAAGTTTTAATTAGGTCTGACCACCTAGTGTCAACAAAAAAACCTTTAATCAATTACAACATATACATCATGATGACTAGTGAAAATTACATGGCTACATTCCATAAAAAATTGTAAGAAAAGAAACAACAACCCAAAAGTGGGATGTTTGAAAATAGTAGTTATTGGTGTCTAAGTGCATATAAACAACTAAAAAAAAGGATTTAAAGGTGGTGAAATAAATCCAATTTGAGGAAAGAATTACTTTTTCTTTTTGATGGATTACAAAATTTTAAATGATGTGGAAAGGTGGGCAATGCTTTACACTTGGCCATCAAAGCTAATCTACCTCTAGCAGCAACAATGTACTGTGCTCCATTTTGTGGGTTTGCATTCATTTGCTACAAATACAACATGAAACTCGCCATCACCAAGCATAAAGCTCGACATGAAAGCCAAGATATGTTGCATATTACCTTAGTTGAACTTAGTTAGGTCTATGAAAGAATCACAAATTCTTGTCCCATGGAATGATCAACCTCAAACTAACCTTAGATCATTGTTTGTATTTATAAGACACCAATGTTTGTACACTAGCAAAGTGCAAAGGAGGGATTAATAAAATTCATTTGTTACTTGATTTAGACAATTTAAGGTTGATTATTGATTTGTTTAAGGAAGCTAGGTTAACATTTTGGGTAGCGATGTGACACATCACACATTGTTTAAAAAGGGCAGTGTGCATTTTGGGGTCATGAAGTGATACATCATATGATTCACTTTGTTCAATTTGCAAGCATTGCCATGTATTTTTTATCACCACATCATCTACTTTAACATAATTCCACCTTACATTATGAAAGTAGCTAACACAATTGTAGATCACCCGCCATGGTTTTAACTATGTATTCCTCCCAATTCATTATGTGCAAGTGGCACATTTGTAAAGTTCATTGCATATCATAATGGGCAGTAAGTTGACAATTGATGGCAATAAATGTGCACCCTTTACTTGCACATAATAGGTGTCTAGGTGTTTAAACTTTGAAAATGTGTAAGTAATTCATGGATGGACAAAAAATGATAATTCCATTATCCTTTGAAGTTACCTTCCTATTTGTTAAGGGATGAATTTTTTTTCCACATCTAACTTTTGTCATTTTAATTGAGAAACCCTTAAACCTCCATTTAAGCTTCAATTACTTTAGCTTTGATTAGCTAGTAACTAATACTTTACATTGTCCAAGATTTCAAGTTTATGGATGAGGATGAAAAATTAACTTACACATATTTTGGATGTGGTAAATATCATAGGGGCTCACATATTGGGTGTGGGTATATATGCTTTTTAAAGTTGCAAGTGTGATGTGAGAAAATGCATTCACTCTTAGTGAAAATCATGCCCTCCCAAAAAAATACATTGTGATAATATTCATGAGTTATAGCAACCATGTGCCACTAGCAATAAATTGGTCTACACAATATATTTTGGATGAAATATAACCATTTTATGGTGGAGAACAACAATGTTGTCCAAATATTTTTAAAAATTGGGTATCATTATGCATAATTGTTGGACACGAATAAAATCATTTTTGAATTTTGAATTTTTTTTCATATCTATCATGATACACATTTGCTGGATGTGAGCCTAAGTTCTATCTTTTTGTGTAACAATGTCCATCAAAAGGGGGTCAATTCAAAATAGATATCTAATCATTAGAATTCTCAAAAATTAGGACATGCATATGCTTTAGGGTTCAGGAAGAACCTAGAACCCTCATGCCACTTTCTCCTTTTTAATCACAACATAATGGGTATCAACACTTTTCCAAGTTCCTTAGCTTTTATCATTGGTTTTTGTTGAGACACTTTTTGAACTCCTTGTTCAATCTCGTTTGTGTTTTGTTTTCAAGTTGTAACTCTTGACTTCAAGTTCATGTTGTTTTTGTTTTAAAAGGTTAGGTTGTACTCTATTGTCAAATGTTTTGTAAACAACAAAAATTGGAAATTTGGTATGCATAACCTTTGTGCATTTATGTAGTGTTTCAAATTGAAAACCAACCTATTCATTTTAACTAGCAAAAAAAGGAAGATAATTGAATGTGTAACCAATTGTTGTAATAAATTGATTTTTTTGGGGGTACCATCCTTGTTTATAATGAAGACGAAAAAGAATATCTTGTATTTGTATTCACAAGGTAGGTCTAAAAGTCAATAATTATATAACAATGGTATAAAGAAGGTTAGTTATGTCAATAAATGTGCATAGGATCCTTGTCAAATTGACTACTCATGATTGGCCACCTATAATGATTAGTTCAAGTGATTACAATTATATATATATATATATATATATATATAGATAAAATTTCATTTTTCATATTTATGGGTGAAAATTGGGAAAGAATTAACACATTGTATTAAATGTGACAAATACAAGTAAAGGGTTGAATAAGGGGTAGATGTGGAGCTACTCTTTATTGCTAATTAATATGTGACCTTGCAAAAGAAAATTGAATGAAGAAAAATAAAAATACACCAATTTAATTACACAAAATGGATTTGGTTCAACATTTTTGCACATGACATAGAGGTTGGTGAAAGGCACAATGGATATCTAACACATGTTGATTGGCTACATCATTTGATGGTCAAGGTGGATTTTTATTACCTAGTAGTCTCCCACTTATTGTGGTTTTAGTTTTAGTTTATGGGTGGGGTTGGAAACTAATAATTTAACTTCACAATAGGCTAGAGTGAACCAACCCCCACAACTACACTAGTTGGGAATGTATGTGATTGAATGGCCATTGATTTTTCATTTGTTCCTATCCTTGTCCTAAGTACACAAGTTAGCATAGTTTGATTTAAGTTTTTTTTTTTTTTTTTTTTTGTTTATTTTTATCTTTCCTTGGTTTTTTTTTT
>Ga0116227_10006023_pt1 | contig 24958 bp, 21 predicted proteins | sample S1TSphgellanicum_FD_89693 | JGI IMG/M metagenome (GOLD analysis project Ga0116227, IMG submission 89693) | Host-associated microbial communities from peat moss isolated from Minnesota, USA - S1T2_Fb - Sphagnum magellanicum MG | ecosystem: Host-associated > Plants > Peat moss > Unclassified... | reverse complement strand
TCCTAAGTGTTTTTATATCCCTAGGACTGGTCAACTGTGCCTTTGCGGAATGCGGGAGCGGATATGTCGGTACTTGCTCGCAACAATGTGATCGTGAAGGGGCAGCGCGCAGCTCGAGCGATAGTTTTCGCACATGGCTTCGGCTGCGATCAGAACATGTGGCGATTTGTGGCTCCTGCTTTCGAAAGCGAATTCACCACCGTTCTTTTCGATCACGTCGGGGCGGGCCGGTCAGACTTGTCGGCGTATTCCCGAGAAAAATACTCGACTCTCCAAGGCTACGCTGACGATGTCATCGAGATTGGGCACGCCCTGAACCTGAAGAATGCGGTGTTCGTAGGCCACTCCGCCAGCGCAATGATCGGCGCGATCTCTTCGCTGAAAGATCCGGATATGTTTGAGAGTTTGGTGATGGTGGGCCCCTCGCCCAGGTATATCAACGATGGCGACTACATCGGAGGCTTCACGGCGTCCCAGATCGAGGAGTTGCTGGATTTCCTGGACAACAATCACCTGGGCTGGTACGCCGCCATGGCACCCACCATCATGGGCAACCCGGACAAACCGGAGCTGGTCGAAGAACTCACCAATAGTTTCTGCCGCACGGATCCGCAGATTGCCAAACACTTTGCGCGCACGATTTTTACGGCCGATAACCGTGCTGAGCTAGCTCGCGTGACTGCGCGATCCCTGGTACTCCAATGCAGCGACGATGCCATTGCACCTGACGTGGTGGGCGAGTACGTGCACCAGAAGCTGTCCAACAGCACATTTGTCAAAATGCGCGCTTCTGGGCATTGTCCGAATTTGAGCGCCCCCGCTGAAACCATCGCGGCCATCCGTGACTTCGTCTGACGCTACAGTCGTCCAAACAGACGAAGAAAATATCGAGGATTTGTATGAGCACGCCCCCTGCGGGTATCTCTCGCTTTCGCCCGACGGACTCATCGTCAAGGTCAACCACACTTTTTGTCAGTGGACCGGATTTGACGCATCCAATATTCTTGCTACCCGCTTCGGTAACTTGCTTCATATCGGCAGCCGGATTTATCTGGAAACTCACCTCGCGCCACTGCTTCGTTTACAAGGGTACGCAAACGAAGTCGCGCTGGACTTAATACTGAAAAACGGCGATCGATTGCCGGTGCTCATCAATGCGGCCGAGCGACGCGATGAGCACAATCAGCCACTGACCACTCGATTGATGATCTTCAATGCCACCGATCGGCGCCGCTATGAACGTGAGTTAGTCGATGCCAGAACCGCCGCCGACACGGCCAATAAAGCATTGCAAGATTTGAACGCGACCCTCGAGTCTCGAATTGCCGAGGCCGTCGCATCGCGACTGAAAACCGAAGAATCTTTGCGACAGAGCCAAAAAATGGAGGCGGTGGGGCAGCTCACGGGCGGGATTGCCCACGACTTTAACAATCTACTTGCCGGCATCATTGGTAGCATGGAATTACTGCTGCTCAATGCCAAAAAAGGTCGTCTCGACGCGGTGCCGCGCTATGCGGAAGTCGCACTGGGAGCGGCGAAACGCGCTGCGATATTGACCCACCGACTGCTCGCTTTTTCACGTCATCAAAAGCTTGAACCGAAGGCTGTGGACGTCAATCAGCTGATCGGTAGCATGGAAGAGCTGATTCGCCGCTCCATCGGGCCCGTCATTTCGCTCGAGGTGGTCGGCGCCGGCGCCCTTTGGCACACGTTGATCGATCCGAACCAGCTGGAGAATGCTCTGCTAAATCTATGCATCAACGCACGCGATGCGATGCCGAGCGGTGGCCGCCTCACGATTGAGACGTCGAATAGATGGTTCGATGATTTTAGTGCCAAAGAACGCGACGTGCCTCCCGGTCAGTATGTGCTTGTTGCGGTAACTGATACTGGGACAGGAATGCCGCCGGAGGTTATCGCACGCGCGTTCGATCCGTTTTATACGACCAAGGCGACCGGTGCTGGTACGGGCCTGGGTTTGTCCATGGTGTACGGGTTTGCGCGTCAATCAGGTGGGCACGTAAGCATTTATTCCGAGATGGACCGTGGTACGACAATGCGGATTTATTTGCCGCGCCATCGTGGAGAAATAGAAACACCGGAGCTGGCAGCACGGGTAATCCGCGCTGCTGAGACCTCTCGACTCGAAACGGTGCTGGTGGTCGATGACGAGCCTACTGTAAGGATGTTTGTAACCGAAGTGTTGCAGCAAGCGGGATATCATTCGTTAGAAGCCTCCGACGGCCTTACTGCACTCAAGATCCTAGGATCCAATGCGCGAATCGACATGCTCATTACCGACATAGGATTGCCTGGAGGATTAAGTGGCCGGCAGGTCGCTGATGCCGCTCGACTTGAACGATCAGATTTGAAGGTGCTATTTATAACTGGTTATGCTGAAAACGCCGCGGTTGGCAATGGGCATTTAAGCGCAGGAATGCAGATGCTCGCCAAGCCTTTCACTATCGATGAACTTTCCGCAAAGCTGAGCCTGCTGCTCGAGTAGAAGCGTGCTCGCTGCGGTGTACGGAGATGGCGCCCAGGATTCGAGCGTCGAACCGCTGCTTGCCAACTCAATGCTGGCGAAAACCTGTCGATGGAGCCACGCGCCAAATCGCGAATCGGAGGTTGACTGCACGGACCAGCGAGCGCAGTGGGTTCTACTTTGCGTAATTTTGGGTCCGTGGTTCGTATACCCGTCGTATGTTCGACAATGAGCTGACTTCGAGGGCGTCCATGGAAAGCGATACGCAACGAATCGCGCTTGGGCTGCGCCAGGGAGATGTCGTTGTCCTTGAGGCGCTGGTCGTGCAATACCAACACCGGCTTGTTCGTTATCTGGTCTCGCTGTTGGGCAGACGCGACGGAATTGACGATATCGTGCAGGAGACGTGGCTCCGAGTCCTGGAGCGAGGCGGGTCCTACGACGCGCGCTCCCGCTTTGAACCGTGGCTATTCAGGGTGGCACGCAACATTGCACTCGATGCCATGCGTAAGCGACCGATGTTGAGTCTGGACTCAAATGAGGAGGGTGGTGCGCATTCATCGCCTGCTTGCGGTGCGCCTTCGCCATACATGCTTGCGGCGCGGACACAAGATGCCGAGCGGCTTGCACGCTCGCTGCAAACTCTGGAGCCCGTCCATCGCGAAGCCCTCGTACTGCGTTTTCAAGAAGATTTATCTCTACAGGAGATATCCGTGATTGTCGGAGCGCCCGTCTCTACCGTAGCTTCCAGAATTTATCGAGGACTGGCGACGTTGCGGCCGCAGTTCGATGGAGAAACAGCATGAATATCGACCACCACGAAATCTTTCAACGCATGATCGACGAGAGTCTCGCGGGCGCCATCTCGGCGGAGAGCGAACGTTCTCTTCGCGAGCATCTCTCCACTTGTGCTCCCTGCAACGAGTATCTGATCGCCAGCAACAGGGTTATCGCGGGTCTCAGCGGTTTTTCCTTCGAGGTGAATCCAACCCTCAATGCCAGGGTTCTGGCAGCCCTCAGGCTGCAGGCGGACCAGATCCGTCAGATTCGTGCGCATCATCCCGAGACGGTGCGACAGCACAAGGTGCAATTCAAGAACTGGGTTGCATTTGCTGTAGCCCTCTCGATGTCGTTCGTCGGGTCGGCACTCGTGTACCAAATGGCCGAGCGCGTCGCGGTTCCAATGCATTTTGACACTGCCCAAGTCCAGGCAGGCGTGCTGGTCTTTTGGCTGCTGCCATCTCTTTGCTCGGCCTTATGTCTGCTTGCGGCGCCTGGAGAGAAGAGAGGTTTTGCATGACACAGCAATCAGCCGTGCTTTTGGTGGCGTTTTTGATCGGGCTTGCCGTTGCGGCCGCCTTGTTGCGAGCTGCAATCCGGAGGATTCTGCCGAAGTTTGCGATCGTCATCGCCGCACTGGTGATCCCAGTTAGCGTAGTTTACTTCTCTTCCAGCCTGGGCCGTTCCTTCCTGGCTTCTGAAGGACTGCTCAATACCGTTCCGGACTCGCTTTGGTTTGGCTTGACGTTTGGCGTCTTCACCGCGGCTTTTTTCCTTGCCCTCGGATATGTCCATGGGGACGCGAAAAGACGTCACCTGCCTGCTTGGGCCTGGGTGCTTGCCGCTTTCCTCATACCCAATCTCATTGGATTCGTCCTTTATTTTCTGTTCCGAGGGCCTCTCCTTGGGCCTTGCATATCCTGTGGCAAGCCTATTCGACGGGGAGAAGCATTCTGCTCACACTGCGGATGCTCGCAGGGGTCCAGCATCGGAAGCGTGGCGGCTGACAATCGCACGATCTGAAGCAAAACCAATGGTGATGAAATGAAACGTGAGATCGCATTGCAAGTAGTGTTGGTGTTGGTGGGCTTGTTTTATTGCTTTTGGGGCTATCTCCTGTTCGACAATCTTTGGCACTCTAAGTGGCTTAGCGGGCACAGCGACGTCGTGCCGATGTTCCTGAGCCTTAACACGGCGCTCGGGCCCTGTCTGTTGCTGGCCGTCAAGCAGCCGGCCAAACATCGCTTGATGATCGCCTATGGGGCGTGGTCGAGCCTTGCTCATGGGTTGACGATGACGATCATGTCGGCGCAGGCCCTGGCGCACGGGATGCACAGGCAGGATAGTCCGCAGGACATTGTGATCTTTGTCGCGATTGGAGTCGTGCTGCTTGCACTTCTACCGCCAAGACAAGCACCAGCGACCGGCGCTCCCATCAGTGAGCCGCGCTTTACCGAACGCTAGGGAATCCTCCACCGCCGCGCGCATGCTGTACTCCGACGTAGGTATGAGATGGTCCAGATACAATTCACTCCAGAGCTTCCGCTTTATCGCCTCTACGTGCTCAGACGATTTACTTGCTGTCGAACTTGATCACCAGCTGCGCGCAGCCGGAGGCGGGCGGTCCGCTGGGCGAGGTGTCTGGCCGGTAGTAGGCCGAACCTGACGCTGCGATTTTCAAAGCGGCCTGATCAAAGGATGCCACTCCCGAGGAGTGGACGATGGTCGGTTGTTGCTCGAGTTTTCCTGATTCATTGACGCAGACGTGCACGGTCACGGTGTCAGCGGGGCCACGGGTGTCATTCTTCGCCGGCGCTCCCTCCACGGGCTCCGCAGCTCGAATTGCCCAACGCATCGCGATCTGCTGCCAGGAGTCGATGGGATCGCCGTCGCCGAGCGTGGTTGCGGCAGCGAACCGCAGCTTTGCGACGCAGCTGATCGTCGCGGCATCCAGGGCGGTCGAACCCGACGAGGATTTGATGGAGATGCGTGATGGGATGCCGCTGCGCGGCAGCCAGAAAACAACCACCGCCATATCTCCTTCGTCGGTGATCCTAAGGTCCGGACAGTATCCCTTGGGATTGAATCCCAAGGCCGTTTGCGCCCGCTTGGGATTCTCGGGAACGGGCGGAACCTGAGCAGCACGGACGGCTGCGGCGTGCAATGCGACCGAAACCACGGCGCAGCAAAGGATGATGTTGATCAGACGTTGCATGTGCGCTCCCATATCACCACGGAACCTTCCGGCCGAGGTAATCCAGATACTGCAGACCCGCCTTTCCGGCTTGGGCATCCATCGTATCGGCAAGTTTCGGTATGCTCTCCTCGATGCTCAGACGCGCCTCCGGACCACCCATATCCGTTCGCACCCAGCCCGGTGCCATGAGAAGGAGCGTGCGCGGGTCATCGGCGTGCCGGGCGGCGAAGCTGCGCATGAACATGTTGAGCGCTGCCTTGCTTCCGCGGTACACCTCATACTGACCATTTTCGTTGTTCGAGATGCTGCCTTGTCCGGAGGACATAATGCCGATCGTGCCGGTCCCGACCACCAGATCCTGCAGCGCCTCGATGACGCGCATGGGGCTCAAGGCGTTGGTTATCATCACACGCGTGAATTCGTCGGTCGAGACGTCGGCAATGGTTTCACGATCGTCGTTCTTGACGCCTGAATTGACGAATAACAAATCGAACTTTCGAGATGCCAGCCGCGCTCGCAGCGCCGCGACCTGATTGGGATAAACGATGTCGACGGTCTCGATTTCAAGTCTGCCGCTGGCCCCCGAGAGGCCGTGCAGTTTCGAAGAGTTGCTGTTGCGCTCAGTGGCGACAACATGCCAGCCGCGCTTGAGGTATTCCTCAGCCAGGGCGAATCCGAGCCCGCGGGAGGCCCCAATGAGCAGCAGCTTCTTAACAGGCGATGGAGCAGGCATATGCCAGAATACTGATAAATCATCATGCCCGCTGACCGATTTGCGACGATGAGGGATGCCGCCATCGACCTGCTCGAGCGCAACGAACAATTGGGACGATTGGGCGAAGCCTTCGCACGCGCGCGCGAAGGCAGGGGGCGAATCATTGCGATTGCCGCCGAGGCCGGTGCGGGAAAGACGGCGCTGACGGAAAGATTTGTCGCCGATCATGCTGCGCACGCGCGCGTGTACTGGGGCGCCTGCGAAAATCTGTCGACACCCGAGGTCTTGTTGCCGCTGCGGGACATCGCTCGTGCCACCGGCAAATCCTTCAATATTGGCTCGGACCACATTCGTTCGTTCGAGTTGGTATTGGATCTGCTGTCCGACGGCAAGGAGCCGTCCTTGATGGTCATCGAAGATGTTCATTGGGCCGACACCGCCACGTTGGATCTGATCCGCTTTCTCGGGCGGCGCATCGCACGCGTACGATCCTTGATTCTGATCACCTATCGCGACGAGGAAGTGGATGCGCGCTCGCCGGTGCGCAATCTCTTGGGCGAAGCGCCCGCCGGAAGCGTGGAGCGGATGACCCTGGCACCGCTGTCCTTGGCGGCCGTGTCCATGCTTGCGGCGAAGCAGGGACGGCGCGGGGAACCACTATTTGCCTTGACCGCGGGGAATCCCTTTTTGGTCACGGAGGCCCTGGCAGTCGAAGGTGACGTTCCGACCGATGCGGTTCGCGATTCGACGCTGGCGCGGGCGTCACGCTTGACCCAGACCGCGCGCACCGTGCTCGATGCCGTGTCCATCTTCCCCCGTCACGCGGAAACGGCCATCGTCGCTGATTTGCTGAGAGGCTCGATCGATGCCGGGCTGGATGCGTGCGTGGCGATGGGAATGCTGTCGCTCGACGGAGGCTGGCTGAAATTTCGCCATGAATTGGCGCGCCGTGCGATCGAGGCATCGATCGCACCCGCGCGTCGCCGTGCATTGCACCAGCAAGTGGTGGATGTGCTGCGCCGGCGCTCCAATGCGCGGGCCAGCGAGATTGCGCACCACGCGGAACGTGCGGCGGATGTCGCGGCCTTGTTGAAATTCGCACTTCGCGCGGGAGAAGAGGCCGCGCGCGCCGGCGCGCCGCGCGAAGCGGCGGCCCACTTCGCCTCGGTACTCCGTCATCGCGACGCCCTCGCCACGGACCTGCTGGCGCCCCTATTGGAACAGTATGCCGAACAGGCGTATCTGATGGGCAGCGCAGACATAGCCATGATCTCCATGACGGAGGCGGCCGATCTGCGGCGCCGAAGCAACGACACGCTGGCGTTGGGCCGGGATCTCAGTCGCTTGACGCGTTTCGCGTGGATGTGCGGCCGTCGCGCCGACGCAGAGAAGTTTGTCGAAGAAGCGATCGGCGTGCTGTCGACGGCTCCGCCGGGATCCGAACTCGCCTGGGCTTATTCGCACCAGTCGCAGCTGGACATGCTTGCAGCCCGCATGGATAGCGCCATCGTATGGGGCGAACGTGCCATGGAACTGGCGACGCAGCTGAAGGAGCAGGAAATTGTAGTCCATGCCCTTGGAAACATTGGTTCAGCGAAGGCCGATTCGAACACTGCGCACAGCCCTGTCGAGTTGGAGAGGAGCTACGAACTCGCCGTCGCCGGCAACTACCACGATCACGTGGAGCGTGCGTCGTGCAATCTGACCTGCACTTCCTATTGGCGTCGCGACCATCGTGCGGCGCTCAATTACATCGATCGCGGCGTCTTGTATGCGTCGGCGCTGGAGCTGACGCATTGGGAGGGATATCTGCGCGGCTGGCGCACGATGATCCGACTCGATCAAGGCGACTGGACGGGGGCGGAGGAGGAAGCCTTGGAGATTTGCAGCCGGACTTATGCGGCCGAGGTCTATCGATATCCGGCTCTCATCACGCTGGCGCGGGTGCGCATACGACGCGGTGATCAAGACGCAGAGACACCTCTCGAGGCCGCCCGCCGCCTATCGGAGACCATGGCGGAGTTGCAACGCAGCGCTTACATCGCGGTGGTGAGCGCCGAGATCGCATGGTTGGAATCGACGCAGCCCGCGATGGCGATCGACGAGGCCATCTCCCTGCTGCGCGAAGTCCATACCTTGGCGGAACAGCGCAACTGCCGTTGGGCGGTCGAGGATACGGCTCTCTGGATGCATCTCTTGGGTGAACCCGTTTCGCGAACGGCTGCCCTGGCAGCGCCATTTCGCGAGCACTGCGAAGGCCGTTGGCAGCAGGCCGCTGCCGGGTGGCGGGCGTCAGATCGCCCTTACGAGGAAGCCTTGGCGCTGAGCGGCGGCGACGCTGCCGCGCAGCGCGCGGCGCTGGAAATCTTGGACAGGTTGGGCGCCGCGCCCGCAGCTTCGCGGCTGCGTCGCCAAATGCGCGCCGCGGGAGTGCGCGCGGTTCCCCGTGGCCCGATCGAAGCGACCCGCGCCAATTCCGCTGGGCTGACTCGGCGGCAGGTTCAGGTCTTGGGTCTGATCGATGAAGGACTGAGTAACACGGAGATTGCATCTCGGCTGTGCATTTCGGCCAAGACTGCGGAACACCACGTCTCGGCCGTCATGGCCCGATTGGAGGTGGCGAGCCGGCAGGGAGCTGCCGCCGCCGCGCGTAAGCGTGGGCTCTTGTAGCGCCAGAATTGGGGGTTCTCGCTGCCTAAGATGGGGATACCCGCCCCATGTGCCGAAACCTGCTACCCGGCACCATCCCATGGTGTCAACTCGTCACGGATAAGGAGCAGCCCATGTCTCGCATCGGAATTTTTGCTTTCGGCGTCATCAGCTACGCCGTCTTCTTCGCTGTATTCCTGTATGGAATCGGCTTCATCGGCGGTTTCCTGACGCCGACCCGCCTGGACGGCGTGCCGACATCGACCTTGACTCACGCCTTGACCGTAGACTTACTCCTGCTGCTGGCATTTGCCCTGCAACACAGCGGCATGGCCCGACCAAGGTTCAAGGCATGGTGGAAACGCATCGTCCCGGAATCCGCCGAGCGCAGCACTTATGTACTGTTCAGCTCGCTGGCCTTGGCGGCGATGTATGTGTTCTGGGAGCCGATCGGTGGGATCGTCTGGCAATCCCCGGAGGGCATCGCGCGCAACTCCATCATCGCGTTGTACCTTGCCGGCTGGGCACTGCTCTTGTACACGACCTTCCTGATCGATCATTTTGACCTGTTCGGCTTGAAGCAAGTTTGGCGGCGTCTATCCAACATCGCCTACCGTCCGCCGGTATTTCGCACGCCCAGCCTTTATAATTGGGTCCGCCATCCCTTGTACATCGGCTGGCTGGTCATCTTTTGGGCGGCGCCGACCATGACCGGGTCGCACCTGGTTTTCGCGCTGATGACGACCGGATACATTCTTTTCGCGATACGCCTCGAGGAGCGGGACATGGTGTCTGCATTCGGCACCGTGTACGTTGATTATCGCGCCCGCACGCCGATGCTGATCCCGAGGCTCTCGTCGCGTCGATGACGACGTCAAGCGCAGCCGACGTTGCGGTAGCATAGGCTGATGGCAGTATCGACCCTACCTGTGTTTCGCATCGTCGGCTTCTCTGGCCACCGGCTGCTTGCCGACTCCGCCGAACCGGCGGAAGCCATCAGGTCTGCCGTTGCTGAACTGCGGCGCGAGGCTCCCGGCGATTGGATCGGTCTGTCATCCGTGGCCACCGGCAGCGATCAGCTGTTCGTCGAACAGATACTGGGACAAAGTCTCTCCTGGCACGCCATCTTGCCGCTGCCGCGCGCGCAGTTCCAGGCGGACTTCACGCCGGAGGAGTGGGTCACGGCCGAAAAATTCCTGGCGCGCGCCGATCACGTGCGGGTCGTCGGCGAGAACGAATCCCGCGAAGACGGTTATCTCGATTGCGGCATGGAGACAGTCAACGATTCCGATGTCTTGATCGCCCTGTGGGACGGCCTGCCGGCTCGGGGTAAGGGCGGAACAGCGGAGGTGGTGGAGTATGCGACCGCGCTGGGCAAACCCATACTGATCATCGATGCGGCCACGTTGGCGGTTCGCAAGATCAATTGGAATGTGATCGGCCATCACGAAGACAGCCTGATCGAACTGAATCGCTTGCCGGACGCCGGTTCGCCGGACGCCGGGTCGCCGGCCGCCGGATCGCCGGCGGGGGAATGGAAAGCCCTGCGAAACATCCATTCGTTCATGCAGAAATGCGACGCTGCCGCGACTCGCGCCGCGCCGCAGTTTCGCCGCTTGATCGCTTCCACCGTGATGCTGCACGTCCTGGCCACCTTGTTGGCGGCCGCGGCGTTGGCCTACGAAATGCACGCGGCGGCGCTGCCCTGGTTGAAGCTGCTGTGTCTGCTCGGCGCCTTGGCGGTGGCGCTGGAATTGCGGCGACGGGGCCACTCGAACAGCAGTTGGGTTAGATGCCGCCTGGCGGCGGAATTTTGTCGGTCGGCGATCGCGACCTGGGGCTTGCCGCGGGCGGCGCCGCTTTTTCAAGATTTGAATGTGCCGGTGGTGCGCGGCCTCACGCGCTCTTTGCATATACTGCACAGCCGCTCGACGGTGGCCAACCCCATGTCCATGGCGGATTTCAAGCAAAACTACATCGCGCAGCGAATCGACGATCAAATTGCCTATTACGAGCGACAGGAAGGGCGCGCGCTACCGCAGTTCTCGCGGCTGAAAGCCGGATTCTGGATCACCACGGTGTTCGCAATCGCCTGCACGCTGGCCTATGCGGTGGCTCAGACTTGGCACTTCGAGCTGGCCGAGTGGTTGGTGTCTTCGGTCTTTCATTTTCTCCCCATCACGCTGCCGGTGGTTGCCGCGGCATTCATCTCGCTGATTTCGATCAACGATCTCCAGCGTCGTGTGGCGCGCTATCGCGAAATGAAGTTCATGTTGAGGGATAGCCGCAACCAGGTGAAATTCTGCGAGACCTGGAACAGCTTGGAACGCGTGGTGCTCAAGACCGAACGTGCGCTGCTGCAGGAAGTGCTCGAGTGGCATTCGATAACGAGTTTCAGCGAATCGCACTGAAGGCCGAACGAACACGATGCCGGCACGCACTATTATCGTTCGATCACGGTGGGCCATCACGCTCACCGCGACTGTCGCGATGGCAGTCTGTGTCGGACTCGCCAATTCGGCACGGGCAGACAGCGGGCCGATCGAAGGCTGCTCGAGCGGGCCGGACAATGCCGGCTTCTGGAAGCGGCTGAGCCAGAGCTACGAACGGCATCTTTTCGCGGCGCCAGCGCCGGCGACAACCCCCGATGCCAACGCGCCTTTCGACGCGGAGGCGGCCGGCTACCGCCAGGAGATTCAGGCGCCCCCCGTGTCAAGTCCGCCTTGGCCCTATTCGGTGTGGAATGAAGGGGGCAGCGAACTGATCGGCTACGAGAACCTGTATTCGAGTGCATTGATGGATGCCATCTATTGCGGCTCGAACGGCAAAGCCTGGAAGGACAGCCGCTTCGTGATTTATGGGTGGATCGAGCCCGGCGGCAACATCAGCACCTCGAATCTTGGCTTCAATAAGATTTCGGGGACCGGCGGCAACTACCCTGCCGCGTATTCCTATCAGCCCAACACCATCCAGTTGGATCAGGCGGCAATTTATTTCGAGCGCACGCCCGATGAAATTCAGCGTGACCACCTCGACTGGGGTTTTCGGGTCACGGGCCTTTACGGAACCGACTACAAGTACACCTTCTCGGATGGAATCTTGAGCAATCAATACACGCAACATGAACGGCTCTACGGCTTCGATCCGGTGATGTACTACCTGGACTTCTACTTTCCGCGATTCTTCGACGGCGAGAATTTACGTGTCGGCCGCTATATCTCCATTCCCGACATCGAGGCCCAGCTCGCTCCGAACAACCTCACCTACAGTCATTCGCTGCTCTATACCTATGACCCATACACGCAAAACGGCATCGTATCGACCACCATGCTGAGCAGGAACTGGCGCGTGCAACTGGAAGTGTCGAGCGGCAATGACATTTCGCCGACGGACAAGCACCTTCGTCAGTGGACTCCCGCAGCGTGCATCATCTACACCACCGATTCCGGCAACGATGCGTTCTACCCCTGTATGAACGGCCTCAACAATCAGAATTTCGGCTGGAACAATGTGCAGCATGCGGTGACCACTTGGTACCACAAGATCAACGAGCATTGGCACGTGGCCACCGAGGCCTGGTACATGTGGCAGAATCACACGCCCGATTCGCTCAACGCCCACGGAGAAGCCGTGCTCGCCGCGATGTTCCCGGCGCCTGAATACAACATCGGCGCTCCATCGGGCGCCCAATGCAACAACACCGCGCTCGTCTACTGCGCATCGCATGAGTGGGCGATCCTCAATTACCTCAATTATCAGCACGATGCGCACAATATCTGGACCTGGCGCACCGATTACATGAATGACAGCACCGGCCAGCGCACCGGTTTCAAAGGAGCATTCGCCGAGTTCGATTTGGGCTACACGCATTGGATCGGCGATGTCGTCGAACTGCGACCGGAAGCGCGCTATGAACGCCAGGTGTCGGCGCCGGACGCGGCCATCACGGGTTTTGCCTATGATAATCCGTGCTACGCACCGGCCAATTCAAGCAGCCCAACCTGCACTTTCTCGAGCGGCGGACGCAGTGCCACCTTCACGCAGAACGGCGGCAAGCGCTCGCAGGCGATGCTGGCCATGGACGTCGTCTTTCACTTCTAGGGGATGGCCCGCAACGGCTAACTAATGCATGTAGGGAGCCGACTCGATCTCGTGCGCTTCTTGATTGCGCTTTTGAGCGCGCAGCGCATCGGCGAGCACGCGGCCTGACCGCGCCTGCGCCGCGTGGTCGCCGCTCGAGAGTGCCAGTGCCTTGCGCGCGCATGCTTCAGCCTGCTGGGGGTCATTTTCCGCCAGACGAAGTTTGGCGCGCTCGATCCATAGCAAGGGATTGTTCGGTTCGATGCGCAGCGCGCGATCCAAGGTCGAGGAAGCGCCGTCGAGATCGCCTTTCACCATCATCACATGCGCCTGGCTGACCAACGAAGTGGTGGCCGGCGACAGATGATTCTCACGGGGCGGTGGCGAGGGGCGCGGCACGGGCGCAGGCGAAGGCAGCGGCGCCGTGGCAGGCGGCGGGGCGGGTGGTTCGATCGACGGTGGTTCGTTGGGTTCGGATTGCAGCGAGCGCCCGGGGCAACCCGTGAGCAATGCGGCGGCGACGAGCACCGCGCTCGAAGCGATCACGCTCGAAGCGATCAGTGGATGACTTTGTCGAACCATGCCTTGATCTTGTCACCTACCTTGACGGGAGGCGAGGCCGCGGCGGTGCATGCCGGGCGAGTTGGAAGTTGGGTGTCCTTGGGCACGGCGATGAGCACTGCGTCGGCGCTGCATTCGACCGTCGTTTCCAGCCCGTCGCCGAAGTCGATCCAACGATCTTCCACCGTCTCGGGCGCAACTGGTTCGAAACTCGCCGACTTCAGCCGTCCCATGATGTCGGCCCAAATGGGTACCGCGCCGGCCGCGCCGGTCAAACCGGTGGCGTGGTTGTCGTCATAGCCCACCCACACCACGGCGAGGTAGCTGCCCGTGAACCCCGCGAACCAACTGTCGCGCGTGTCCGAGGAGGTGCCGGTTTTTCCCGCGGTGACAATTTCGTGCGGCAGATGCGCTCCGGCCGCTTGCGCCGTGCCATGTGTCGTGACGAGCATCAGCATCCGGTCGATCTGATACACGGCGGCAGGCGGCGCGGCCGCTTCGACCTGGACCTTGAAGTTCTTGAGCGGGCGGCCTTGCTCGTCCAACACGGCCTGCACCGAACGCAGCCGCGCCCGGAATCCGCCATTGGCGAGCGCCGTGTAAATCTGCACCACCTCCAGGGGCGTCATCTCCACGGTACCCAGCAACAACGAAGGATTGAGCGCAGGCGAACCCTCGAAGCCGAGCCTTTGCAGGGTATCCACGACCTTCGGCAAACTTAGGTCGAGGCCCAGCTTGATGGTCGCGAGATTCATGGAGTCCGCCAGGGCGCGCGCCATCGGCACCTCGCCGTAGACCTGGTGCTCGAAGTTCTGCGGCGCCCAGATGCTGCCGTCCGGCAGCTTCAACTCCACGGGCGCATCGTCGATCAGCGTCGCCGCGTTGTATCGGCCGCTCTCGATGGCGGTCAGATACACCGCCGGCTTGACCAGGGAGCCGATCGGACGGCGCGCATCCAGCGCCCGATTGAACCCGTCGGCGCCGAAATCCCGCCCGCCCACCACGGCGACCACATCGCCGCTGTTGGGCTCAGCGACGATCACCGCGCCATCGAGATGCGCACCACGCGAGTGACCGGCGGCGTCGAGCCGCGCCAGGTTGGACTTCAGTGCCTGTTCCGCCGCAGTCTGCGCCCGGGGATCAAGGCTGGTGTACACCGCGAGCCCCGCGGCAGCAAGGTCCGCTTCGGCGTAATCGCGCTTCAGATGACGACGCACCAAATCGAGAAAGGCCGGCATGTAGCTGCCGCCCGGCGGCCGCAGCCCGAGAGCACTCGCCGTCGCCGTCTTGGCGACCGCCGCATCGATCGCGTGCGCCTCGGCCAGCTGTTGCAGCACCAAGTTGCGCCGCGAGAGCGCACGATCCGGATGCCTGCGCGGATCGTAATAGGAGGGACCTTTGACCAGTCCGATGAGGGTGGCGGTTTCGGCTGCGTTGAGCTCGCCCAAGGGCTTCGCAAAATAGTACTCCGCGCCCAATCCGAAGCCGTGAATCGCCCGCTGGCCATCCTGCCCGAGATACACCTCGTTGAGGTAGGCGACCAGGATTTCTTCCTTGGAGAAATGCGTCTCGAGGCGCATGGCCATCACCGCCTCCGTCAGCTTGCGGGAAAAGGTCTGTTCGTCGGAGAGAAAATAATTTTTCACCAGCTGTTGCGTCAGGGTGCTGCCGCCTTGCACCAGGCGCCGTGCACGCAGGTTGGTCCACAGCGCGCGCATCACGCCGCGCGGATCGACACCATGATGTTCGTCGAAGCGCCGGTCCTCGATCAGCTTGATGCCGACGCGCAGCAGAGGCGGCACATCGGCCGGCGCAAGCAGCAGTCGATCCTCGCCGTGAATCGGCGAGACGCTGCCGATCAGCGGCGGATCCAAGCGGAACACCGGCAGGTCGGTGCCGTCGGGTTGCTTGATGGCTGAGATGCTGTTGTTGGCGATGCGGATCGACACGAATTGTGGCAGCCGCAGTTCGTCGATGAAGCGCGCGCGGCGAGTGTGAATGTCGAATGTCGCGGCGTTGCGCCTGTACAGGCCGGTCCCGGACGTTGGGTCGCCGCTTTGATAGTGCAGGCGGCGCAATTCCTGTTCCAGATCGTCCGCCGACACGGGTGCTCCCGCATACAGCTCGAGCGGCGCGGCGTAGACGCGGGCGGGGACCGACCAGTGCCGGCCTTGAAATTGGCGCAGCACCTCGCGATCGAGATGCACCACCCACAACGCCGCCGCCACTGCCGCAAGCACGACGATGCCACCGACGAAAGCCGCAATGCGCAGGAGACGGTGTTTGGCGCGCGCCACGTGGTTCGAGACTTGCGGCTACTGCGCCGAAATCGGATCGGCGGCCGTGACGAATTGCTTGCGGTAGCCGGTGACCTTCACGACATACTGGCGGGTTTCATCAAGGGGCAGTTTGGTGCGCAGATTCTCGAACAGCGCGGGCGGATCGAGCGAGTTGATGGTGTTGATGGCCGCGGTGCGGTCGCGGCTGAAGGTGCGGGTGACATTGCCGGCGCCGGTGTTGTAGGCGGCGATGACGCAGTAGTCGCGAGATTGCTGATTCGCGATGCCGTGAAACTCGGCGTTACTCAAGACGGACAAGTAAGCCGCCCCCAATTCGATGTTGTGATCGGGATCATAGAGGTATTCAGTGGTGGGCGCCTGGTCGATGCCTTGCGCGCGTTTGTATGCGGCCCGCCCGCCGCTGGTGGGCACCAGCTGCATCAGTCCGTAGGCGGGCGCCGAACTGACCGCGAAGGGATTGAAGTTGCTTTCCGTGCGCATGATGGCCAGCACCAAGCTCGGGCTCACGTGATACGCCGTTGCATATTTGTCGACGGTGGCGCGGTAGCGGTCTGCTCCCTTCACCTCGAAGTTCCTGACCATGGCCACTTTGACGAAGCGCGTGATCTTGGCGCCTTGCTCGGCCGTGTTGGCCTTGACCTGAACTTTTTGCGCCATCAAGTAATCGGCGAAATGCTCGGCTTGTTCGCGCGAGCGGATGGGTTTGCCTTGGTTGTCGAGCACCAAGCCATACAGATAGGGGCGGCGGTTGGCCTCGACGGTGACTTCCTTGTCGCTGAACAGATCGACGGCGGCAGGATCATTGGAGGTGAGCAACGCCGCGATGATGGCGGCACGCAGGCTGGCCTGCGGGTTCTTGTCATCCACCGTTTCGACGGTGAGAAATCCATGATCAAAATCCGTGACCACCCGGCTGTTGTAGCCCTGGGTGTATTTTACATAAACGGTGCGATTGGCCACTTTGGCGTCGTTCTGGCCCCAACGCTTCTGCACATTGGTTTTGAGCACCGCATAGGCCGCTTCGAATTTGCTGTGCAGCGTGGCGAGATTCGCCTCTATGTCCTTGGTGTCGGAGGCCAGCGCAGTCGTCAGTTCTTTCTGATCGACCGAACCGCCGTTGGCCACCCGCTGAATGTTCGTGCCGACCACCTGGGTGGTGGCGCAACTGCTGATCAGCCCCCCAGCGGCGAGCGTCGCGAAAAGCCTGGCGTTCACGCGCAATGACATGGAGGCGAATGATGGCCGGGGATGCGCCGGCCCGCAATCCCTTGACTACAGTTTCAAATTCTTCCGCAGAAACGCCTCGCTCTTGCGCAGCATCTCGGCGCGTGCTTTCGAGTCGTCGAGCTGATGATCGAGATCCTCGAAGAGCACCAGCTCGTGGGGAACGTTCGCAGCGCTCAGGCTCTTGTCCATGTGACGCGACTCGCCGACGGCGACATTGCGATCCATGGTGCCGTGGAATAGCAGCACTGGTACTTTGATCGCCGCCGCATTCTGCGCCGGTGAGGCCTCTCGTACGCCGTCACCCACGAACTCCTCCGTCAATCCGCGGTTGGTCCAGCCGCGAGACTCTTCCTTGAGATCTTCCAGGTCGGTGACCGGCGCAATGGCGACCACGGCTTTGAATACGCTGGAATCCACGACCGCCGATTGCAAGGCCGCGTATCCGCCATACGACCAGCCGACGATGGCGAGCTTGGCAGGATCGGCGATGCCCTGCGACACCAACCAACGGCCCGAATCGAGCACGTCGCCGATGGCGGTGGGCCAAGAGCGGAATCCGTTTTGCTGATACCAGGCATCGCCATATCCCGATGAGCCTCTGAAGTTCGGTTGCAACACGACGAAGCCTTGATGCGCATAGAACTGCGCCATCCAATCGAAGCCCCAGACGTCGCGGGCGCCAGGTCCGCCATGGGGCATGACGATGGCCGGCAAGCCCTTGGCTTTTTCCTGGCCGGGAGGGTAGGTGATATAGCCAGGCACTGGGGTGCCGTCGGCTGCCGTAATCGTCACCGGCGAGACCTGGGCGAGTTTCACGCCATCCAATTCCTCGCGCACCGCGAACAGGGGCTTGAGTTCATGCGTGGTTCTGTCGAAAACCCAATAGCTGCCGGGATCGTTGTCGCGGGCGGCGAAGATCAGCAGCTTGTCTTCCTCGACACTGGAGTCTGTAAACTGCAGAGCGGGATGATTGGGCAATGCGTTTGCGAGTGCGGCGGCCAGCTTCTGCAGGCTTTCATCGAAATAAACTGCCTTGGCAAGGTCGGTAGAATACGAAACCCCGACGACGCGATTTCTTCGGCCGATATGCAGGAGCCGCGTCACGTCCACATCGGGCCTGGAATAGATCAAGTCCTGCTGCAATGACTCGTCGAGCTTGACCGAGTAGATGGCGAAGCGGCCATCCTTTTTCTGGATGCCGTAGGCGATGTTCTTGTCGTGGTCGACATCGAGGGGTTCAAAGCCGGTTTCGTCCAAGGAGTTGTAGCTGCCGAGCTTGCGCCAATCGCTCTGGTTCTGCAGACGGTACATGAAATTGTAGACGCCACTGTCTAGACCGGTTGCGCCCCGCGGCGCGCGAAACTCGGCGATGCGAACGTTGCCGCGGCCGTCGGTCAAGTACCCCAGGGCGTTCTCTTTGGGCGGCTCCAGCGGCTTGACTTTCAGCGTACGCGTATCGACGTGGTCGACGCCGAGCCCGGGCTTGGTCTCCATCAAGCTGCCGGTGTGCGCATCCGGCAAATATTCGCGGCTCATCAGCACCGCGCCGTCCTCGTCGGGCAGCCAATCGATGACCTCGCCGCCGTTGAGCAAATAGCCGCGGCTGTTGGAGTTCGCCGAAGTGCTCAAGGTCTGCGCATTGCTGCCATCCGCATTGACGGCGATGACGCGCGAGAAGGGCAGCGTCTTCGAAAACTCCGGGGACTTCACCGCCCCGTAAATGCCGCAGACCAGCCGATCGTTGGATACCCAATTACAGCCGCCGAGACGGGTGGGCGAGCCATCCGTCGCGAGCGCGCGACGCGAGTGTGCGTCTTTTTGGAGTTGCATCGTATAAACAGCCGATCCCTGCCCCGTGGTCGGCGCCACGTAGGAAATGGTCTTACCGTCCGGAGAGAGGCTCAAGTCCGACACGCTCGGCCGTGCGCCGAAGGCGGCGGCTGCGTCGAAATCAGCGGCTGCCGTAGCAGCGGCAGCGGGCGCCGACCATGCAGCGACTGAGATCGTCGCGGCCATGATTATGTGAAATCGCATAGGCCTCCCTGGCTTCTTTATAGGGACGCGAATGATGGCCGCTTACGCGCTGCGCTGCCAAGACTTTTGCGAATTGAACGGTACGGGACTCGAGCCGTCATTGCACTCATTTTGTATATTGTATACATTATGCATATGGCGCATTCAAGCTATGGATTCGGCAATCCGCTGCTCGGCCAGCAGAGTTCGCCCGAACTGATCGCGGAATCTTTGCGCCAGGCCATCATCGAGGGTCACTTGAGTCCCGGCGAATCGCTGCGGCAGGAAAACCTCGCGAAACATTTTGCGGTGAGCCGCATTCCGGTCCGCGAGGCGCTGCGCCGGCTCGAAAGCGAAGGTTGGATTGAATTGCAGCGCCATCGCGGTGCGCGCGTCACGCCCTTGAGGGCCGAGGAGGTACGCGAGATCTACGAGATCCGGGCGTCGCTCGAGGTCACGGTGTTGACGTTGGCGGCTCCCCGCCACACCGCGCAGTCCTTGAAGCAGATTGCCGCGGTGCTGCACCGCTCTCACAGTGCCCAAGATGTTTCGCAGTACGCGCGGTACAACCGCGAATTCCATCTCGCGTTGTATGCGCCGGCGCAGCGGCCGCGCTTGCTCGCCATCATCGATTCCCTGCATGCCCAGGGCGAACGCTACTTGCGCTTGAAACTCGGTATGCCCTTGCACAAGCAACAGTCGGACGAGGAGCATCAGCAGATTTTCGACGCCTTGCGTGCCGGTACCGCGACCGAGGCGGTGCGGATCCTGGGTTCCCACCTGCTCAAGACCGGCGAACTGGTCGCCGACTATGTGACGCGGCATTTGGCGGAGCGCGGCCTGCTTCGCACCCGTAGCGCCGTCGCATAGCCGCGAACCCCGCAAAATAGCCGTGAACCCCGCCGCTGCCGCCGCCCGTTCCTGGACTCAGATGCGCGACGCGAAAGGGCGGCGCATCGCCCGATTGGGATCGCTCGCGCAGGGCAAGCGGCTCGATCCCCATGGCTTGGTGGCGGCGCTGCAAATCCTGATTCAGTCAGGCGATCGCGTGGCGCTCGAAGGCGACAATCAGAAACAAGCGGACTTTCTGTCCCGCTGCCTGGTGCAGGCGGACCCCAAGGTGCTGCACGATTTGCACCTGCTCATATCCACCATCAGCCGTCCCGAGCATCTCACCTTGTTCGAGCGCGGCATCGCTCGCAAGCTGGATTTCTCATTCGCGGGCCCGCAGAGTCTGCGCGTCGCGCAGCTGCTCGAGGACGGCAAACTCGAGATTGGCTCGATCTACACCTACGTCGAATTGTATGCGCGCATGTTCCTGGATCTGACGCCGACGGTGGCGCTGGTGTGCGCCGAGCAGGCGGATGCGCAGGGCAATCTGTACACCGGCGCCAACACCGAAGACACGCCCACCATCGTCGAGGCCACTGCGTTTCGTCACGGCATCGTCATCGTTCAAGTGAACGAGGTCGTGGACGAACTGCCGCGAGTGGACATCCCCGGCTCCTGGGTCGACTTCGTGGTGATCGCCGACCGGCCCTTTGCGGTCGAGCCGCTGTTCACCCGCGACCCTCGCCATATCACCGAGCTGCAAGTCTTGATGGGCATGATGGTGATCCGCGGCATTTACGAACGGCATGGCGTCACTTCCTTGAATCACGGCATCGGCTTCGATACCGCCGCCATCGAGTTGTTGCTGCCGACCTATGGGGAGTCGCTCGGCCTGAAAGGCAAGATCTGCCTCAACTGGGCGTTGAACCCGCATCCGACCCTCATTCCCGCGATCGAAAGCGGTTGGGTCAGCAGCGTGCATTGCTTCGGCAGTGAGGTGGGCATGGAGGATTACATCCGGGCGCGCTCGGACGTTTTCTTCGTCGGCCACGACGGCAGTCTGCGATCCAACCGCGTGATGTGTCAGCTCGCGGGTCAATACGGCGTCGATCTTTTCATCGGCTCGACGCTACAGATGGATGCGGATGCGAATTCCTCCACGGTCACCTTGGGCCGTCTCGCCGGATTCGGCGGCGCGCCCAACATGGGCCACGATCCGCGCGGCCGACGGCACAGCACGCCGCCGTGGCTCAGCCTGATCACTGCGCAAGCACCGGTGGTGCGCGGGCGCAAGTTGGTGGTGCAACTGGTCGAGACCTTCAAGAAAGGCGCAACGCCGAGCATCGTCGACACCTTGGACGCGGTGGAAGTGGGGCGACACAGCGGCATGCCCATCGCTCCCGTGATGATTTACGGCGATGACGTCAGTCACGTGGTGACGGAAGAGGGCATTGCGTACCTCTACAAGACTCAAGGGAGCGAGGAACGCCGCGCCGCCGTCGCCGCGATCGCCGGTGCGACGCCGGTCGGCATGGCGGCGCAACCTGCACGCAGCCAGTCGCTGCGTGAGCGCGGCATCGTCGCGTATCCTGAAGATCTGGGCGTCTCGCCGTTGGCGGCGCGGCGCTCCTTGCTGGCCGCGCGCAGCATCGATGATCTGGTGGCCTGGTCCGGTGGACTGTATAAACCGCCGGCGCGCTTCCGGAGCTGGTGATGATGGCATCGACTCGCCTGGAGGTCCTCGTCGGCGTGCATCCGGCGCGCCGCTGGCACGCCGCGCAATTGGCCGACCGCGCGGTCGAGGCGCTTATTGCGGAAGCGTTGCTGACACCGAAACCCGCCTTGGTGGACGGCCGCGGAAGCGGCGCGCACCGCGACTTGGATCTGCATACAATGCTGCGCTCGGCCCGCTCCTTGCGCTCGGGCTTCTTCGACATGGCGCGTTTCGCGGGGGCGCGCTGCGCGGCAGGCCACGGGGTCGATACGATCTTGCGCGAAGGATTGGCGCGCATCGGCCGCGCGTCCGAAGCGAGCATGTTGCGGGTCACGCAAGGTGCCAATGCGCATCGCGGCGCCATTTGGATACTCGGGTTGCTGGTCGCGGCCAAGGCGATGAGCCCCGTGAATGCCGAGGCGACTGTGATCGCGGCCTTGGCGGCGCGCATCGCCGTGTTGCCGGATCGATTTGCTCCTCCCGCCGGGTCGCACGGCGCGCAGGCGTGCATGAGGTATGGCGTGCGCGGCGCGCGCGGCGAGGCCATCGCCGGGTTTCCCCATATCGTCGAGATCGGCTTGCCGGCTTTGCGACTTTCGCGAAGGCGCGGTGTGGACGAAACCCGCTCGCGGCTCGATGCGCTGATGGCCATCATGAGTTCCCTGGACGATACCTGCCTGCTGCATCGGGGCGGCGAGGTGGCGCTCGCTGCGGCACAGCTCGGTGCCCGTGAGGTGCTCGATGTGGGGGGCGCTGCAACGGCCGCCGGTTGGCGCGCCCTTCTCGATCTCGATGCACGGCTCACGGCGTTGAATGCATCGCCGGGCGGATGCGCCGACTTGTTGGCGGGCTGTATCTTTCTGGAGAGTGATCGTGCTGGAGGGTGATCATGGAGAAAATTGAACTGGACTATCCCGCCTTCGAGGCCGTGCCACGCCGCGTGCACGTGGGCGTGGTGGGCTCCGGTGATCTGGAAGTGTTGCTCGAGCCCTCGCCGGACGCGCATGCGCATGTGCGGATCACGACCAGCGTCGATGGTTTTGGCGCCGCCTGGCGCAACGTGCTGGATCGTTTCTTCGCCCGTTATCGGGGAGCGGCCGCGATCGAGATCAATGATTTCGGGGCAACGCCGGGAACCGTGATGCTGCGTTTGGAACAGGCCGCCGAGGCCTCGCGCGCATGACGCCGCGCACCCGCAGCGAGCCGGCCGCCGCACCTGATTACGCGCAGTTCTTGCAGCGTCGCAGCTTCATCGAAATGCATGCCCGCGAACGCGCCATCTCGATTCTGGATGCGGGCAGCGCGCGCGAACTGCTCGGTCCCTTCGATCGCCTGAAATCCCCGTGGCTGCCGCTGCAAGGCATCGTCGCGCAGGCGGATGATGGTGTGGTGTTGATGCGCGGGACACTGGAGGGGAAACCGGCGCTGATTGCGGGCATTGAGAGCGCCTATCAGGGCGGCAGCATGGGCGAGGTGTCGGGCGCAAAAATCGCGGCAGCCCTGGAATTCATGGTGAGGGAATGTCGCTCGGGCCGGCCGGTGCTGCCGCTGTTGCTGTTCGAGACCGGCGGCGTGCGCTTGCAGGAAGCCAATCTCGGACTCGCCGCCATCGCAGAAATTCACGCGGCCATCGTGGCCTTGCGCCACCACGTGCCGGTGGTCGGCGTGATCGCCGGCATGGTGGGATGCTTCGGCGGCATGTCGTTGGCGGCGGCGTTGTGCAGCCGTCTCATCATGACGCCGCAAGCTCGCTTAGGAATGAACGGGCCGGAGGTCATCGAACAAGAGGCGGGCGCCGGCGAATTGGACGCGACCGACCGGCCATTGATTTGGAGCTTGATGGGCGGCAGAAAACGTTATGACTCGGGGTTGTGCGATGAGTTGCTTCAGGACGATGCCGCCGAGGTGGCCGATGCGGTGCGCACGGCCTTTTTCACCGCGAATCCGGTGGCTCCGCGAACCACCCAGGTGCAGCGCTTCGTCGAGCGACTTCGCAATGTCGATGTCGGCGCGCCCGCGAGCGCAACCAACGGCGGCGCCGCGGATAGCCGCCCCGCGGTTGGCCGCCCCGCGGATGGCCGCCCCGGGCATGCGGCCTTGTCGCGGCGTGGCGAGACTTGGTTCGATGCGCTGACTGGGGGCCAGGGGGCCGTGGCCACCGGCCTGCGCAGCATCCGGGTCGCGGATGCGCCGTTGGGCGGGCAGACTGCACGCTTCATTGCCGTGGTGCCCGATCCGGCGAATCGCTTTCCGCGCGCGCGCGGCGGGGAGGTGGGACTGGACGAAGGTTGGAGCATCGCGCGGCATGTGCGTGAAACCAAGGGTCCCATCATCGCTCTCGTGGATGTGACCAGTCAGGCGTATGGCCGGCGCGAGGAAATGCTGGGTATTCACCTGGCTTGCGCGGCGGCCGTGGATGCCTATGCCTCGGCACGGTTGGCGGGGCAACCCGTCATTGCGCTGTTGGTGGGCAGGGCCATGTCAGGCGCCTTTCTGGCGCATGGCTATCAAGCCAACCGCATCCTTGCGCTCGATTCGCCAGAGGTCATGGTGCATGCCATGGGCAAGCAAGCCGCGGCGCGCGTCACGCGCAGCAGCGTCGCGGCCATGGAAAAACTCGGTGAGACCATTCCTCCCATGGCGTACGACATCCGTTCCTTCGCCGCGCTGGGATTGCTGCATCGGCTGATCGAGGGCGTGGATGCCGATGCGCCGCGGCCTGCTGACGTCGAGCGCGTGCGCACGGAATTATGCGATGCCATCGCCGATGCGCGCGCCCAGGTTTGCGATTTGTCGAGCCGGCTCACCTCGCCGGCGGCGCGGTCTCTGCGCGCGGCGTCCATCGAGGTGAGGCGTCGCCTGGCGGAGCAATGGGATGGCCCTTGAGGCGGTGAGGGAGTTGCCGGCCGTTCACAGCTTGCTGAAGGTCGCCGATCCTTCCGCGCTGGTGTACGCCGGTGCCGCGCCGGAGTGGGCAGTGGCGGCCCTGCACTGCCTGCCGTTCGTGGTGGTGCGCCGTGATGTGCCTCGCTGCGGGTTGCTGCCGGTGGGAATACGCGGCGCGCTGCGCGCGCAGCGGGCGCCGGCATGGCTGCCCGCCGAAGCGGCGATTGAATGCATCACGCCGCGCAGGTTGGCCGCGGGCGGCGCTGAGTGCAGCGGGCAAGTTTCGTCGCCGGCCGTTGCGGTGCTCTCCGAGGTGCGAAGGGTGATGGAGGCGCATGGCTTCGCGGACTGCTGGGGACCGGGCGGCAGTGTCGGCGCAGAATTGGCGAGCGGGATTCGGTGCACCACGCCGAGCAGCGATCTGGACCTGATCCTGTATGTCGACAGCCTTCCGGCGCGAAACGATGCGAGGCGACTGCATGAGGACTTGTCGGTTTTGCCGGTGCGGGTCGATACCTTG
>Ga0116227_10006022_pt1 | contig 24964 bp, 17 predicted proteins | sample S1TSphgellanicum_FD_89693 | JGI IMG/M metagenome (GOLD analysis project Ga0116227, IMG submission 89693) | Host-associated microbial communities from peat moss isolated from Minnesota, USA - S1T2_Fb - Sphagnum magellanicum MG | ecosystem: Host-associated > Plants > Peat moss > Unclassified... | reverse complement strand
TTTTGGCCCATTGCGGCGTCGATCGGTCTTGAAATATTGACATATTCCTGCGCCCTCTCTCCTTGCACTGGGCCAAAATCGGCTCCGTCACGGTGCCTCAATCTAAGTCGGAAAGACCCTAAAGCTTTGGCACGGGCGCGGGTGTGGCGGAAAAGCGGGGCGCGGGCGCGGGCATGACCATGCCGCCCTCGTCGACAAAGGTGCCGCGCGCCGCGTTGTGCGGGTGATTCGGCGCTTCGGCCAGACTCAGCACCGGGGCGAAACACGCATCGGTGCCATCCAGCAACGCGCACCATTCGTCGCGCGTTCTGGTCAGGAACAGCGCGGTGACTTTTGCTTTCAACGGGCCCCACGCCGCCGGGTCCATCTGCCGCGCAAAATCGGGATCGTCCTTCAGCCCGGTGCGTTCGAGCAGCAGCGCATAGAACTGCGGTTCGATCGCGCCGATCGAAATCCATTTGCCGTCAGCGGTTTCATAAGTGTCGTAAAAATGCGTGCCGCCGTCGAGCAGATTGACTCCGCGCTGGTCGCGCCATTGGCCGTTGCCGAAAAAGCTCCACGTCATCGCCGACAGGATTGCCGCGCCGTCGACCATCGCGCAATCGACCACCTGGCCCCGGCCGGTGCGCTGCGCCGAAAACACCGCCGCCAGCACGCCGAACGCCATCACCATGCCGCCGCCGCCGAAATCGCCGACTGCGTTGACCGGGAACGCCGGTTTGCCGCCGGCCGGACCATAAGTGTGCAGCGCGCCCGACAGCGCGATATAGTTGATGTCGTGCCCGGCGAGCGGCGCCATCGGCCCGTCCTGACCCCAGCCGGTCATGCGGCCAAACACCAGCCGCGGATTGTCCGCCAGCAGAACGTCGGGACCGAGGCCCAGCCGTTCCATCACGCCGGGACGAAACCCTTCGACAATCACATCGGCATCGCGCACCAGGTCGCGGATCTGCGCCAGTGCCGCCGGGTCCTTCAGATCGAGCGCCAGCCGTTCGCGATTGCGGTTGAGAATGTCGCGATTGCCGCCATCCCCGAACCGACCGGCGGCCCCCGGACGCTCGATCCGGATCACCCGCGCGCCATGATCGGCCAGCATCATGCAGGCGAACGGACCAGGACCGATCCCGGCGAATTCGATAACGGTCAATCCTTCGAGCGCGCCGGGCATATGCTGTTCTCCGCATTTAATCGATCAATTGAATGCGGAACTAGCCTGCCTTTGGCGCTGCTGTCGAGGGGGCACGGGCCAATGGCAGTGCAGCCCCGCGCGCGAGCATCGCCTTGCGCAAGGCGACGAGATCGCGCGCGCGCGCCGGATTGCCGGCCCAGCCTGCCGCCAGCAGCGTCATCGCCATCGCGCTTTCGGGATTTTGCCCCAGATAGCGCGAGGTCATCGCATCGGCGTCCGCACCCCGCCCACCGGCGCGCAAGGCGGCATCCATCCGCACCAGCACCGCCTCGTTGAAACGGATCGCGGCGGCATTGGTATAATCGATCAGCGCGCCGCGTGCCTCGCCCCGGATCATCCGCACATCGCCCGCCAGCATATTGGCGTCGGCATTGCCGCTGTTTTCATCGCGCAAACGATCGGCAACCGTCTGCGCAACTTCTGCCTGATGCGCGGCAATCAGCGCCCGGATATAGGGCACTGCATTGCTCGCCGCGCGTGGATTGTCGCCATAGCGCGCCGCCAGCACCGACACCGCGCCGTCGCTGGCCAGTGGCGCGCCCGGCATCCTCCCGTTCATGGCCGCAGCGCGCGCAATCAGTGCCCTGCCCTTGTCGCGATAGGTCGCTGCCTGATCCTCGCCCTGAAGCCCGGCCAGCCGGGTCCAGCCTTCGCCGACCAGCGCGATCAGGTCGGGCCGGGCCCGACCGGCGGCGACATCGCCATCGAACAGGTCGACCAGTCGGCGCCAATCACCTTTCGCCGCCAGCGCCCGTGCCAGCACATGCCGCGCGGTCTGGTTGTCGGGCTGAGCCTGTACCAGCCGTTCGAGCACATCGGCGGACAAGTCGTAATTGCCCGCACGGTATTCAAGCACGCCCGACAACAGCATCGCCGCCGGCATGTCGCGAAACGCGGTGCCGGTACGCTGCAGGATCGACCGGGCGAGGTCGGTCTGCCCCGCCCGCGCCGCCAGCACCGCCTCCATCAGACGGGCACGCTGGTTCCCGGGATCGACCTCGGCCAGCTTTCGCGCGACGATCAGCATCGCGCGGTATTGCCCCATGTCGCCCAAGGTCGTTGCATAGGCATCCAGCAGCGCCGGCTCATCGGGATGAAGCTGCAACGCCGTCTCGAACCATGGCAATGCGGCGGCCAGGCCATATTGTTCGCGGATCAGCATCCCGCGCAGCGCCAGCGCGCGCGGATTGCGCGGGTCGAGCGCCACGGCATGATCCGCCGCCGACTCGGCCAGCGCCTGTTCGCCGCCGGTAAAACGGAACGAGGCGATCGACACCCACAAATCGGCATCGCCGGGCGTAAAATGCAGCGCCTGATCGAACGCCTTTGCCGCCGCGCCCAGATTGCCGTCGGCAAGCGCGATCTGCCCCCGAATACGCCAGCCGAGACCCGCGCTGTCGGGCGTCAACCCCCCGGCATCGAGCACCTGCCGGGCCCCGTTGCGATCGCCCTCCCCCAGCAGGGCCTGGGCCAGCCACGCGCGCAAGGCATCGTCGGCATGGGTGCGTGCGATCGCTTCGCGCACCGCGATTTCGGCGCTGACCGGATCGTTGCGGGCCATCGCCGCATCGGCAGCGTGGCGCGCGGCGTCGATCGCGGTATCGCCGCCGCTGGCGACCGTCGCGCACAGCGCCAGCGCAGTCACGGTGGCCGCTGCCCTCGCCATTCCCGCGAGGGAAGGATGAGGCCCAGCCGACGTCAATGTTGCAGATCGTACTGTTTGAGCAAGTCGTACAGCGTCGGCCGGCTGATCCCGAGCATGCGAGCGGTGCTGGTGATATTGCCTTCGCTGCGCGCCAGCGCGTGGCGAATCACGCGCCGGTCGGTTTCCTCGCGCGCGGATTTGAGATTGAGCGTCTGGTCTTCAGCCGCGCCCGGCCCGGCCAGATCGAGATCGGCGGCGGTAATCAGCTTGGTATCGGCCATGATGACCGCGCGCTTCACCCGGTTTTCCAGTTCGCGGACATTGCCCGGCCATCCCCAGCCGTCGATCGCGGCCAATGCATCGGGGGCAAACCCTCGCACTGCCGGGTTCATCGTCGCGGAAAAGCGCGCCAGGAACGCGCGTGCCAACAGCACCGCATCGCCGGCGCGATCGGCCAGCCCCGGAATACGCACGACGATTTCGGCGAGGCGATAATAGAGGTCTTCGCGAAACCGCGCCTCGCCAATCATCGCTTCGAGATTCTGGTGCGTCGCACAGACAATGCGTGTGTCCACTTCGATCGAGCGGCGCCCGCCGATCCGTTCGATCGTGCGCTCCTGCAGGAACCGCAACAGCTTTACCTGCAATTGCAACGGGATGTCACCAACTTCGTCCAGAAAGAGCGTCCCGCCGCTGGCTTGTTCGATCTTGCCCTCGGTGGTCTTGACCGCCCCGGTAAAGGCGCCCTTTTCGTGGCCGAACAGCTCGCTTTCCAGCAGGTTTTCCGGGATCGCCGCGCAGTTGATGGCGACAAACGCCCCTTTCGCCCGCGCCGAAGCCTCGTGCAGTCCGCGCGCCAGCAATTCCTTGCCGGTGCCGCTCGCGCCCAGCAGCATGACCGAGACATTGGTGTTGGCGACGCGTTCGATGGTGCGCGCGACTTTGACCATTTCCGGCGCGGCGGTGATCAGCCGGCCCAGCACACGATGATCCTCGGGCGCGCGCGTCGCCAGCAACCGGTTTTCCAGCTCAAGTTTCCATACATGCAGCGCGCGCCGCACGATCAGCCCGATCGCATCGATATCGACCGGCTTGGCATAGAAATCATAGGCGCCGCGCTGGATCGCCCGCAGCGCCGATTCCCGCGCGCCATGGCCCGAGGCGACGATCACTTTGGTGTCGGGCTTGATCGCCATGATGTCGTCCAGCAGCGCAAAGCCTTCGCTTACGCCGTCGGGATCGGGCGGCAGGCCAAGGTCAAGCGTGACCACCGGCGGCTCTTCGGCACGCAGCAGCGCGATCGCGCTCTGGCGTTCGCCGGCAATCAGCACGTCAAAGTCGTCATAGGCCCATTTGAGCTGGGCCTGCAGGCCCGGATCGTCCTCGACAACCAGAAGCTTGGGTCGGATTGCGGTCATGACACGGCTGCTTTCGTCGCGGAAAATGGAACGGATAACGGCACCGCGCCGGTGTTCGCGCAGTCAGGCGCCAGCGGCAGGCGGATGGTGAAACGACTGCCCAGCCCTTCGCGGCTTTCGACTTCGAGCCGGCCGCGCATCGCGTGGACCAGTTCGCGCGCTTCGAACGCGCCGATGCCGAAACCGCCGGGCTTGGTCGAGACAAACGGGGTAAACAGCCGGTTGCGCACGAAATCGGCGCTCATCCCGCTGCCGCTGTCGACCACTTCGATAACGCCGTCAGCGCCGTCGGTGCGGCAGTTGAGCACCACGCCGAGCGTGCCTTCGGTCGCATCGAGGGCGTTCTGCACCAGATGGCTCAGCACCTGATCGAGGGTGTCGCGCGCCGCCAGCACCGGGCACGGCTGGACATCGGCGGCAAACACTTGGGGGCGGCCCAGCGCCGCGTTGCAGCGGGTGGCAACCGCGCCGATCACTTCGCCGGCATCGATCGGCTCGCTCGCGGTCACCGCGCCTGCGCCGTAGCGCGACAGCCGCGCGATCAGCGCGTTGAGCTTGTCGGCGGCATTGCGCAGCGTGACGAGCATGTCGCGGCGAAATTCCGGGTTGTCGGCATGGCGTTCGGCATTGCGGGCGAGCAGCGCGAGCTGGCTTGCCAGATTCTTGATGTCGTGCATGACAAACGCGATGCGCCGGTTGAATTCGTCGAACCGGCTGGCTTCGAGCAACGCCGCATGGCTGGTCTGTTCGGCCAGAAAGCTGGCCAGTTGCTGCCCGACCACGCGCAGCAGGTCGAAATCTTCCCAATCCAGTTCGCGCACCGGCGCCGGGCGGCCAAGCACGACCAGTCCGACCAGCCGCTCGAAATGAAGCAGCGGCACCAGCACCCAGATCGACTCTTCACCGATCATCCACGCCGGCACCAGCGCGGTTTCGCCGGCATGGTCGGTGCCGGCACGCACCTGATCGAGATCGACGATAAAGCCGCTGCGTTCCAGAAACGCGACCGTGCGCGCATCCATCGCCACCGCCGGCACATCCAGTGTCGCCCATTGCCAGCGCGCCGCCAGCACCATCGTGCCGCTTTCGCCCGGCACCAGCAAAAGCCCCCGTGCGCTGTCGGTGATATCGGCGACCGCCTGCACCACCCGCGCGTGCAGCGGCTGGGCATTGGCATCGGCGCGTCCGATCGTGCGGGCAAAGCGCAGCCATTCGGCGCGATAGTCATACCGATGCTGAAAAAAGTGCTTGGCGAGCACGACATTGAGCCAGCGCCGCAATCGCGCCGAAGGCACCAGCGCGATGATGGCCACGGTGGTGACAAAGGCAAACCCCAGTTGGACCAGTTCGCTGGTGTTGCCCCCGGCCCAGGCGACCGACTGGGCCGCGCCGACCATCACGATCAGATAGATGCCGATGATCAGCAGCATCAACGACTGAAATGCCACCGCGCGCGATGGCGACAATCGCAACGACGCACCGCTGCGCGCGGCAATCCCGACCATTACCAAGGCAACGACTTGCGCCAGCCCCCGCAACGCCACCAGTTCAGCGGGGACCATATGCCCGAGATAGGCGATGGTGTAATAATTGAGGTCATAGCCCCAGATCAGCGCGAGCGCGAGACAACTCCACCGCACGCCGCCACGCTGCCCGGCAACCGCCCCGATATAGAGGTTGTGCACCAGCACCAGCGCGCCGGTCGTCATCAACAGGTGGAAGAGGTCGGACAACTGCCCGATCATCGTCAAGGCCGCAGGGATCGACGCAAAACGCGCGGACAGCACCACCAGCGCAATCTGAAGCAACTCGACCAGCGCCAGCACGGCAAGCACCGGACGCACCGGCCCCACTGTCGCGTGGCGGTTGTCGCGGGCAAACAGCGTCAGCATGACCACCAGCCAGGCCAGGTTGCGCACCACTTCGCCCAGTGTCGCCAGCCCGCCGGTGGCGCCCGTCGCCGATGCAACCATGCACCACAGCGCGGTCACCGCCACTGCGGCGATATCCGCCCGGGTGGTGCCACGCCCCCGGCGGTGCCGGTCGATCAACCAAACCACCAGCAGCATGGCGACAAACGCCGCCACCAGATCCATCCAGCGCCCTACCGCGGTCCAGGTAAGCATCGTGTGCATGCGCCGCCCGCCCGATCAGCGTGCACCCTCGTTCCACAGGACCACCCGCAGCGTCTGCAACAGGATCAGAAGGTCGAGGAACGGGGTATAGTTCTTGGCGTAATAGAGGTCGTATTCAAGCTTGTGCCGCGAATCCTCGATCGAGGCGCCATAGGGATAATTGATCTGCGCCCAGCCGGTAATGCCGGGCTTGACCATATGGCGTTCGGCATAGAACGGCAGCTTTTCCTCAAGATCGTTGACGAATTCGGGGCGTTCGGGGCGTGGCCCGACAAAGCTCATTTCGCCTTTCAGCACGGTCCACGCCTGGGGCAATTCATCGATCCGCAGCTTGCGGATGATCCGTCCGATGCGCGTGACGCGCGGGTCCGCCTTGGCCGCCCACTGCGCGCCGCCGGCTTCGGCATCGACGCGCATCGACCGCAGTTTGACCAGCGCAAACGGTTCGCCATACAGGCCGACGCGCGTCTGACGAAAGAACGCCGGACCTTTGCTGTCCAGCCTTACCAGAATGGCAAAGACCGCGACGAGCGGCGCGGTCAGCACCAGCAGCACCAGGCTGACGGCAATGTCGAACAGGCGCTTGATCGCGCTCGACACCATCCGGCCCGACGAAAACCCGTCGGAAAAGATCAGCCAGCTCGGATTGACCGTATCGAGATCGACGCGCCCCGTTTCGCGTTCAAGAAAGGTCGAAAATTCATTGACATGAACCCCGGTTGTCTTGATCCGCAGCAAGTCCTTCAGCGGCAGCGCGTTGCGCCGTTCCTCCAGCGCCAGCACGACTTCGGCAACGCCGAGGTTTTCGACATAGCGCGTCAGGTTGGAAATCGCATCGCGGTGGATCGCTTCGTCGATCACCCCCGGCTTTGCGCTCATGCCGACATAGCCGACGATGACAAAGCCCGCTTCCGGCTTTTCACCCAGTTTGCGCAGACGATCGGCACGTGCACCGGAACCGAGCACCAGGACGCGGCGGCGAAACGCCGCGGTGCCCAGCAATCCGGCCAGCAAGACGCGCACCAGCAACAACAGCGTGATCGCGATGAACATCGCGTAAAACAGGTTTGACCGCCACAACGTATGTCCGGGCAGCAGGAAATAGACCACCGACAGCGCGATGATCCCCAGGCTGATCGCCACCAGCAGGCGCGCGCCGGCATAGCGCATCGACCGCAATGCGTCCGAACCATAGACTCCGACCGCAATCATCGCGGTCTGCACCAGCGCGGCAAAGATCAGCAGCGGCGTCCAGCGCTGACTGATTTCGCCAACATCGATGTCCAATTGCCAGGCGCGGACGATCCAGCCCAGCTCTCCCGCCGCAACCAGCAGCACGAAATCGAACAGCCCCAACAGCAGGACCGCGTTCGGAATATAGTGCTTGAACAAGCGGATCATCGATCGGGATGCCTTTTGTGGCCACTTTTGCATCAGGCACGAATCCCATGCGGGCCGACCGTGGTGATATCACGGTGTCCTAGCGAGATAACTGTAAAGCGTCGGTAAATTTGACAGTCACCGCTCCGACACGATTCAGCCCTATTGCTGAAATAGCCGGATTTTTCCAACGGCTCGGACAAGGTTTGTCGGATCGATTTACACGCCGCCGGTCGGTTGCCGATGCAGATCGTTCTTGCCGACGCGGAATGCGGGTGCAAAGAAACACGGCATGCGGGAAAAGGAACTGCGCGTCGCGCTGGTCTGTTACGGCGGGATCAGCCTGGCGGTCACGATGCACGGCGTGACCAAGGAAATCTGGCATGCGACCCGCGCCAGCCGGGCGTGGCACGCCGGTGGACCGTTGCCCGATGGGGTCGCCGGGGTCTATGCGCGACTGTTCGACACGATCGGGCGCAGCCGTGATCTGGCGTTGCGCTTTGTGCCCGATATCCTGTCGGGCACCAGCGCGGGCGGCATCAACGCGGTGTTTCTGGCCCAGGCCCTGATCAGCGGGCAAAGCCTGGACGCGCTGACCCGGCTGTGGCTTGACGACGCCGACAGCGACGTGCTTTTGGCGCCGGAGGCCCGACCATGGAGCCGGCTGGCCAAGATCTGGGCCTGGCCGGTGGTCTGGCTGGCGCTGCGCCTGCCGGGCACCGGACTTGACGATGCCGGCCTTGCCCCCGACACCAAGGCCGAAGTGCGCGCCAAAGTGTCGCGCCTGATCCGCGCGCGCTGGTTCGAACCGCCGTTCAGCGGTCCAGGCTTTTCCCGCCTGCTGGCCAATGCCTTTGCCGCGATGGCCGAGTCAGTTGCGCCGCTGCATGCGGGGCCTTTGCTACCGCCCGGTCATCCGCTCGACCTTGTCGTGACCGCGACCGATCTTGTCGGCCATCGCGCCGAACTGCTGCTCAACAGCCCGCCGCTGGTCTATGAAAGCGAACACCGCCTGACCATCGGATTTCACGGGATTTCCGCGCCTGGCGCGCACCTTGCCCCGGCGGTCGAACTGATTCTGGCGACGCGCGCGACGGCAAGCTTTCCCGGCGCGTTTCCGCCGCTCACGCTGGCCGAAATCGACTCGCTGGCGGCAGAGCGCGGTCTGCCTTGGCCGGGGCGCGATGCCTTTCTCAAACGGATCATGCCGCAACGCTGGCGCGCCGGGCGCATTGCCGACGCCGCGTTGATCGATGGCGCGGTGCTTAACAACGGGCCTTTTGCCGAAGCCATGGCCGCGCTGCGCGACCGCCCGGCGCGGCGTGAGGTCGACCGCCGGTTTGTCTATATCGAGCCGCACCCCGCCGTGCCCGAAAAGCCCCGGCCGCGCCTGCCCGGATTTTTCACCACGATCTTTGCCTCGTTGTCGACGATCCCGCGCGAACAGCCGATCCGCGACAACCTCGCCGTGCTGACCCGCCAATCGCGCGAACGCGAACGCCTGCGTGGACTGGTCGAAACGCTGCGCCCGGATATCGAGGCCAAAGTCGCGCATCTGTTCGGCCACACGCTGTTTTTCGAATCGCCCAGCCGCGCCCGGCTGACCACCTGGCGCGCCAAGGCGCAGCAGGCCGCCGCCGAATCCGCTGGCTTTGCCTATCACGGCTATGCGCGGATCAAGCTGGATGCGATCATCGCCGATCTGGCGACGACAATTGCCGAGGCGGCGCCCGATGCGGGCACGGCCGAAATGATCGTGCCGGTGCTGGGCGCGCATCTCGCCGAGGTCGGCCTTGGCCGGCTGGTGACCGCCAAGGGCGATGCCAGTCCGGCGGCAATCGCCTTTTTCCGCACTCAGGATATCGGTTTTCGCATCCGCCGCCTCAAACTGCTGGCGCGGCGCCTGACTCAGGATTGGGCACAAGGGGTCGGATCAGGGCGCGAGGCCGCGCGCTCCATCGTCTATCAGGCGCAAGCCTTGTACCAGGCGCGCGAGACGACACGCGGGCTCGGCCCGGGGTTTGCCGCCTCTGCGGCGGTAGTGCGGCGCAATCCGGCTGCAGTGCTGGCGGCAATTGCCGGACGACGCGACCTCGCCACGATCGATCTCGAGGTCGATCGGATGATGGTCGACGCGTTGACCGCGCTCGACCGGCCGTTGCGGCGGCGCTTCCTTCTGGCCTACCTCGGGTTCCCCTGGTACGATATCGCCACGCTGCCGCTGTTGCATGGCGATGGGGCTGAAAGCGGCGGATTGGGCGAATTCGATCCGATCAAGGTCGACCGCATTTCCGCCGACGATGCGCGATCGATCCGCGCCGGGGGCACCGCTGCGTGCCTCAAAGGCATCGGCTTTTACAATTTCGGCGCGTTTTTCAGCCGCGCCTATCGGGAAAACGATTATCTGTGGGGCCGGCTGCACGGCGCCGAACGGACGATCGACATCATCGCCTCGTCGGTCGAACCGGCCTTGCCGGAATCCACGCTGGCCATGCTCAAACGCGATGCGTTCCTGGCCATCCTGCAAGAGGAAGAGCCCCGGCTGACCGCAGACCCGACACTGGTCCCCGGCATCCGCCAGGAGGTGGAACAGGCATTTGCATCATCCACGCCCGACACCGCCAGCCGTTCACGCGAAGACGTGAATACGGTACGCGCCGGGACTTAGAGCCTGATGGGTGGATTGGAAGTTCGTTCAATTACCATTCGTCACCCCGGATCAATTCCGGGGTGACGAAGTTTGATGGACCGAATTTCAAATCCACCCACTAAACTGCGGCGTTATTCCTCGCCCATCCGCAGCGCGGCAATGAACGCTTCCTGCGGGATCTGGACGCTGCCGTATTCGCGCATGCGCTTTTTGCCCTCTTTCTGTTTGTCGAGCAGCTTTTTCTTGCGGCTGATGTCGCCGCCATAGCATTTGGCGGTGACGTCCTTGCGCATCGCCGCGATGGTTTCGCGGGCGATGACTTTGGCGCCGATCGCGGCCTGGATCGGGATCTTGAACAAGTGGCGCGGGATCAGGTCCTTCAACCGTTCGACCAGGCCCCGGCCGCGCGCATCGGCCTGGCTGCGGTGGACGATCATTGACAGCGCGTCGACCGGCTCGTTGTTGACGAGGATATTCATCTTGACCAGATCGCCTTCGCGAAGGCCGATCTGTTCATAGTCGAAACTGGCATAGCCCCGGCTGATCGATTTCAGCCGGTCGTAGAAATCGAACACCACTTCGTTGAGCGGCAGTTCATAGTTCACTTGCGCACGGCCGCCGACATAGGTCAGCCCGGTCTGGATGCCGCGCCGGTCCTGGCACAGTTTCAGGATCGAGCCGAGATATTCGTCCGGGGTATAGATCGTCGCCTTGATCCACGGTTCGAACATCGTCTCGATCTTGACCGGGTCGGGCATGTCGGACGGATTGTGCAGTTCCACCGTGCTGCCATCGGTCATCATCAGGCGATAGACGACGCTGGGCGCAGTGGTGATCAGATCGAGATCGTATTCCCGACTCAACCGTTCCTGGATGATTTCCAGATGCAACAGGCCCAGGAACCCGCAGCGATAGCCGAAACCGAGCGCCGCGCTGGTTTCCATTTCAAAGCTGAAACTGGCGTCATTCAGCCGCAGCTTGCCGATTGAATCGCGCAGCTTTTCAAAATCGGCGGCATCGGTCGGGAACAGCCCGCAGAACACCACCGGCTGCACTTCCTTGAATCCGGGCAGCGCCTGCGCCGCACCGCCCTTGACCGTGGTGATCGTGTCGCCGACGCGCGCCTGCGCCACTTCCTTGATCTGCGCGGTGATAAAGCCGATTTCGCCCGGTCCGAGTTCGGCCAGTTGCTCGATCTTTGGCCGCATGCAGCCGACGCGATCGATCAGGTGTTCGGTGTCGCCGGCCATGAAACGGACCTGCAAGCCCTTGCGGATCACGCCATCGATGATGCGCACCAGAATGACCACGCCCAGATAGGGATCGTACCACGAATCGACCAGCATCGCCTTCAACGGCGCATTGCGGTCGCCCGTGGGGGGCGGAATGCGCGTGACGATCGCTTCGAGCACTTCGGCAATGCCGATCCCGGCCTTGGCACTGGTCATCACCGCCTGGCTGGCATCGAGCCCGATGACGTCCTCGATCTGCGCCTTGACCTTGTCCGGCTCGGCGGCAGGCAGATCGATCTTGTTGATCACCGGTACGATCTCGTGATCGTGTTCGATCGACTGATAGACATTGGCCAGCGTCTGCGCCTCGACCCCTTGCGCCGCGTCGACCACCAGCAGCGCACCTTCACACGCCGCCAGACTGCGGCTGACTTCATAGGCAAAGTCGACGTGGCCGGGCGTGTCCATCAGGTTGAGCTGATAGGTCTTGCCGTCCTTGGCCGGATAATCGAGGCGAACCGTCTGCGCCTTGATGGTGATGCCACGCTCGCGCTCGATATCCATGTTGTCGAGCACCTGGGCCGACATCTCGCGTTCAGACAGCCCGCCGGTAAACTGGATCAGGCGGTCCGCCAGCGTCGATTTGCCATGGTCGATATGGGCAATGATGGAAAAATTGCGGATCAGCGCGAGTTCGGTCATCAGCGCCCGTTAGCAGCACCCTTGGCAACTGTCATCCTGCTGATGGGTCAGCTTGTACAGCAGGCCCACAGCTTGTTCCCGTCGAGATCGCGGAAACAGGCAGCATGGAACGCCGGCGCGCGACCGCCGGCCCCCCTTCGTCGACCGCGCCCAGCGTATCGAAGCGGAACGCCACCATGGGCCCGTTACCGACAGTCGCCGGCTGCTGGTCATATGGGAAGCACGCCGAAAAACAGGCTCTCATGCGTGCTGCCATAGGCATGGCCGCCCGAACGATGCTCGAGCACCGGGGTAATGCCCACCGACCCCACCAGCGCATCATGGAACACCTTGGCCCTGTTCAGATCGTTTGATCCGACCGTGCCATAACCCAAAGATATCCTTGCATTTACCCCGCCCGGCGTTGCTGCCCGTCAATCGTGGCGCCGGCCAGGCCGGACTCCACGCGGCGGTTGCGCCGGGGCGCGATAATCGCAATGCGCCCGGTTTCGTCAAGTTCAAGCGGTTCGGAAAATTCCACGCCGACACGATCGTCTTCGCACCAGCGCGCCGTCCCGGTCACGACATGTCCGTCGGCCAGATGCACGCGAAACACCGTGCCGGCCGGCACATTGCGCACCCCTTCGACCAGCGCGCCGGTCTCGCTGATATTGCGCACATTGGCTTCATAGCGCTGGCCACCATGTTCCAGCACCACCCGGCGCAGGATCGATTGCCGCACCGCCCGTGCCGCGCGTGGCCCGCGCGCAATCGCCGCCAGCCCGCTGCCCAGCCGGTCTGTCGCCGCCTGCGCCGACAGCGGGCGTTCATAGATATAGCCCTGAACATGGCTGCACCCGAGCAGGCGGACGAGATCGAGTTCGTCGAGCGTTTCCACCCCTTCGGCCGTGGTTTCCATGTTCAGCGCCTCGGCCAGGCTGACAATCGCGGCGATAATCGCGCCATTGCGGCTGCCCGGCTGGGTCGCGCCGCGCACGAACGACTGGTCGATCTTGATCTTGTCGAACGGCGCCGTTTTCAAATAGCCAAGCGAAGAATAGCCGGTGCCGAAATCGTCGAGCGCCAGCCGCGCGCCAATGCGTTTGAGCGTGCGAAACATCGCTTCGTTGCCATCATCGTCATTGATGAAAACGCTTTCGGTGATTTCCAGTTCCAGCCGTCCGGGATCGACCCTCGCCGACGCCAGCGCACTGGTGACGATCCCCGGCAACGACGGATTGGCAAATTGCAGCGCCGAGACATTCACAGCCACGCGCACATTGGCCGGCCATTTGGCCATGTCCGCGCACGCCTGCCGCAAGGCCCATTCGCCGATCTGGGCAATCAGCCCGGCCTCTTCGGCGATCGGGATGAACCTGGCGGGCGAAATAAAACCGTGTTCCGGGTGATTCCAGCGCAGCAACGCTTCAAACCCGGTGATTTTCTCGGTCGTGGTCTGCACCACCGGCTGGTAATACAGTTGCAATTGTCCCTGCGCGAGCGCGTCGCGCAAGTCTTCTTCCAGTTGCCGCCGCTCTTCGGCATCGCTGTGCAGATCGGGGGCATAGAAATGAAACCGGCCGCGCCCGCCGTCCTTGGCGGCATAAAGCGCCAGATCGGCGTTGCGGATCAGCGCTTCGCTGGTAACGCCGTCATCGGGGGCGATCGCAATGCCGATCGATGCGCCGATCATGACCCGGCTGCCATCGAGATCATAGGATTGCGACAGGCTTTCAATGATACGCGCGGCGATCTGCGCCAGCATCGGCCGTTCGATCCGCCCTGGCAGGATGATCTGGAATTCATCGCCGCCCAGCCGGCCAACCCGTCCCGCCATGCCCACACCGCGTTCCAGCCGCTGCGACACCTGTTTCAGCAACTGGTCGCCGGCGGGATGGCCCAGGGTGTCGTTGACCTGCTTGAAGCGGTCGAGGTCGATCAGGAACACCGCGCAGGCGCGGTGACGCACTTGCGGCGCGACCAGGATCTTTTCGAGCGACTGCGACATGAAGAACCGGTTCGACAGCCCGGTCAGCGAATCGAAATGCGCCAGCCGCGACACATGCTCCTGCGTCCGCCGCCGTTCGGTCAGATCGGCGCCCGACCCACGAAAACCCTGAAAATTGTCGAACGTGTCATAAACCGGCCGGCCGGTGATCGCCCACCAGCGTTCCTCGTCCTTGACTGCCGCGCGGACCACCAGGTCGCTGAAACTCGATCGCGCCGACAAGTGAAAGGTCAGCGTGCGCTCGCCGTGGTTGCCCGATTGTCCGGCAGCGACCTTGTCCACGATCTGGAACAAATCGGTCAGCGGCCGCCCGGTCAGGTCATCCGGCGTGCGGCCCAGCATGTCTGCCACCGGCGCCGAAACATACAGGATCAAGCCGCGCCGGTCGGTTTCCCAGAACCAGCCCTGCCCGGTTTCTTCATAGTCGGCGAGAAATTCCTGGGCGCGAGTCTGTTCGCGCGCGGCATCCTGCAACCGCTGATATTCGGCAAGGTCGATATTGCGCTGGCGGGCATAGGCGATGCAGCCGATCGCGCCACCGATGATCAGCGCCAGGACGCCGCCGAACGGCGACACCACGCAAGTGACCGCCGCCCACATCGACACCTGGCCGCACAGCAGCCCGGCCAGCCGTGCCGACTGGATCGTCGTCGCCAGCAGCGCCACACTGACGAGCACCGCCATCGCCTGAAGCCAGGAAACGCCGCCCGATTGCGCCCAGTGCGCAATGCCCCAGCCATAGCCGGACATCGGCGCGGCCATCATGACCACCGCGACCATTACGCGTTGCGGTGTGCCATAATCAGTATGATTCATCCGCCCCACCAGCGCGCCCGTCAGCGCCAGCAATGTCGCACCGGTTGCAACGAACAGCGACAGTTGATCGCCAGAGCCCCGGTTGGCCAGCACCAGCACCGCCAGCCCCAGCGCCATCGGCAGTGCAATGTGCCACCATTCGGGCGCGACCATGCTGCGATGATGCGACGCGCCGAACAGAAATCCGGCACCGGCCTCGTCGGGGGGAAGGCTGCCGCCACGTTCGCGTCGCGGCCGGCTGCGCGCATAGGCCTTCGCCCGCGCACCCGCTGCCCCCCCAAAGTCGTCCCCGGCAACATCACTCATGCCGAAGGAAATGGCCCAGTCGCTTTGAAAAAAGGTTAAGTCCGCCTGTGATACCCTGGAAAATTTTGTCCGATCCGGTCGGTTTGCGCAGTATTCTGCGCAGGCCGTCAATTTCGTCGGGCAAGAATTCCGAAACGGCGGGCAGTGCAATCATGGCGACGCGCCGGATGGCCAGTGGCGAAGCCGATCAAGGCGCTGTAGAGGGGCGAACAACAGGCCGACCGGACAGGGTATCATGAACGACCAGCGCACCATATCGTCGACCGCCAGCTTTGCGATGATCGGGGTTGCCGGGCGGCGCCTGCGCGTCGGCCAGTGGCACACCGAGGCGGGCGGCACGCCGCTGGTCATGCTCAACGGCATCGGCATGAACATGGAAATGCTCGAACCCGTGGCGCGCCAGTTGGGCGACCGGCGGCTGATCAGCGTCGACATGCCCGGCATTGGCCAATCACCCGATCCGATCTTTCCCTATACCATCGCGCAAATGGCGCTGACACTGGCCGCCCTGCTCGATCGGCTGCAGATCGACGTCGTCGACATGCTGGGGATCAGTTGGGGCGGCGCGCTGGCGCAGCAATTCGCGTTTCAGCATCGCGCGCGCACCCGGCGGCTGGTGCTGGCGGCAACATCGACCGGAAACCTGATGGTGCCGGGCAATCCGGCCATGGTCAGCCATATGCTCGATCCGATGGAATACAGTGTCGAGGCAGCGCTGCGCCGCAATCTGGCCACGCTGTACAACGGCGGGGGGTCGGGACGCGTCTCGCTCAACGCTGCCAAGGCACCCTCGCCGGTCGGCTGGGCGTACCAGTTGTCGGCGTTCGCGGGCTGGAGCAGCGCACCGTTCCTGCCGCTGCTGTCGCTGCCGGTGATGGTCATGGCCGACAACGACGACCAGTTGATCCCGGTCGCCAACGCCCATTTCCTGCACAACGCCATCCCCGGCAGCCGGATCGAACTGTTCGATGGCGGCGGCCACTTGTTCATGTTGTCGCATCCGGAAGAATTTGCCGAAAAGCTGGATGATTTTCTGGGCTGACGGGCACGACGCGTGGATGGCAGATTTTGCCGATCATCGGCAAAACCACCGTCACAACCCACGGTTGACCAAGACCCGGCCCTGTGACTTAATCGCGCAGTTAACGGCGACAACCGACCGCACTGCACGAGTCGGGCCCGCCGGGGAGAGCGATTCATGGCCCAACATGACCTTATCATTCGCGGCGGTACGATTGTCGACGGCACCGGCAATCCGCGCTTTACCGGCGACGTCGCGATCCGTGACGGCCTGATTTCCGCCGTGGGCAAAGTGTCCGGCGGCGCCACCCACGAAATCGACGCCACCGGGCTGTTCGTCGCGCCCGGCTGGGTCGACATTCACACCCATTACGACGGGCAGGCGACGTGGGATGCGGAAATGGCGCCCTCGTCATGGCACGGCGTCACCACCGCGATCATGGGCAATTGCGGGGTCGGCTTTGCGCCCGCCGCCCCTGATCGCCACGACTGGCTGATCGGGCTGATGGAAGGGGTCGAGGACATCCCCGGCACCGCGCTGACCGAAGGTTTGACGTGGGACTGGGAAAGCTTTCCCGACTATCTCGACGCGCTCGAACGCTTGCCGCGCAGCATCGATGTCGGGACCCACGTTCCCCACGCGGCGGTGCGCGCCTATGTGCTGGGCGACCGCGAACGCCCGGGTGCAGTGCCCGACGCGGATGACATCGCAAAGATGGCGGCGCTTGTCGAGGAAGGCGTGCGCGCCGGTGCGCTGGGCTTTTCGACCAGCCGCACAGTGATCCACAAATCGATCGACGGTGAAGTCGTGCCGGGCACCAGCGCGACAGCCGAAGAACTGGTGGCGATCGGCCGCGCGCTGGGCCGGGTCGGCCATGGCGTGTTCGAACTCGCCAGCGACCTTCGCCCCGAATGGAACGAGTTCGGCTGGATGGGCGCGATCAGCCGCGAAACCGGCCTGCCGGTGGTCTTCGCCGCGCTCCAGTCGATAGCCCGCGAAACCACGCTCGATCAGCAAATCGCCGAAATGGAGCGCGAGAATGCCAATGGCGCACACATTGTCGCGGCGATCGCGTTGCGCGGCAACGGCGTCATCATGGCCTGGCGCGGCACGCTCCACCCGTTCCGCTTTCGCCCGAGCTGGCTGGAAATCGAACACTTGCCCTGGCCCGACCAACTGGCCCGACTGACCGACCCCGGCTTTCGCGCAAAGCTGCTGGCGGAAGACAATGTCTATCCGCAAAGCGACATCATCCACTTGCTGCGCACCCTCGCCGAAGGGTGGGATCATCTTTACGAAATGGACGACCGCTTTGACTACGAGCCGCAGGCAGACGCCAGCATCGCGGCGCGCGCTGCGGCCAAAGGGGTCAGCCCGGCCGACTATGCCTATGACCTGCTGACCGCCGGCGACGGCAGCGGGTTCATCTATTTCCCGATCCTCAACTATGCCGACGGCAATCTCGATTTCCTCGAAGCCTTGCAGGCGCGCGACGATTGCATCAATTCGCTCAGCGACGGCGGCGCGCATTGCGGCACGATCTGCGACGCGGCGTCGCCCACGTTCATGCTGCAGCACTGGGTGCGCGATCGTCCGCGCGGCGGCCGACTGACTCTCGAGGCTGCGGTCAAGCGCCAGAGCCACGACACCGCGCGGCTCTATGGCCTCGATGATCGCGGGGTCATCGCGCCCGGGGCGCTGGCCGATCTCAACGTGATCGATATGGACGCATTGCGGCTGGAAAAACCGTGGCTGGCGTTCGATCTGCCGGCCGGGGGCAAACGCCTGCTGCAGCGCGCCATCGGCTATCGCTATACCATCAAATCTGGCGTGATCACGTTCCGCGATGGCGCATGGACCGGCGCAACCCCCGGCGGGGTGTTGCGTGGCCCGCAACGCGCGGCACTGCTCGAAGCGGCCGAATAGCCGCTATACGCGCATCGGCATAAGCACATAGAGCGCGGCCGACTTGTCATCCTTGCGGATCAAGGTCGGCGCGCCCGCGTCGGCGAGATGCAGTTCGACCTGGTCGCCGTCGATCTGGCTGAGGATATCCTTCAGGTAATTGGCGTTAAAGCCGATTTCCAGGCCGGCCGCGCTGTAATCGGCGGCAATTTCCTCGGCAGCGGTGCCGTTGTCCGGGCTGGTGACCGACAACGTGACACGATCGTGGTCGAGCGCCATCTTGACCGCGCGGGTCTTTTCGGTGGCGATCGTCGCGACGCGGTCGACCCCTTCGAAAAAGGCACGCGGGTCGAGCCGCAACAGCTTGTCATTGCCGGTCGGGATCACCCGGTTGTAATCGGGAAACGTGCCGTCGATCAGCTTGCTGGTCAGCACCACGCCATATTCGCCGCCCAGCGTAAAACGCACTTTGCTGGCCGACAGTTCGATCAGCACATTGGTGTCGAGCACGTCTTCGAGCAATTTGCGCAATTCGCCGACGCATTTGCGCGGGATGATCACGTCGGGCATGGCTTCGGCGCCTTCGGGCCGGGCCAGGGTATAGCGGGCGAGACGATGGCCATCGGTGGCGGCGGCCTTCAGCACGTCATCGCTGACATGGAAAAAGATGCCGTTGAGGTAATAGCGCGTCTCTTCGGTCGAAATCGCAAAACGGGTGCGGTCGATCAGTTCGGCCAGCGTGCGCGCCGGGATTTCGAAACTGGTCGGCAGGTCGCCTTCGACAATCACCGGAAAATCGTCGCGCGGCAGCGTCGGCAACTGAAACCGGCTGCGCCCGGCCTTTACCACCATGCGGTTGTCGACCGTTTCCAGGCTGACTTGCGACCCGTCGGGCAGCTTGCGGGCGATGTCGAACAGCAAATGCGCCGACACGGTGATCGCGCCCGCACCCTCGACCGAGGCTGCGGGCATCGATTCGATCACTTGCAAATCAAGGTCGGTGGCCATCAGCTTTACCGAGCCGTTGGCCGATGCATCGATCAACACGTTGGACAGGATCGGAATGGTGTTGCGCCGCTCTACCACCGATTGGACATGGGACAGACAGCGCAGCAGTGTCGCGCGTTCGATGGTGGCCTTCATTCGCGTCTCGATCCCTCGGTCATGCCATCCAGGTGTTCAAGCCGGGCAATCCCAAGCTTGCGCCTGAAGCCCCTGCCTGTCCGACCTGCTTGCAGGTAGCTCTTGCGCGGAATCGCGCAAGATGTGGTTCGGTTTCGGACCACCTTCCATAACCGAGCCGGATACCTGCGCAAGCACGGACCGCCCGGCAATAAGGGAAGCTGTGTATAAAAAGCCGGGAATGCGGGCTAATCCACATCACGCAGGCCGTCGAACATATTCGCCGTCGCCACGATCCACGCGGTGATCAGCGCCCAGCCGTCGGGCGTGATCCTGGCCGGATCATGTCCCGCCGCCGCCATCGCATCGGCCACTGTCCGCAGATCACCCTCGGTGACCTTGTCCGCCGGGTTGTTGGTGTTGCCCGGCCCGATATCGAGCGCCTGATCGATCACGGCGGATGGCACCCCCGCCGCCGCCAGCCGGCTGTCGAGCGCGTCACGCCCCATCCGGCCCAGCACGTAATTGAAATAGGCATCGCGTTGGTGCGCGGTCATGAACTGGTCGGTGGCGCACCGGTCGGTCAGCACGCGCAAATCGGCCAGCACCGGCCCGCCCTTGTCGGTGTCGCGGCTGACAATCACATCGGCGACCCGCGCATCGAGCCCGGCGGGCGCCGCCTGCAATGCGCAGGCCAGCGCCTCTGGCGGACGCGCGGCGGCCGGCCTTGCCACCAGCGCCAGGACCGCGCAGGCGACGATCCGCATCAGGACAGCATCGCCATGCCGCCGTTCACATGCAGCGTCTGGCCGGTGATATAGCCGGCCTCGCGGCTGGCGAGATAGGCGACGGCTGCGCCGATGTCCTCGCCCTCGCCCATCCGGCCCATCGGGATGCGCGCGTTCAGCGCCTGCTTTTGCGCATCGGGCAGGACTTCGGTCATCGCCGTGCGGATAAAGCCCGGCGCCACGCAATTGACAGTGATACCCCGGCTGGCCAATTCCTGACCCAGCGATTTCGACAGGCCGACCAGCCCGGCCTTGGCCGCGGCATAGTTCACCTGCCCCGGATTGCCGGTCGCGCCGACCACGCTGGTGATCGTGACGATGCGGCCATGGCGTGCCTTCATCATCGGCCGGGCGGCCGCGCGCATAAGGCGGAACGCCGCCTCAAGATTGACGCGGATCACCTGATCCCAGTCGTCATCCTTCATCCGCATGATCAGGTTGTCGCGGGTGATCCCTGCGTTGTTGACCAGGATGTCGATCTTTCCCAGCGTATCGATCGTTGCCGGCACGAGTTGTTCGACCGATTCAGGGTTCGACAGGTCGCAGGTGATCTCGACATGGTCGTGACCATAGGTCTCGTTCAATTCCTCGCGAAACGCACGCAACTTTGCCGCATTGGTCCCCGACAGCGCCAGCCGCGCGCCCTGACGGGCCAGCGCATGACAAATGGCCGAGCCGATGCCGCCGGCCGCGCCGGTGACCAGCGCGGTCTGCCCGGTCAGATCGAAAAGACGGTGTTCCATAGGGTTACAGGTCCTTCAGCAAGGCTTCGATATCGGCCATCGTCACCACGCTGGTGATCGATACATCGGCCACACTGCGTGATATCATCGGTCCAAGCACTTTGCCGCCCAATTCGACAAAGCGTTCGACCCCGGCCGCGCCCATCGCCGCCGCGCTTTCGCGCCAGCGCACCCGCCCGGTCACCTGTTCGACCAGCAGACGCGCGATATCGTTGGGATCGGTCACCGGCGCAGCGGTAACATTGGCATAGAGCGCCACCGACAACGAACGCGGCGGGGTCGCAACAAACGCCTGCGCCATCGCATCGGCGGCGGGTTGCATCAGCGGGCAATGGAACGGCGCCGACACCGGCAACAGCACGCCGCGCTTGATGCCAAAGGCCTTGACCTGTGCGATGGCGCGCTCGATCGCGGCCCTGTGGCCCGACAGCACGACCTGGGCCGGGTCATTGTCGTTGGCAACGGCGCAGACTTCGCCCTGCGCCGCCGCCTCGGCCAGCGCGGTCGCCTTGGCAATGTCGGCGCCGAGCAGCGCGGCCATCGCACCCACACCCACCGGCACCGCCGCCTGCATCGCCTGGCCGCGCAGTTTCAACAGCCGCGCGGTATCCGCCAGCGAGAACGCGCCCGCCGCGCACAACGCGGTGTATTCGCCCAGGCTGTGTCCGGCGACGAAATCCGCCTTGTCGGCAATCGCGATGCCGCCATCACGTTCCAGCACGCGCAGCACCGCGATGGCATTGGCCATGATCGCGGGCTGGGCATTTTCAGTCAGGGTCAACTGGTCTTCGGGACCCTGAGTCATGATCTGGAACAGGTTCTGCCCCAGCGCTTCATCGACCTCTTCAAACACTTCGCGCGCGGCGGCGCTGGCGGCGGCGAGGTCGGCACCCATGCCAATTTTCTGGCTGCCCTGCCCCGGAAAAACGAAAGCTCGCATTGTCTGCCTTTTTTTATTGCAGTGCCGCCCACCGCCCCGCACCCCGGCCCATCCGCCCATCGATGGTACGCTGTGGGCGGATGGGCCGGGGTGCGGGGCGGTGGGCGGCACTTTCAAACCAGACGCGCGCTTATTGACCCCTGCGCCAATCGGCAAGCCCGAACGGCACGATCCTGTTGGCGGCATCATGGCCGATATCCGCCGCACCCAGAAACGCGATGCCGCGCCGGTCGCACCAGCCGCGCACCATCGTGTCGATGTCCATCCCGAACGGCCGGTCGTTTTCCGGCACATCGCTCACGCGGCCCAGCCTGATCCCCGCCACGCCCATCGGTGCCAGCGCGGCCGTGACATGGAACAGCAGCCGGTCGACCGCATACAGATATTCCGCCACTTCCTCGACAATCACGACATGACCGCCCAGCCACGGCATCAGCGGCGTGCCCACCAGCATCGCCAGCGTCATCAGGTTGAACGCCACCACCGGGGTCGCATCCAGCCCCGGCTCCTCACCCGAACGATCCCCCGACAACCAGCCCAGCACCCGCCGCACCGCCGCCTCGCCCCCGTTGCGCCGAATATCGGCGGGCATCGGCGCATGGACCGGCCGGGCCATGCGTGCCGCATACAGCCCACCCAACACGGTGCCGGCATCGGAATACCCCAGAAACAGCTTGTCCCGCGCAGCAGCGCCCAGCCCGGCCATGGCATCCTCGGCAATCCGCACCGCGCCATACCCGCCGCGCGCAAACCACACCGCATCGCAACCCGGATCGTTGGCGCATTCCAGAAAAGCCGCCAACCGCACCGCATCCGACCCGGCAAAATGCCCGTCGACCGCGAAGCACTGCGGATGAAAATCCAGCGAAACAACCGGATAATCCCGCGCCAACGCCACAACGCGCGCGGCATCGTCACGATTGAACGGGGTCGACGGAGCGCAGAGACGAACACGCATGGATCACGCCATAGGCAATTGGCACAATCCCGCAAGCGATACGGCGCGCAGCCAGCCAAACGCCCCGCTCGCCCCACCCCCACTCCGCTCATCCTGAGCTTGTCGAAGGATGCGCGATACGGTTGGATCCTGGTCATGAGCTTCCACGCCTACCTCCTGCGCTGCAATGATGGCTCATATTACGCCGGCCACACCGACAACCTCGACACACGCCTTGCGCAGCACGCCCAAGGCATAGCCGGGCGAAAAAACAGGCCCTGATTGCGGGCGACAGGGAACGGCTGCGGACGCTGGCCCGCAGTCGACAGGATTGAACCCGCATGGGGCGAGACTATCGCGCATCCTTCGACAAGCTCAGGATGAGCGGAACTTTCCATCTTTCCGATGCCAGTCCGGTTCCCCCCACCCGCAAGTCTGGACTGCCCAGCCAATTGCTGTAGGGAACCGGGATCATGACCCAGCCTGCCGACGCCTTCGCCGCCGACCCGCGTGCGCATCCATGGTTTTTCTGCGGTATCGGCGGTTCGGGCATGCTGCCGCTGGCGCTGATCCTCAACGGCCTGGGCGCACGGATCGCCGGGTCCGACCGCAGCCGCGACCAGGGGCGCATGGCTGAAAAATTCGCCTGGCTGGAAAGCCTGGGCGCGACGCTCCATCCGCAAGACGGCAGCGGGATCGTGTCGCCCGACCAGATCCTTGTCGCCTCGGCCGCGATCGAGGACACCGTTCCCGAAATCGTCGCCGCCCGCGCACTCGGCAACCCGCGCCTGTCGCGCGCCGATTTGCTGGCGGCGCTGTTCAACCGCGCAGCCCGGCCGATCGCGGTCGCCGGCACCAGCGGCAAATCGACCGTCACCGGCATGATCGGCTGGATTTTGACCGAGGCCGGCCGCGACCCGACGATCATGAACGGCGCGGTGATGAAGAACTTCGTCGCACCCGATGCCCCGTTCGCCTCTGCCCGCATCGGCAAAGGCGGCGATTTCGTCGCCGAAGTCGATGAAAGCGACGGCTCGATCGCGCTCTATCGCCCCGCCGTGGGCGTGCTCGGCAACGTCAGCCTCGATCACAAGAGCCTTGACGAACTGCGCGTGCTGTTCGGCGATTTCCTTGGCGCCGCCGGCGCAGTCGCGATCAACGCAGACGATGCGGAAAGCATGGCGCTTGCCCCGCGCGCGGCCCGTATCCTGCCCTTTGGCCTTGGCCCCGACGCGCTGATCGCCGCCGATCCCGTCACCATTCGTCAAGTTCCAACCGGCCTGACCGCCCGGATCATCGACCGCCGCGACAGCACGATCCATCCGCTGACGCTGCAAGTCCCCGGCCGCCACAACCTGATGAACGCGCTGGCCGCGCTGGCGGCGGCGGACCTTGCCGGCGTGCCGCCGGCAAGGGCCATCGCTGCACTGGGCCACTTCACCGGCCTCGCCCGTCGTTTCGACATTGTCGGCACGTCACCGGGCGGCATCACGGTCATCGACGATTTCGGCCACAACCCCGAAAAAGTCGCCGCCACCCTCGCCACCCTGCACGCCCACCCCGGCCGCGTGATCGCGCTGTTCCAGCCCCACGGCTATGGCCCGCTGCGCCAGATGGGCGCCGAACTGGCCCAGGTCCTCGCCACCCGCCTGGACGCCGATGATCGGGTCATCCTGACCGACCCGGTCTATTTTGGCGGCACGGTCGACCGCTCGATAGGGTCGGACCGGATCGTCGCGCTGATCAACGCCGGCGGCGGCCACGCCCGCCATGTCCCGGCCCGCGCCGACGCCGCCGACGCGATCGTGGCCATCGCGCGTCCCGGCGATCGCGTGGTGGTCATGGGCGCCCGCGACGACACCCTGTCACACTTTGCCGCCGACCTGCTGCGGCGCGTGGATTGAGTGGGCGAATCTTCCACAGGTTAGGGTCTTTCCGACTTAGATTGAGGCACCGTGACGGAGCCGATTTTGGCCCAGTGCAAGGAGAGAGGGCGCAGGAATATGTCAATATTTCAAGACCGATCGACGCCGCGATGGGCCAAAAGC
>Ga0116227_10006021_pt1 | contig 24966 bp, 19 predicted proteins | sample S1TSphgellanicum_FD_89693 | JGI IMG/M metagenome (GOLD analysis project Ga0116227, IMG submission 89693) | Host-associated microbial communities from peat moss isolated from Minnesota, USA - S1T2_Fb - Sphagnum magellanicum MG | ecosystem: Host-associated > Plants > Peat moss > Unclassified... | reverse complement strand
ATATAAATTTATGTTGTTAAGAAGAAAAAAAATAAAAAAATTTGCTGTTGTGGGGGGGGGGGGGGGGGGGGGGGGGGGGGGGGGTGGTTTTATAAATAATGCTTTTGTTTTGAAGAGTGAACATCCAAGGTGGTCTCACATTCCCAATTTTGATATTTGAAGCATAAGTTATGGCTAAAAAAAATAACAATTTGATATCTAGTTATTAAAATATCCAACAAAAGAGTCAAATGACATCCAAATGGAACATGCATTATATAGGTGGGAAGATCCTTTCAAGTGTTATAACTTTGCCTTTGAAATATTTTGAGCCAAAATTCATATGAAAAAGTTATAACCTCACATAGTAGCAGGGTTCATAATTTGATAGTTAAAATTTTTTTGGGACTCCCATTTTCAAGGATTTATGTCACTTTGATGTAATTCCCATCATTATTTATAGGGAACCTTAAAGAAGAGTCAACAATCACATCACATCATTAAAACATTCAAATGATATGAAGACAAAAAAGGCACCAAGAGATGGCACAATCATCACATCAATTTTTTTATATACCGAACATACTCAAAACAATTGTCCATTTTTGTTAGTTTGTTAAACTTTTTAATATTCTTATGTTTATTAAAACATGTCAAACTGTTATTTTCAAAATATATTATAGGAAAAAAAAATAGTGACAAAATTTCAAATCTAGGTCATGGTGAGTCATGTGAGTTTATGTTTTTTACAGTGTAACCCATGCACCATTTTGGCTTCAATTTGTATTAATCATCTTTTTTCATATTGTGTATAAATTAATTTGCCCTTGAACTCACATTTGTACATTTGTGAATTTTGTCGTAGTTCCATCCCAAAGTTTCATTCCTCTCTTTCTCTTGGGAACTATTGAACACACCTGAATTTGCATTTTGTTTCAAAACCAAAAATCAATAAGTTCTTTACCTTGTACATCATTTGACAAACTTAGGGTGGATGATGTTGAAGTTTTTGAAATAAACAAAACTTATGATTCTTTGATTCTGATTTTTTTCAGAAAATCAGAATTATCACTTTTAAAAAAACTAGAATTGAAATCATTTAAAAAAAAATCGAACGACTACCCAACACCAATTTCAACCAATGTAAGATGGTTATTTGTGAGAAAAACAAACTCCTAGAGGTCACCAATGTAAGTTTTCAGATTCATAACTATGGCTCTTAAAAAATAAAATCAAAGACTCATTTTTGGTATAATACAATCACGATTTGCAAAGTTTGAAAAAATGAAATAAAATCAGCCATGGAAATGGCCAGTTCATTATTAGTTCTTTTCTAAAAACCATTAGTTACGGAAGGTTTTTGAAATGACCAAAGACCAGAGGTTCCTTTATTCTGATTATTTTTCAATGAATTGGAACCAACAATTCTCCAATTTTCAAATAGTTAAAAAAACTGAAATTCCCGATTCTTCTTCACAAATTCAATTATTTTGCACAACACTAGTTTTGGGACCTGTAAATTTCTACACTATATACGATGGTGTCCACAAGGCCTACCAAAAAAAAACCCAACGGCATCATGTAATTAATTGGCCAACCACAATGAGTGGCATGGCATGGCATGAGTGGTGGCATTAAATAGCCTCTCACATTATAGTGTCCATTTTTTTCATGTTTATAGGTGAGGATGGGGACAAAATGAACACTCTTTGTTGGACATGATAAGCACCCGTAGAGGTGCTCCGAACAAAGGTTATGGGTGGAACCATATTTGGGTTTATGGGTGGACCAACCCACCCTTTCTCGAAGAATAAGAAGAGTACTTAAAACCTTGAATACGAAGGTGTAGTTAACCTTGTAAGCTTGTAACCTAGTACTTTTCCTTGTCCTTCAAGAAATTCAGGGCTTGGGTCTGGGAAGTCGGTGCCTGAAAGAGAGGAGGAGAGAGTATCATGATTCCTCATCTTGCTTGCCTGCAACCCAATGCAAAAAAACTTTTGCACCAAAAAATGCTGACAACAAATTCTTTAGATGCGCATGATTACTTCCATGAAGGGGAAGGAGGCATTGGACCAGTTTTGTCAGTTTCTCAAGACCTCCAAAGACTTGGTCTCAATTTTGCTTTGCTGGTCTGGTATTTTGTGTAGGCAACTTTGGAGAAAGTGTTTTGGTGATTTGGCCACCACTGTCCTGCTTGCTTGCTTGCTTGCTTGCTGCTATGTCTGGACTCTGGACTCTGGACTCTCTTCAAAACTCTCTTCACCCAGCCAGGACTCTGACTCTCTTCAAAACTCTCTTCACCCAATTATTATACATAATACTAGCCTAGTGTGGGTTTTCTTTCTCTACTTAAAAAAGATTTGAGATTAGTTTTTTACATCTTCTTAACTGAACTAAAAATTAAGTTTTTATCTGGACTCTGGGTTCTGACTCTCTTCCAAAATCTCACCCAATTGTTATGGATAATAATAATAAATAGTGCAGGTTTTCTCTACTTGAAAATTTGAGAGCAGTTTTTAAACCTCTTCTTAACTGAGCAAAACAAGTTGTTGATTCAATGGATTGTTGAACCTGGTGTTTTCTCTTCTCCACCATTCTTTGTATTCGTTCAGTCATGTGCCCATCAAAGTCACAGACCGTGTGTTTATTTCGATCACCCTAAAACCCAAAACTCAACAATCTTCAGTCCAGCATTTTGCTTTTAGAAATGCCCGTGCTGATATCTGGTGGGTATCATGGTGAATTTAAAAATAAAATAAAACTCGTCAATTTTAATGCTGGGCATTATCAAAATAACAGGCCCTTGGCCTCTAGTCTGGGGGGAGGGGCCCATTATATTGGGAATGCCCCCGCCGTAGGGCATTACCCTAGTCTCTACCCGCCCAGATATGTCAAATTTGGACCCGATTCTTCACCCCGTTTATTTACTTACCTGGGTCTCTCTCGGTTTTGTACTTCGAGGCAGACTTATGCCATTCAAAATAATTTGTACCAAACATCCACAACATTTTTATTATATTAATTTTTTGTGTGATGCAGATCCCGTCAAGGTCCCTCCAGGTTATGAGAAGCATGCAATCATGCTGCTGCATTGTTGTAAACAGCTTGTTTTGTTTCTGGCAGCAGCAGCAGCAGCAATAGCAGCAGCAATAGCAGCAGCAGCAGCGAGGTTTGTCAATCCTCAGACATCTTGACTTACACAAACTTTGGGAGAGAGTCTCCTATTGCCTTGTCGACACTTTTCCCGGAGCCCAGAGAGTACTTTACTTACTACTGGTTTGCAGATGGGTTCTTAAGACTACATAGAAAATTGAATTGTTATCAGGTGCTTTGATAAGTCAAGTTCAAGTTTCAAAGTCCAAGTACTTGAAAAGGCCGCCACTTACCTTCCTAATGAAACCCCTCAATTTTGGTGTTAAACTTAGTTTCATCCTGTCTTTTTCTTCAGCGCCTCCATTGCTGCTAGTCTACATATATTTTCACTGCTGCTACGTATAAAAACTAGCCTACTATTAATTATTCTCAAACCTTGTGGCATTAAATGCTGAGTTTCAGCATTTCATCATACTGCGATTCAATAAAAATTTCTTTACTTTGCAGATACCACTGAAAGAGGGGATGGGGGTGAAAGGAGGCCCCAAGACAGGGTGAAGACATGGTGACTTTGCAGATAAGTCCATTGTATTATTGTATTGTTTGGAGTTCACTATTGTTTTTTTTGGGGGGCAATGTAAACAATCTCGAGGAACTTGGAATCTTGAAAATTTGGGACATTCCAAACAACCAAAAAGGTAGTCTGATTTACGTGGATTTGCAAATGACCCACCACCAGAGGAAGCATGAAAGTATCTCTACGGTTGAGGATTGTTTGATTAATTTAGCTTGGACAAGTCTGTGTTATCAATCAAGTCCGATCAAGCACATATTTTGCAGTCAGTAGTAAAAAGTATCACGTTAGAGACTTGTTTATCTCTGTATGTGTTTGTGTCTTGGAGTGCCGACTTTTTGCATGCTTCACCACCATCGTGGATATAATATAAATCAGTGACCCCACCGTTGTTGGACTGGTGAGTCGGTTTTCACTTACCAGACTGCCGACTTTTGCATGCTTATCACCCACCCCCATAGATATAATATAAATCAGTGACCCTACAGGAGTTGAACTGGTAAGGTAAGTCACTTTTAAAACTCACTTCCTAGTTGGGTCTGGGTATGAGGTTTTTTTCTTTGCGAAATTCTTTGCCAGACTCATAGGAATACTTGTTTGTATAATGAAATTCATATTTTGGTATGAAAACTGGGTTTTGGTGCTAATATGATTGTGCTTAGAAGGCATAATTTAAAGTTGAAAAAAGTATTCAATCCTCTTCAACAACTCTACCATACTCTAGTTCAACCTCACATGCATTGAGCAATTTTGCTTCTTGGCTGAAAAATTCAGTAATATCCTTTTGGACTAAAGAAGAATTACATGATCCAACAGCAACGGGCTAGTTCCTGTATATCATAGTTCTAGACTATTATAGTTGTCTAGCCCAAGTTTATGATGCCTTACACTTGTTCAAATTCTAGCAAGACTAACTTAGATGTGCTTCATCTCAATTTGTGAGCCTATAATGTTCCAAACTTGTTTTTCCAAGGAATCCAATAAGAACAAAACATGCTTTCATGGTTTTTTTACCAAGTGAGTGGACGCATTACATCTTTCAAAGATATCACAAATTGACAAAACAAAAATAGCTCAAAAATGAAGAATGTCTCACTCACTATAAAAATATTCTTTCATATTCACTTGTGCATAGAACACTCACACATACATGGTGTACCAACAACTCTACCCATGTATTCTCGTTGTAGCTTCACCAAGTTGGCCTTAAACCTTAAACCTTGAAACCAACATATTTGACAACAACCCCCCTAGTCATGAGTTTGGTTCAACACACAATGTTAAACTATGGGATTTAAAGGTTCTATAACAACTCAAGCAATAGCTAGCCCAAGTCAAGTCACTAAAAATGTGCACTTGAAGTTGCAAAGATTGTTGTCTATATTAGATGGTAATTAACATATATAAAAATTTCTTGAAATAAGACAACCTTTGAAGGAATCAAATTTTCATTAGTGTCTTCAATTTGATGTGGGTAAATAAGCTTCCACATATGCATTATCCTGTCTTTAGCTGAATTCTTGGTCATGATAATGGTTATTTGCAAAGTTGCTTAAAAATCTTTCGACAAAACCTTTTGCATCTCTTGACAAACTTTTTCTTCAATAGTTGCACATTATCGATAGTTTTGGCATAAGATGGTCAAAATATCATAAAATTTTATGACTTTTCTTTGTGATTGCAACTTTGCAATTATAAAAAAAAATTCCCAAAAATAAAAATAAAAATAAAATTATTCACATGATATTCACATGGTGATTTTTCAAAGTTGCAAGGCTTCAATTTTAAGCATTGTCGTGCACTCCTTAAGTGGCTCCTTCTTTGTTTGATACTGTAAAGCCCTGTTTCGTCCCCAATTTGAGTGTGGCTGGTAAAGTGAGCAAAACTGGGTAGTACTGTTTGAATGAAACTGAGTATCAGTTTCCAAGGTTTGCAGGATTTTATTCTGACAAGACTTTGATTTGATGAAGAGTTCAGGCGGCAGTATAAGGGCTCACGTAGGGCAAATCCAAAACTGGGGATGAAACTCCACTGAGGAACCAATGTCATAACAAGCACCCCTCCCCCCTTTTACACTAGTTTGGTTCCCTCTTGATGTTGCGTATTGTTTTCATCCTACTTTTAAATTCATCCCCAATTTCGGGCAAATTCAAAACTGGGGATGAAACTCCTCTGATGACAAATATCATAGAAGCCCCACTAATTTGATTCCCTCTTGATTTTGTGTATTATTTCCATCATGACTTTTGAATTCATCCCCAGTTTTGACAAAACTGGGCCTAGTACTCTCACTTTGATGAGGTACTTTGAGGAGAACACTACTAATAACTCTGAAAGATATATGTAGTTAGTTAGCTTCAAAATTTATGCACACCTAATAATGTCCCTAAATTGAGGTTAAACTATTAATAACATCCCTAAATTGAGGTTAAATTATTAATAACATTCGTAAATTAAGGTTAAATTATTGATAACATCCCTAAATTGAGGTTAAATTATTGATAACATCCCTAAATTGAGGTTAAATTATTGATAACATCCCTAAATTGAGGTTAAATTATTCATATCATCCCTAAATTGAGGTTAAATTATTTGTATCATCCCCAAATTGAGGTTAAATGATTAATACCATCCCTAAATTGAGGTTAAATTATTAATAACATCCCTAATAATTTAACCTCAATTTAACCCAACATTCCTAATAATTTATGTGCCCAAGGTGAAGAAAAAAATTTCTCAAGAACAAAAAAAAAAAAAAAAAAAAAAAAAAACACACACACACACACACACACACACACACACACACACACCCACACACACACAAATTCTGAAAGATGAAAACAAAACTGACCATTCCTCCTCTGAGGATACGACTGGAGAAGCCAAATAGAGCTGCCGTAGCATGTGTGGTTTCTGCCGGGGATCAGAGAGAGCAAAAGAAACAACAATTGTGAATAGATCGGAAGTAGAAGCAAAGCACGGAAGAAGCAGAAGAAGAAGAAGCAGAACACCAAGCCCAAAATCAAGTCGGCCCCACTGACTAACTAACTGACTACCCCCCTTCGCCTGCCCGCCCACCCCCCAGGCCCTGACTCGTGACGTAAAATCCACAACAACTTGCCGGACATGAATTTGGGTTGGTTGGCCACCCCCCCCTCCTCTCCCCCCCCTTCACCCGAGCCCTTGAACTTTCGGTCCAAGTATATTTTACAAACACCCAAACTGGCGGTGCCGGTCATTTGTTTTATGATTACAAAAACATGGGAATCCAAACCCTGTGATATGCTCTTGTGATATGACACTGAACTTATGAACATTTTAGAGTATGAAAAAAAAAAAAAAATTTTGTGCCTATGAATTGATAACATATGCACATCGATCGCTTTGAGAAATGGACCCTAGTAGCTTGGCCGTTTCTTTACTAGTTTATAAATAAATAAATAAATAAATATGTATGTTATGTTGAAATTTTCAAAAATAATTTTTTGAACGAAAACCATTTTAAGAAGGAAATTTGATAATTTTTTGGAAGAAGTATTTGAGCATATCTATTTATTCAACATGTAATCTTTCAAAATTAGTCATTTTTCCTCTGCAAATTGCATTGGTTGTCAAATTTATTTATTTATTTGCTTTGGGGTCATTTGGTGGTCTTTCTTTGAAGTTGAAACAAGATATTTTAGTACAATTCACAAGACGGTGTCCAACTTTTGTTAGCAATAAAGTTTGTGAACAAAAACCTAAGATTTGTGAGCTTGTTTGTTGTTAGTGCCTAGTCGAAGGTAACCAATTTTGGTCGTATTTGTGAGTTCGTTGGCAAAGCAACCACTTAATTACTAGTCTAGCCCACACTGTGGAGGAGGAGAGTTCGTTAGTGACAAGTTAGTTAGTGATGAGCAAAATCGGCCATTTTGATCTGATTGCACAGACAAGACAAAAGATAAGCTGCTTATTAGTAGTTGAGGAAACTGGAAACCTCTAGGGTGGAACTTTCTCTTTATCCAGATCCCAATGTGCCAGAAGAGCTATACATCCAATTTCTCCTTTGACAAAAGATTTGCTCTAAGGTTAAGTAAGTACTAAGTACCTGTAAGAAACAAGCGGTGTGTCACACTGTGACCTTGCCATTTACATTAAAAAGTATCTTAAGGCAAAAGACAGAATTATCGAAACTCAAATATTTCACCATGCAAAAATATAATGTCCAAAAAAACCGTTGAAATGAAACCAAAATCCTTCAAGATATTATTATAACTCTATATAACTAATCTCAGGTTTCAACACAAGCCAAAATATTATCTTTCAAAAATCCTCATGTAAAAATAAACCTATTATTACCTAGGGGTCAAAATCCATTCAGCTACTATATATACTCTATAATGAATCTAAACACAATATCCTTGCCTTTGGTAGGCAAGGCCAATAAACTTCCAAAAGCAATATTTACTTTTTTCTGAATTAGCAAAACTAGCACCAAAACAAATCACAGTTTGAATCAAAATAGATGATACCCACAACCTTGCGCAATTGGTGAGTTGCAATTACGTTTATGATATTACGACCTTTTGTAGTGTTATGTTTTAAGCACATGCCTTCATGTTCTTTGCTTCTAGTTTCCTCTCACTCAATTAAAATGAGAACAAAATTTTGATAATATAAGAGCATCTCTATGGCCACTCCCTATTTGAGCATCTAGCAATGTTTGCTACATCCAGCATAAAGTGTCCATTATTTCCCCATCCCCACTCGTGGACATGGTTTCTTTTTTCAACTTTTTTGATATGGAAAATTTTGAAAACTTTTCCCCCCAAAATTAGCAAATTTAGTCAAGTTTGTAACAATAAAAATAAATAAATAAAAATTTCCCAAATCTTTTTGTTGAAAAATGACAAAATTTGTTGGAAAAAAAAAAACTGCATATAAGCATTAAAATTGTACAATATAAAGTGAAAAAAAATCATCCAAAATACTTTGCAAAGCGTATAATATTGGCATGGCTGAAGACCTTGGAAAATGGTTAAATGCAAAAGAAAGAAAGAGGCAAGTAAAAGCCGACTACCTTCTACAGAGAATGCATATGCTTCAACCCCAAGCTCCCTTGCAAAAGCATTTCTCTATTTTCAAATAGTAATTCTCTTAATTAAACACGTGAACATTTTACAGTAAAAAGAATTGATTGAGGACTTAGTGTGCAACCCATTGTTTGATTAATTTATTAATCACTGATTAGTGGGGAGAGTGCTGGTATTACTACAAAATTAGAACCCAAAAACGAAGGGTTCACCGATGAAGTCGTGGCACATGTTGTTAAATGTGGGAACAGTGATGTTCGTCATCCAAAATTGATAAGCCAATCAATGGCCTATGTGATGATTATTTCAATTATGGGTAAAATGGGCGTGTGTGGAGTTTGCTTCTTCACGACGATTTGTCATAAGCTTTAGGCAACTGGAATTTCAATCAATTTTTGTCTCTCATCGAATGCTGGAATGTATCCAGTGAAAGTTAGAATTGGGTCATAATACATGGTAACACTTCATAACAATATCTTGTGCTTATCGATAGCATCATCATAATCAATTTGAGCTTGTGGCAAAATTAGTATTTTTTGGGGTGGATTTGTGAAATTTCTCATTGATGAAATTTGATATCCAAAACACTCAGCTGATTGCAGTATTGCAGAGGTGTTTGAAAAGTACGACACTTGGGGGGTGCATACTTGGAAAAGGGACTGATTGTTGGTTTCTTCTCAAGTCCACTCTCCCTCTCACCCTTATAATTAATTAATTATGTCCATCTTGGACCATATAAACAAGGCGTGTGTCACACTGTGGCCATTTACATTAAAAAGGTTATCTTAAGGTAAAAAAGAAGAATTATGGAAACTCAAATATTTCACCATGCACAAATATAAGCTTCAAAAAATCCCTCTAACATAAACCAAAATCCTTTCAACATATTATAACTCAATAACTAATCTCAGGTTTCAACACAAGCCAAAATATCGTCTTTAGAAAATCCTCATATCAAAATAGACCTATTACCTAAGGGCCAAAATCCCTTAATCTACTAGGGTTTAGGGTTATTCTCAGCCCTAGAATTCTCTACAATGAATCTAAATACAAAATCCTTGCCTTGGTAGGCAAGGCCAACAAATGTTACTTGTGAGAAAATGAGTCCCTCTCTGGAGGTTGATTGTTCACTCTTTGTATTTTTTTTAGGTATACGCTGCATTCAGAGCATAGTATTTTGCTATCTAATTATGAATGGAATAAAATGTTATCATCTACCCTTAAATGTTTCTGTAAATATAAATGAAATAAAAATTCTCAAATTATATTTCTAGGTGCCTTTTACGTTGTTAATATTTTCAAGCTTGTGGGGGTAAAGGCTGCTTTCCTAATTTATTTTCTAAACGTCTATTAAATTTTACCTCGAAAGTGATGAAACAAAATCTTTTAATTTTGAACCGATGTCAATTTTGGTAAAATATGTACTTAAGTGACTCCGCAAAGGTCCCTGTGGGTTGTGAGAATATGGATCAGTGTGAACTGGAAACACACAATCAACGAGAAAAGCAGTATAGTCAGGTACCCACACACAACTTACACCTTCGAAGGAAACAAATTTTTTATACAAAAAATTCATGAATTGTGTTTTGTTTCCTTCAGGCAAGTTGCTGACAGAGAGACAGACAGGACTCTGCAAGTAACATGCCAATGTACATTCAGATCAGTTCCATCCCTTTGTTGATTGAGTGAAGATGGGAGTGGGGCGGGAGGCGGGGGCGGCAAATGAATTATATATGTGAGGCTAGCCAAGTCTCCTTCCCATCCTGTGCCCCACGCGAACTGAAAGAATCATCTAGTTGAGGGGTAGGGGGTGGAGATGAGCATTTTGCTGTTTGTGATGTGTAAAGCACCAAAGCAAACGGCAGCAATAACATCATCAACAACAACAGAAGGTTTAGTTGGGTAGTTGGTTGGACCAGCAACCCACATATTAAACAAGGAAAAAGAAGAAGAAGAAAACAAAAAAGGAATAAATTAATAATAATAATAAAAAACTCAGAATAAAACACCCAGCTAGCCTGCCAAATTTGTTGTCATGCAGTAGTAGGGCAATGTAAGAGAAGGCATGTAAGGGACATGAAAGGGAAAGCTTTCAGCAGAATTTAGATAGGTGTAAGTAAGTAGTACTTACATGATTTGAGAGAAAGCTCAATTGTGGGAGCCCTGGAAGATTTAGAAGCAAGCAAGTATATATATATGTGTGTGTGTGTCCATGGCGCCTCTTGACTGCTGCACTTGATGTGCAAAAACACTCCTCATTTTAATGAGTTGGCTCCCTTGCTCATGGTGCATGCGTGTTGAGGATTTTACTAATGCAATAGTTTCAATTGCAATCTAGTTTTACTCCCAAGTTTGTGAAAGTCCAAAGCTGCTCCAATACTATTCATGTAGCATTAGCCGCAACCTTTTGTGGATTAATTCACAAACTTTAGATTAACTGTGTGAACCCAACTCAACAACTTCTCAAATACTAAGCGTTCTATCTATCGGACTAAGTACAATGCATTTTGTAATTGCTTGAAATTCAATGAAGTTTGTTGTGCAGTTAACGTGCCGCATGTAGGTTCAGTTTTGTTCATATTTCATTTTACTTTATTTGGAACATGAATAAAACATGTTATTTTTTTCAGTTCATAATTCCTTTCACAACAAGGTTCTTGTTCTCTAGAGTCTTCATACAAAATTTTGTTTTTGTCTAAAATCCTCACCACAAATGTTATCTACATGTGAAACCATCTGAAAGCACTCCTTTCAAATGAGTGGTATATACTGCTCGAAACAAATTTCATGTGTATATGATAAAATGCACCAATTTAGGTTGTCCAAAGCCCTCTCCACCAAAGACCATTCCAATTACAACTACACCGGTTGGGAATATATATAGCCCTTACAAAGTTGTGTAATGTACAAATGAATAATAAAACATGTATGTAATTATTAGGTCACAAAAGTCATATGCTTAAGTTCCTTACTGTATAGTATTAACTATGGTTGAATCATATTAACCTACTCATACACAAATTACCATGGCAATTGAGAATTAAATCAAAGGGAAAAATTGTGTGAGAAAATGTCTCAGTGGAAGGTTAACTTAATGTCTATTACCATGTACGCATGTACAAAAAATTGAGGGAATTTGGCACCATATGTGGTGAGGAATTTTGGCATCATGGGTTTTGCACACATCCATCTCAAGGAGGTGAATACAGTTTTAATGAGCTTGAAATGCAGATTTTTCAAAGCAATGGCAACTCGGCATTCTCTAAACCTATGAGCATAAACCATTGAGACTCGATCAATATCAGTGTCAACCTTTCCTTGATCCAAATGGTGTGTACAAACTTTCTAGATTTGCACTCTGAGAAACTCTTCACACAAACATGGAATTGTCTTACATAAAATGAAGTCTGGAAACACCAGTGCAAAAGCAAAGGGTCTTTAAAATTATGCTTCAATAGTGGGACTTACTCAAGAGTGCAGAAAAACCATGGCATACAGTAAATAGCCTAGCAACAGACTTGTGAAGTGGCAGCAACTTTCTAGTTCATGCGTTGGAGGCAGAGCCCTCCAAGCTCATGAATGAATCAAATAAAACCATGACAGAAATTTACATTCCTACCAATTTGTGCAGCAACTGGAGTTTCATAGTGTAGGATGTCATAAAAAGTGAAGACAATAATAATAAGTAGCAAGCTGTGAAGATGGTTTTGTTAGAAGTGGCCTAGAGCTTACTTGCACATTGCCCATAATGAAATTTTCCCACTTTCCCTCCTCAAGTCTAATTTGTACAACAAACACCTGCACCAGATTCAAAAACCAAATGTGATTGTTGTTGCACTTGTCTTGGTACTTGTATTCATCTTACATAATCCTTGACTATTCAGCAAAAACAATTCCACCACTTTCAATTCATCACGATTGTCTGCTCATTCACAGCACTTGGTTTAGAATCAATATTATGAAAAATGACAAGGATGATGATGATGATGCAATGGTTGTTGATGTCCACAAGGCTAAATACAACATTGATGTACTTGACACATTATCCTGTTTCTCAAACACATGGATATATACAACTTGTGAAGTACACAGAAATGTCTTCTCCATTTATGCAAAGTCCCTTTTGATGACAACCATTTCAATTCAGCAAAAAGTATTGAACACTCATCAAGCTGAATCTATCACACACATCCCCCAAAACATTTCACTACCATCACAATCACAAAGAAGTAGAAGAGTTGGAGCTCAATTCTGGCAGTTTGTAATCCATTTCCTTTTCACCATTGCATGCATATTGATTCTCTGCTACTCAACACCAAGTGCAAAAATCCTACACTAAGAATTATATGTGAGATTCAAGTGCTTTGAACATCTGAATGGACTCTCTCATAATCTAGCAGTTTTTTGGAGTGTTAGATTTTGGTTGCGAGAATGGAAATATGGGCAACACAATATCACAAACTATGCAGGTATTCTTCTAAGGGATGTGCATAGATCATTCAGGATAGACAAGAAGGAGGAGATAGCATCCCAATGACCATTCTTCTCTTGTGTTCTCTATGAAATGAAATATATTTCACGGATGATACACAATTTTAGATGATGTTTTTGGATGATCTTTACTTCATCCTAAAATGTGAGGAAATGACATCCTCAAAAGTTTATGTATGAAAGCTCATTCATTCATCCACGGGTCCATTCATGTCCACATAAAACACCACTATTTTCATCGATGAAATAAAACTTCAATTTCATCTTGAAACATGATGAAGGTTGTTTTGTTAATCTTGTTGGGTCATTTTGCATTCTTCAATATTAATGTCATTGCATGTGGACATAATTCAACCATTAAATTAATCCAATAAATGGGGTTAGCTGATTCATCCATCAAATTTGAATTCATCCATTGAAATTTCAGGTAGTGAGCAACCTCGAAATACTTCAAAATGTGGGCAGCTCAAAGCACATCCAGGCAGTCCTAGACAACAAAGTGGTGTTGGCGACTTGGAGATGTGAACTTGAGGATTTGGCAATGTGAACTTGTCAACTTCGCAAAGTGAACTTGGCGAATTTGTGAAGTGGATGTGAACTTGGCAAACATGCAATGTGGATTTGGCAAATGAATAAATTCAACTTGACTAAGATCAAATTGTATTCCATACTGATGGTGTATTCAGAAGCTAGAAAAATACCCATCAAGTGATTGAGGGAGATTCTTAAAATTTCAAATCGTTGACATGAAAAAGACAAGTTTCTACTGAAGCCAAAAGTGGAGTAAATGGGGAACTTGTGATGTGGGATTTTTCGAAAACTAGATTTAGCATGAAAGTGTGAGTTAGGATTTTGCATTACCTTTTTGCTGAAGCTAAGGAAAGAGGAGTGGCACTTGATTCTCTTATTTTGAAGATGAGAATTGAGGAAGCTTTATGGAACTATTTTGAGGCGACAATGAAGGGTGCATTGCATGAGTTTTGTGTGCTTTGATTGTGTTATACAAGTGGGTGTTTATTTTCTTGCATTGACGCCAATCCACCAAGATGAGGACGAATTTACAAAAACAACTATGGAGGAGATTCATGTGGGTGGTTGCCAATGCTTGTGAGGAAGGATTTAAGGAGGTTGGTGATGCCATTGAGAAGGAGAGAATATACAAAGTTGTAGAGAAAATTAGTGAAGTTCTTCGAGTTGTGCGTTGATTTTTGATAGAGTTACAGCCAAAATTCTTCCCATGGGTCTTCTCCTTCAAGCAAAAAATCTGTTGCTGGCTTCTTCTTTTTCTTCTTCTTCCGATGATTATGATGATGATGATGATGATTAAGAGGAGGAGGAGGAAGAGGAGTTTCAGCCGCATCTCCAGGAGCTCATGACATATCTCTTTTGGGAGTCTGCGGCAACTCGAAGAAGGATTCTGCGTCTTGTTGTTACGCTGGTTTTGACAAAATGGGGTAAGTGTGACGCGACGAACCTGCAGGAGCTGCTGCGACCATTCATGCCTCATCCTCATTTCCAAAAGCCACCTGAATGGAATCATCATCAACCCATGAATCTTGTTCTTGTTCTTGTTCTTCCTTTTCCTTGCATGAGCGATCGTTGCAATCAACTCTCTGAACATCTCCATAAAGTCTTCTGGGTCTAGTACCATCCAAAATTCTCTCTGCAATTCGAAACTGTACTCTAGTGTCGTCCTTCATGAATTAGCAATGGAGATTTCGCAACAAGAAGCGAAGAAGAAGAAGAAGAAGAAGAATAATAATAAGACGAAGACGAACCAAGTCCTCTAGTGGAATTTTGGGATTCTCGGAGTCGGACGAATGACATGCGGCATGATGACACTACTGAATGGTTGTTGAAGCAACTGTTGTTGATCACAAGATTCTGCGACAGTTTTACCATCGGAGACGAGCTCGGAACGTCCTTGAGTATCATCATCGCCTGCTGAGAAACAAAAGCTTCAAGGATCCAGAGGAAGAAAAACCTGTGCGTGCTCAAGCAATGCAGGTGCATTCAAATCTCTCTCTCTCTCTTGAGCTTTGCTTTCCTCAAATTTCTCCAGGACTTCAGTCAGTCTTGTAGTGTTCTTCTACAGCAAACTGTTTGGCACGAAGAAGTTGTTCTTCGCCCAAAACGTGGAGAAGCTCCTTGTGGGTGGAAGTGGATTTGCTTGGATTGCTGCTCTTGTGCAACTAAATTGCAAAGCGTGTGAATTCCGTTCTAAACTTGTGATTTGCACAGAATTTGTTGTTTCCTGCTCTGCCGCAAGGATCGTCGGCGTTTGTTTGTGGCCGTGCTGTTTCTGCACAAACACCAGCCTGCAATTCACAATGCTGCGGCAACAGCAGCAGCAACTACGACTTCTCCCCCATCTTGCAGCAGCAAATGGGTGCAGCAAAAGGAAGAATGCGGCCACAGAAGCTCTTAGGCATGCAGCTTCATCTTCTTGGCACCCAATGTTGTGCATCTTGTGAATCCTCCTCGCGCTCCTTAAGCTACAGAAGAAGCATCTTCAATGGACGATACGGACAATTTCCCGGGACACATTCTGCAACAATTCTTCCCCGAGAAGTAGGAGAAATGATTCAACAAAGAAGCAAGCAATTCGCACAAGTTCGAAGAGTTAAGTGCTCAGCTACTGTAGATGGTCGAAGTCCATTGGAACAAAACTGGCAACAATCAGAAACCAGCATCAGAGAAGAGAAATGGTCCCAATCTCAAGGTTCTGAGCTTCCTCCTCCTCCTCCTCCTCCTCAATTTGCAGCAGGAGCAGCCATCCTGAAGGAGCTTCACCAAAGACTTCCCTCATATGCAACAGATTTTGCAGATGGACTGCATCCCAAAGCTGCTGCTGTAATTGTTTACATGACCTTTGCATGTTTAGCACCATGTTTTGCCTTTGGCGGGTCAGTTCAATCTCTTCTTCTTCTTCTTCTTCAGAAACAATGCTCTTGATAGACTAAGTTTACCTCAGATTCTTGAGCCAACAAAATTCTGCTGTACATAAGCTTCTGTGACCGTGTCTTTGTTCACAACTGCAAGCTAGATCAATTTCTGTGACAACAATTGTGAACATTGAGTCTTACATCACAGATCATGCTAGGCTCTGTACAGAGAATTCATCACATGATTTCAAGTCTTGATTCTTGGTGTTCTCTTTGTCTTCCACATTTATTGCTATTTTGAAAGCTAAATTTCAAATGTTTTCTCAACAAGGTTTTGATCCAGATTTCACTGTGGGAAACTTGTAAATGTCACAGGATGATAGCACGTCTCACTGAATGTCAAATGGGACTTGTGGAGACGATCATCAGCTGTTCAGGTGCATAGTCTCTCTTTCAAGAATTGCAGGCTCAGGAAGATGATGAAGAGAAATTGATAACCAAGTGAACACTTTGTACTCAAAACAAATCATTAACTTCCCCATAAAGTCCAAGGAAGAAAACAGAGTTTCATACCAGAAGAAAGAGATGGGTGGGAAGAAGAATGCAAACATGATAATGATGTACATGTAAGCAGGAGCGAAGTCTGCAAGGTTCAAAAGGAAAATTTTGAATGTTGTTTGGTTTTCTGATTCATGCAGTATCAGGAAGTTTGTACTCACTGCTAGCTGCGCAGCCACTCACTCTGCTTGGACCAACTGGGTTCATGGTTGTCATCACTGGTCTGCTTTACAAGGTACTCAATTGTCAGTGTGATTATGGAAGAGGAATGGAAAGTCAAGACTGCCCATTTAGGTTTAGGTTTTGGAGTTTATCTTCTTGATAAGACTTATCAGGAGTGTACTATCACATCGCTAATTTTTGCTTGAACATGTGTGTGTGTGTGTGTGTGTGTGCATTTAGGTGACAACGCAGGCTATGGTGCCATTTCTTCCTGTCTATGGTTGGGTGGGCATTTGGACATGCTTCTTTCTTTCATGTTTGGCAGCAGTGGAGGCCAGCAATGTGGTGAGATATATATACTCTAATCTTTGTTGAACATTTTGTGCAATTCATCATTTTTTTGTTGTATCTGACAGAACTTTGGTCTTAGAGCATTTGATTTACATGATTGCTGGTGAATTTTCTAGAATGTGAAAGTTCCTGAAGTCTGTGCTTCTTTGCAGCTTGTGAACTATTTGACTCGGTTTGTGGATGAGACATTTACGGCATTTATCTCTATTGGCTTCATGTCTGAAGCTTTTAAGGTAAAATTTCCAGAAGTGTAGGTTGAATCAGCTTCACCATCTTTGTCAATAGCTCACAAGGTTCAAAAGATTTACTTACATGCAATTTTGATTGCATGCTGCAAACTATGAATTGGGTTAATCATGTAAGCAATTTTTGTTGCAGGGAATAGGCAATTTATTCAAGCCCACAAGCCCTTTTCCGATAGAGACTGCCTTGTTGTCGTTTCTTCTAGCAGGAGGAACATTCACTCTGGCAAAACTTCTAACTCAGGTCACTAACGCCCCCACCTTGTACAACTTTGACTGCATCTTCAAGTCTATCTGATAGTGCCAATCAAGTCATTTGTATATTACTCTTGATTTCAGAGCTTGTGCCACTTACTCTTTTGAAAAGTCTGGCTATGGATGTTTTTAGTCTTGCCTTCTTTTTGTGAACCAAAAACCTCTATTTTGAAAAAGACTGCAGCTACGAGCAACAAGCGTCCTACTGCTACAGCCTGTTGCGGGATTACTTGCAGATTTTGGAGCACCCTTGGCCATTCTAACAATGTCCATGGTGGGTCCAATCCTCTTCCCAATGATTCCCTTGCCAGCAATGCCAGCTCCATCAACTATCTCCACAACTGTCAATCGCCCATGGCTGGTACCGCTTTTCAGCCTTCCAGGATGGGCAGTTGCTGCATCTGCCATCCCAGCAGCTTTTGTCAGTCTTTTGATCTTTCTTGATCAGGTAAAGACAACTCTTAGATTTCTTGGGTGATAAAGTTCCTTATGCTAAATTGGGTTTCCACACGACATTGATCCTGATGAATGCAAAACTGTACATTCAGACACAAACTTGGAGATCATGTTCTGAATGTTTTAGCTTTGAGACATTTGGTACAATTTTGCCAACTCTTCCAGAATATGACGACTCGACTTGTCAACAATTCCAAAATTCCTCTGCGGAAGGGAGCAGGCTACAATCTGGACCTTGCTGCAGTTGGAGGTAATACACATCTATCTACGTCTGTATGGAGCATTCATGAGACACAGCAAGTCATAATTTTGGAGGTTAATCTGTGATCATGTTTGTCCGCATTACCCATTTGCAACTTTATCTCAGGGTGGGTCACAAGTAGCTCAAAAAACCATCTACAGATTAGGCCGTACTCTTGTAGAGAAAAATACACTTTCAAGGATTCACAAGCATGAAGTGAACTAAGTAATGTTGCTGGTGTTTGCATGTGTGCAGCGATTGTGGGATTGACTTCGTTGTTTGGATTACCATGGATGGTGGCATCAGCAGTTCCTTCCCTGAACCATGTGCGCAGCCTTGTCACATTATCAAAATCCATGCACATGAGGTCCAACTTACTCATCCCAGTCTCAGAATCAGATTTTTTCCAAATGGAAAAATTTACTGCAGATTTGATTATGTAACAGCATCACCATTGCCCAGGTTGTTTGCATGAATGGATAATATCAGAGACCATGGGTCTAAGGGACATGGCTCTGGAAGTAGAGCAAGTTGCACATAGAAATTGAAGTTACAAACACAGCATACTGACTCCATACTTCTGCAGCAGTGGGGACAGTGAAAACGAGCCTGAAATGCATGTACTGGAAAACCGTCTGACTGGCCTACTGATATCTGTACTTTCTCTCTGTCCCTCACCTGTGTTCATATTGGCTTCAAATGGACATATTTTGTTTCTATTTCTACATCCCTGGCTTGGAATTCCTTCCATTGCATTTTATCAGGCAGCTTCTGGCATCAGACACTCAATCTGAATTTTTTATTGGTCAATTTCCCTTCAGTAACTTAGGAGCTGAAATAGCCCTCAACAGGGGTTGCCAGATGCACATTACCAGGTTTGAACTATACATGAACTTACATAATGGGTTTTGCAGGTTTGTGTTGGGATATCTCTGCGCTTTTGGTCTGCCATTCGTCTTGTCCCTCTTCCGGTGATTAAATCAAATCCTTCTAAATCCTTGATGGAAACAGTATGCACTCTGAGTCGTTACAGCAGAAATCATGTTCTCTTTGCACAGCCAATTAGAGGCTGTAACATGTAAAAATTCTCATCTTATGGGCGTTCACCTGGGACATTGAATACTGGGGGTGATGGTAATGTGGGTACTCTTGATGTGCCACCAGGTCACAAGTGGTCTCTTTGTATTCATGGCGCTTGGCATTATAAATGGCAATCAGTTTGTAGAAAGGTGATCTGCAGTAAAACCTTATCAACTCTGTTATAGCACACTCAATGTGTTCAAAGTCTCGAATTCACTTCTTGTGCCTAGTATAGTTAGCCAAGAGAAGAGGGAAGTTCCTAATTTACCAGTTTTCAAATCTGGAGGGTGATCTATCTCATAAGTTGAGTTCTTTCAGCAACTTCATTCTTGCTCATGTGGTGATGATGGGTACAGGGTGAAATTGTGGTTCTATGACCAAAAGCTGGTTTCAAAGCACGAGTTTATGAAGGATGTGCCACAGCATGTGCTACATGCTTTCACAGCTCTGCAGCTTGCATGCTTGTGGGGTCTTTGGTCACTGAAACAAAGTGCTTGGGGTAGGCCAGCACTCTTCTCCTATTCCATTTTCCCACCTTCATCACAACTTCATGCATGCATGTACTGTTTTCTTCAATTCAGTATCTTCTGAAACTGTGAATGGGATTGAAGAAGTCTGACTCTCGGTTGCAATGGTTTTCTGCAGGTATCACATTTCCAATTCTGATTCTGGCACTAGTACCCATACGCCAGCTCGTGGCAGCACGCATTTTCCCTCCACAGTACTTGGCTGTGCTTGATCCACACTAAAGTGATAGACAAAACTCAATTCACAGTTATTGCATTCTGAATCTGCAGCTGCTCCAGAAATCTGATCCTGCATGAAAGATTTGAAACTTTGGTTCAATTTCTAGAAGTGAAAAGAATAGTTGAAGTCTAAAATTAGCTGAGGGAGAGAGATGTATGACAAAGTTGATGTGCGTTACTGGTTGTGGCCCAGCTTCAACAATTGCTTGCTGAGAGGACATCCAGGAAAGCCATATTATGTGATCTTTCTCTTTGATTGCCATGGCCAACAATACTGACTCCTGTGGTACTCAAGTTCCTGCAATTGCCACCGTTTGCAGTTATTACCAGCATTGAGCAGGTATCAGACATGGCACCTGATCTCCACCAATTCTTTAGTTTCATGACCATTGTTCTCAGATGGTGATATTGATTGGCAAATGATGCGCAAGATATTGTGACCACCAAGCACGCCAACAAAAGAAGTATACAAATATACCTTTCTAGTGGAGGAATATGTAATTTGATACTAAGAGTTAACAAGGTAAATACACAAAAGCTTACACCTAGTTTTACAAGTACTAAAACTCTTATGAAAATATGTTATTTGCAGCAACAATACATACATATACACATGTTAAGAGCAGAGTTTTGTTTGGTATTGAGTTTTTGAACAGACCAGGCTAGTCTTTGTATGAAGTACTCTTTAAATTTACATACCAACCTGATCATGCTATTGGGTACTTTTTTTTCAAACTTTCATACCATTTTGGTCTCGGTGTTGGGTCTGAGGCTGATTTTTGGCTGGTAATGTATGTACTTGACATTGAACTAGTTTCCACATTGAGAAAAAGAATGATTTTTTTTTTTTCAAAAAAAAAAAAAGTTAATTTTTTTTGAAATTACAATTTTTTTTCCCCATCATCTACTATAGTATTATGATATAAGTAGTGAAATTAATTCAGAGTGTGTAACCTATGATAATTGTGATGATTTTTGAACATGTAAAATTGCGTATTTTCACAAAATTTCATTTCACTATCTTGAGGATTGTTTAACAGTGAAACTGACCTTGGGGTAAGGTCTTGGTTAAGGAGCAAGTTATAGGTATCATAAAAGGTAGTACATAAGCAAGAGAATGTAGGCATCAAGTTCCAAGGTGATCATGTAATAAGCAAGAGTTTGTCTTGGTGCTTATGACACCATCTTTTATGATTTATTTTTGTAGGCGGTGCCATGCATTAGCGGGGATGGGTTTTTAAAACTAGTTGAAAAACACCCTTTCATTTTTTATTAGCATGTGGGTTACTAGACGTATGCAACCTCATCTTACAATTGTGCAAATGTGATTCATTATGTGTTTCTCCAAACAAAAAAGTATTGTAGACAAGTCCTTGACAATAATACCATTGGATTTTTACTTTGGCTCGCTTTAAACTAGGGGTCAGGTCCAATGTTCAACCCAAATCAAGCATTCCTATTGGTGCAAAAGTTGAAATCGGCCCCAAGGGCTTTACACTAGGAGTCAAGGCTGAAATAGGGAAAAAAAAATTTCAATCTGCCCCAAGTTACTAATAAACGCTGAACTTTAAAGCCTTGTATTGGGTCCCCAAGGCTGAAAAAAGGATACCATCAAATTTGTGAAGCCAATTTGCAAGCCTTTGGGGCCAATGTTCCAGAAATTATTAATAATCCGATGCCAATGTTCTAGCATTTATTAGTAACTTGGGGGCCAAACAACAAGCCAAAAATGCTCAAAGTTGCGCCCCCCCCCCCCAATTTTTTTTCCGCCCTCACTCCTAGTGTAAATGGGGCCTTAGTATAAGATCTCTGTAATTGAGGTTTTACGGAAATTGAACACTACCATGTGGTAAGTTAGCACACACACACACCCCATAGGGTTACAATTATCCAATCTTGAACAGGCCATTATTCATCCATAGGTCATTATTCATCCATAGGGTTACATTCATCCAATCTCGAACAGCCCATTATTCATCACCCTGTTTGATCTTCATGACCTGTCGAAGATAATAACACATGTATGGACAGTCCCCAGCACACTGTGACAAATGGATGGATCATCATCATAGTGGCTGTGACGAATGGATGGATCATCATCATAGTGGCTGCGACAAATGGATGGATCATCATAGTGGCCGTGAGGAATTGATGGACATCATAGTGGCCGGGGCGGGCAGGTGGACAGGAAACGACTTTTTCATTGGGTTCCCATTTGCTTGACTAACCACAGTGGTTAAACTTAGCTCAATGGTTTAACTCTGTTGCTGTGTGTTAACTGCATTACCTGGTGAGCAGCAATCTGTCCCTGTAAGTAAGTAAGTAACTTCTGGCACTTCCAGCATGTGAAAGCCCAGGTTAAATCAAAGTTGCTTCTGAGGTGAGGTGCAGTAAAAGGAAAAAAAAAATTGTCATATGCCTACTACTTACTTACTTACTTACTTTCCCTTCATTAAACTGCAATAAGACTTGGGTACTTCTTGCATATCGCAAAATGTCATGCTTGCACATTGCAAAAGCTGGGGGCTCCTACGTCACACACAATCCAATGAGTGTGCCACCAACTCAAGAAACCATAGTGATTTTAACTTGTATTTTGGTGCTTTTTGTGATGATCATGGTATGAGCATTGAGGATCTATGATGAGTTTTTGCTTGCAAAACATTGTCACCATAGGGAAAAGTGCATACTATGGTACTATATTGTGCCGTGTTTGTGAAGATATTATATGTGTTTTTTGAGTAATGCACATGCATGCACATGTGTATGTGCACACACACAACCATACATACATGATGATTATGTTAACAATGTAGTTTGTTTATTTTGTTTGTCATGTTGAGATCTCTTGAGCCATGGTCCCGGCCCCCCTTGGTATCGTTGGAAAGCCCTTAATGAGTAGGGGTGCATCAAGGTGGTTTTGTAATATTTAGACCTATGGTGCAAGAGTTATTCTATATTGAAAGATTTTTTTGAAGACAAAACTTACCCAAAATTAAAGCTTTTAGAGAAATTGGGGTATGCTCTTGGTATTGTTGGGAACAATGATTTTTTTTTTCAGGGTGACATTTCACACCTTGGCTACAAAATTAAAAAGGGGGGGAGGGGGGGCGGGCTTGTGACAAGAACAAGGCTTTTTTCTTGGGAAAAGATGTCCCTTTGTTGTCACATTATGAACAACTTCTCTTTGAAGTCACCATATTTAGACAATATGTTGTAGCATGTTGCCAAACTATGGCCTAAACTTTTCTATCGTCCTCTTTGAGATGTAGCCAAATTTCAAGCAAATTTTCAAGTATTGTATGAAGTCCATTCGTGATGCCAAAGTTTGGGAATTTTTACAAATTCTTTCATTTTGTGGGTTGAATTAGTAGTGGTGGTTTGCTGGGAAGGCGGGTTGGTATACAAGATCAAGTACCTAGTTCCCTAATAGCTATCATAATACCTTACCTTTGTGTCAATAGAAAGACTGCTCAGACAATTGACTTAGTTAGCTTTAACTATTCTCTAAATGGGACACCAAAGAGATAAACCACATTTAGGTTCAATGAATGTGAATATATAGTTGTGAATAACTACTTGTAGAATTTCATTTGTTGAATATGAGCATCAAGCCAAGTTGTGTGAAAATGACTATTTTTTGGTTGCAATTTCTACAAGGATATTATTTTGCAAATTTAATTGCAAATGTGAAAATGTGCCAAAATAATTAAAACAAGTAGAATTTTACTTCTTGGGAACAAGATTTCTATAAAATTGTTCCTAAAAATATTTGTGGTTTTGTATGTTAACATAAACCATCAACCAAATTTTTGAAGCTTAATTGGAGGGGGCCTTTATTTAATACATAGAATTTCTCCATTTCTCCTCTTTGAAGGATGGGCATTTCAAAAAAATGTAATGCCCACTCGGATTGACAATTTTTTAAAACAAAAAAGTGCTTTCTTTCTTTTTGTGATACCCAACAAGTAAAGAAGAAACTGGCTCCTAATCAAGAAGAGCTTGCCACCACCCTTCCCTCTCCTCCCCCCTCCCCCCTCTTTTGCATCCACATCTAGGCAAGAAGCCTCATGTGCAAATTGGATGAAAATCATTGTCAAGTTCATTCTTGAAATCAATCAATGTACAATAATTCATTTACCCAGTCCCCAATGGTATCATCAAAACTAGTGCTGAGAGTACTATTCAAATCTTGCTCAACAATTTTCTTGGTTCATGTTCATTGAAAGCACAAGATTGTGGAAGACTCAACCTAATAGGGTTCATAGCAATGAAAGGACATTTATTGGCAAATATTATGGACTTTAGAAGTGAATTGACCAGGTATTCATTCCAAGTGCATAAATAGCATTGAATCCAAGGTTATGTCATTTTGGATAAGTGAAAGTGCATGAGAGGGCCAACTCATGGCCAAGGGTGAAAATGAGAAAAAGTGAAAGAAAGGGGGGTGTGGGGGAATGCATATGGCAAGCTTTCCCCCCCCTCCCCCCCCACAATGTACACACCAGTTGAACTTAGACAACTTTGAACCAATGACATATATATTTTTGTGGCAAATCAAGCCATTCTTTTCACTCTTTGAGAACTTCAACACAAGAAGAAATAAATCCTTGCCAAACTTGAAAAAAATTGTTTAATTCTGCATAGTTCACTCTTCACACCTATTTTAAGATTCCAAAAGGGGCCAAAAAAAAAAAAAAAAAAACCCATTTTTTTACTTATCAGGCATTTATTTTTACCATTTCATTTCATTTTTTTTATTATTAAAAAGATCTTCCTTT
>Ga0116227_10006020_pt1 | contig 24967 bp, 17 predicted proteins | sample S1TSphgellanicum_FD_89693 | JGI IMG/M metagenome (GOLD analysis project Ga0116227, IMG submission 89693) | Host-associated microbial communities from peat moss isolated from Minnesota, USA - S1T2_Fb - Sphagnum magellanicum MG | ecosystem: Host-associated > Plants > Peat moss > Unclassified... | reverse complement strand
TTTTGTGTCTCCACAAATTTCACCTTTTTTTAAACCTGAAAAATATGATTTTGACACATAGAAAGGATTTTTGTAAAAAAAGATGGCTCCAATTTGCAAGATTTCAAGAATCTTTACCCAAAAAAAAATCTCCAGATTTCCACAACGAGTTCTAGCAAGCAAAGGTAGACAAAAAATAAAATAAAGGATTCTTAGAATTTCTACATTCATGTCTGGTCTATAACCAAATTTGGCCAAATCTTCTTGTGGATGATAGAACCAGGTCTACATCACAAAATTGGGTGTTGAAAAAAAATATTAATTAAAAAAAACTAAAAAAACACCCTGCAAACACAATTACCTCCCCCCCCCACTTTCTCTTCTCTTTCGCTGCCTCTCACTCGCCCTTTCCCACCTTCTCCCTCTCTCCCCCTTTCCCACCTTCTTTCTCTCTCTCCCTTCTCCCACCTTTCTCGCACTCTCTCTCTTTCCACTCCCCCACATTTCTCCTTCTCTCTTGTAAGATTGTACATGGTTAACTTCTTATACGTGCCAGGGGTTTTACCTAATTAAATCCAGTCATCTCCATTGCGAGGGAAACTATGTCACTCGCTAGGGTGAAGAACAACAACCAGCAAAATGTAGTAAAGTCTCTGTCTCTCTCAGTAAAGCCTCTCTCTCTCTCTCCGTTGTTGTTGCGGCGTTGCAATTGTGGCTTGCAAAGCACATCACCTTCCTTCCCAGACCCTCGCTGGATGCCGACCCGGGGCTGTTGGGGGAGAGAGAGTTAGAGAAAGTTTTTGTGCATTTCTTGTGCAGTTGTTGCTCCAACTGTCTAACGTGCCCCGGGCGATCCCAATCTTCTGCCGCCTCTTGAAGAAGTAGAGGACGCACATAGGGCCTTAGTTACAGTGCTCCTCCTCCTCCCCGGGCGATCCCAATCTTCTACCCGCCTTAGTTACTGTCCTCCTCCTCTTCCTCTTCTCGTAGGCTGGAACGAACCAACCAACTAACGAAGGAATTCGAGGTTTTGGAAGATGAATGCTAAGAGAGCTCTAGCTTCGAGGAGGAAGGAATCTATCACGGCTATGTCGACGCGGTCGATGGAGCTGAAGAGATCATCTGCCGCGGTTCGGGGGGTTCGGGATGCGGCAGCGAAGCCGTTGAGGAAGAGGAAGATCGTGGATTTGGACACAGCTGTAGTAAAGAAGGATGTGCTAATGGCTTGCCTGATGTGCAATATCTGCAAGAACACAATGCAGGAAGTGACGACAATATCCGAGTGCATTCATTCATTTTGTAGAAAATGTATATTCGATGCAGCCCCAGCTTCCTGCCCTGTGTGCAGTGTCGACCTCGGGACCAGGCCTCTTGAGAAGCTGAAGCCGGATCCAACTCTTGATAGTCTCGTGAAGTATTTAAATTCACTACTTACTACAGGTGGTGGAGGCCGTCGTGCAAGTTCGAGTAAGGTCGAGACCGCAATGGCCAAGGATGCTGCTGCAACAACGAAGAAAAATCATGAGGACCCAGCATGCAATTGGATCGCGGATAATGAAAAAGCTGCTGTAGCACGTGCTGAGGAGGAGGAGGAGCAGGAAGTGCTGTTGCTGACATGCCCTAAGTGTAAGCAACCGTTGGAAGAAGAAGAAGAAGAACCGACTAGCATTACCTGCGGTGATCATGAACTCATCTGCAGGAGATGCACTGCATTCAGAGCAGCCGCCGCTACTGTCTGGCCATTATGCAATGTCAACCTCCAGAGGATCATGAGTCCTCGACGCAAGATGCAGCTGCTTGATCAGCCGGAACTATCATCCTTCGATGGTCTCCGCAATTCCAAAGTTGCAGGTGCGCCCGCAAGCTCCTCGAGCAAGGAGACAGGTGCAGTGACGTCTGGACCCGCTGCTGCAGCAAAGAACCGGCAGACTCGGAAAGCTGCTGAAGCGAAAGTTGCAGGTGCACCCGCAAGCTCCTCGAGCAAGGAGACAGGTGCAGTGACGTCTGGACCCGCTGCTGCAGCAAAGAACCGGCAGACTCGGAAAGCTGCTGAAGCGACCACTGCGCCATTGGCCTGGACTCCTGCGTCGAAGAGGAATCGGCTTTCATTGAAATCACTAGCCAAGAAGAACGATGCAGCAGCCAGGCCGGCAACAACAGGTTCTCTCCATCCACTAGACTTTGCTGAGACTTCTCATGCAGCAGCGGATCCTCCCAAAGCAGCATATTTAAACTGCATATTGAACAAGTGCGCACATGAGGAGGAGGACTTCCAAGAGGAGATGAAGAGCATCAGGAGCAGAAGGTCCTTGAGAATTTGGACCGATGACAACAACAAATCAGCAAAACTGCAGATGAGAAGAATAGTCCCACCTGCAGTACAACAGCCACCACCTCAAATCGCAGTAGCTGTCGCAGATCACGACCCAATAGATCTCTCACTGAGTTTGGGTCAAGGACGTCTTGATCTTCATGTCCCAGCTGCTACTGAATATAATGCAGCAGATGCTGTTGATCAGCAACAGGGAATGAAGAACCAGCAGCAGCAGATCTGGGTCCATCTTCAACCTGCAACAAGAACAACAACAACCAAGCTGGTACAGCTGAAACTTACCAATGATGATGCTGCAACAGCAACTGGAGCTGCTCCTGCAGCTCATCCTCCACATGATCAGGAGCTTCCTCCTCTTGACTCACCTTACTTGAGAATCAAGGATGCAGATATGCCAGTGTCTGTTCTCAAGAGCTATCTGATGAGGAAACTGTCATTGAATCCAGAAGAAGAAGATGTGGACATTTTACAGTGTCACAACAGCAACAATATGATCCCTGTACATCTGCCCATGAGCCTGTATAGCAACAACAACAGTCATGCAACAGATGATGATCTTGCAGAACATGATCATGACATTGATCATCTTCCTCTGAAAGCTTTGAGCTTCCAATGGTTTTCAGCTCAACATGCAATCACTAATCCAGCAGCTGCTGCTGCAGTTGCAGGTGACACTTATTCACATCCATTTGTGTTGACTGATGATCACACTCATGATGATGTGCTCTTGTGGGACAAGTTTCCAGAATCTTTTGGGGACTTACCAGAAACAGTGCAACCCAAGGATCTTGTTGCATTCCTCGTTTACAAGAGAAAGCCATTGAGTCTAGCAGCTCTGAAGACCCGGTTCCAATTACCAACTTGATGCAAATTGCACTTCAAGGCTTGATGCATGCATGCATGCAAAGCAATGAAATTCAATGGGTGGTAAACTTACTTTTTCTATTCAGCTCTTTTGGCCATGTAAAGGGCCCTTTATTATTTCCTGATCAGGTTTGGCAAGTGAAGTTGCCAAACAATTAAATATTTAATTTCAGCATATTAATTTTTGAACTTCAATTGAGTTTTTGGCATGTTTTCAAGGCGTTCATAATATTTTGAGGTAATGCTGAGGTTGTGTTCATGTGCTACTGGAGCATAATATGAAGATTTTGTTTTGCCCTTATCATCTGTTGCCCATGTGTATATATATATATATGGCATGCAAATTATGGTGAAATTTTTTGTGACATTTTTTCAGGTTTTTCAATTGCAGGATTCATGTGAAATTTTTATGCAATAAATTGGGCTTAGAGAATAGAAAGAAGAAATTTTTGTTTTGGTGTACTTTTGGATAAGTGGGTTTTATTATGTACCTTGGATTTGGATCTCAACCTGTATCATTTTGTTTTGCCAGGTCTAAGATCTTGAAATCTTGCTGTAGGCAAATGGCATTAAAATTTCTATTGGGTTGAATTTTGTGAACTAAAACCTTGAATGGTTGTTGTGAGAGGTGACATTGGTTTTGACTGATTCTCTTGAGGGAATCTAGACTACACTCCTCCTTTTGTTATGCTAGAAATTCCATTTCAACATGCAACTTGAGGCAAAATTCTGCCACTTGTTACTTTGGTATGTGTGTATGTGGAAGGCTTTTCTTGTGATTCGTAGTCAAGTACAATATTTGTTGTAAAGGAATGTCTGGATGTTGAGATTTGATCGGCTCTCTTTGTAAGGTAAAGACTAGGGAACTGTGAACTACCTAGTTTTTACTTGGTCCCTAATCTTGAAAAAATAGACACCCCTGGGTGTTACTGTGAGCTCATTCCTTGAACTTCATGGAGCATTTCCTATTTTGAGTGTTACTGTGAGCTCATTCCTTGAACTTCATGGAGCATTTCCTATTTTGGGTGTTACTGTGAGCTCATTTCTTGAACTTCATGGATCATGATTTCCTATTTTATTTGTTGCTTGTTGCTGGTTTGAACTTGGTATAAGGGGCAGAGCCATTGTGCCCACTTGTTCAAAATACCACACATGTGATCATACACAACATTGATGCATGTGATTTGTCCTAATCATATGGTTAAACTCTTCCTCTGCAAAAACCCTAAATTGTTTGGCTAAAATGTCTTTTTATGTTACACTTTGAGATGCACAATCAGGACGGAAGAGTGAACCAGCACCCACCAGCACACCATCCAATGGATGCCTATTATGAGTCAGATGTGGATGAACCTCAACTGAGTTAATATCTGGTTTCACCATGAAAACCCGTTCTATAATAAGTAGGTTCTATATACCTACAGGAGCTGGACAAAAAGGTAAGATGGTTTATGCATAGGTAAGGGCTGCTTTTACTACCTACCTACTAGCAACATGCAAGTGGGTTGTTAGTAGGTGGGTAGGTAGGTAGTAAAAAAGAGCAACTAAGCTAACCAGGATGGTTAGCTGGGGAACTGGAATCCAACAGAAAGCTGCTTCCTGATCACTTACCATCCATCCTTTGTGGTGGGCTGGGTGGACGCTGCTTCACTCTGGCCACTCAGGACCAGATTTCAATAGTTGTCACAGAACTGAATATGAATTTCATATAAAAGAGACCAATCCAATTCTCTACCAGCTTGAGAGGACATCACATTTGCAAATTTGATCTCTGCCTGTTTAACAAGCAGGGCTCTTTTTTTCCACCGAATTTTGTGATATCAAAAGTTTCAAAAAACTAGAAAAACTTGGCAAATTTACACTAGAAAAACACATTGTTCCAAAATTTTCCCAAGATTTTTGGTCAAAAAAATGACAAAATTTGTAATGAGGCACACAAAAGCAAACTTTCAGTTGGAAAGTTGTGCCTATGCCTTTTAGAATCTCAGTTCAGCAACAAATTGACCCATGTTCTGACTCCTGACCATTGGGTAGCCGTCAATCTCTCTCAAACTCCAGATCATAACTTGAGAGTAGTGTGACCACTAGTGTATGGAAAACTATTTATCAGCTTTTTTTGCAATAGTTGTGAAGTATACTTTGAATGGGATGATCACCACAACATAAAGAATGAAAACCATTCTTTATCAACCCTCCTCCTATTCAGGCATACTAACTAAAATTTATGTCCAAAGACAAGTTCATTGATAGTAGTGAAAAATAATTATCAGGTTTTCACGTACTCTTATTTTTTGGGTCATTCTATCACTTATAAAATGATTTGCTCAAAGAGTAGGAAGACAAGGTTGAAAGTAATGCCTTTAGAAGGACAATTTGCAAGGAAGGGGGGTTTGTTTATAGAGGGGAGGGAAAGTAGGCTTGTAAGCTTACATGGAAAGGAAGGAAGGAGGTCTTAAGGGGGAGGGAGGAGAGGAGTTCCATATAAAAGCCTCAAATAAACAAACAAACATGAATAGTGATCATTTTTACCTATGAAATGTAATTCCATCCATGTTATCATCTTGTGATCTTCATGCATGAAATTTGCTTTCATACATCTGGTAAATTCAATAAACATAAATTCATTTAGGCATTAGGTGGAAAATTACATTGTGGTTGGGGCATGTAACGAATAATTAGCTTTAACCCAATCCTACTGGAGCGTTTAAAAACTCATAGCAAGTTGTGCACATCTTGCACATCTTGCGGTATGTCATGTTTTTTAGGTGCTAAGGTTAATACAGACATTTGGAATAAAAGTTGGCATTGCACAACATGTGTTCAACAACTAAGGTTTAAATTGTTCAATTACCAAAGACTACAAGTGTGTTGTATTTCAAATCATGCATCAAACAGCCAAGAAGTTGAGCATGAAACAAAATCAAGAAGTCCCGCAACTTTTTGCTACACATGTAAATTGTTAACAATCACAACAAACAAACCACATAGAAGCAGCCCTACATAAATCATGTCTTGGGTGTCTTCATTGAATTCCAGGTCAAAAAATTTGGGGGGCTGGAATAGTTTGAATACTCTTTGTGGTCTTAATAGTTTCATGCCAAGGCCAGGTTTATTTTCAATACTTCGTTTCCCCCCTGCCCCACAACTTCGTAGAGGGTTACATCCCTCTTCCTCTCTTCCCATTGCAACATCACAAGCACAATTGCACGCACCTTCAAATACCTCTGATACTGGATGAAGGTAGGTAGCGGCCACTAGCTCCAGTAACGCTGAATTATGTTTGTTTTCTGCCAAATGTAACATAAATGTAAATCACAGGAAGCATATGAGGCTGTCTGGAACAAGATGCTCGATTCTGCATTCAAACTGCATGTGGCAAAATATTAATTGTCCCCACTCATTTTCAAGCTCAATGGAAAGGAAGAGAATGGGCACAACATGAAACCCCTGCCATAGGTTTAACCCCTTACAAAGGAAAACATGTGTGTCTTGAAGGTGCAAGAGGTTGCCTGCAGTTCTGGAAATTCCTGCGCCTTCCTAATCAGCACCTGATAATTACAGATGCCTTCACTTCATGTGACCACAATCCATGACATTCCACATGTGTAGCAACATGTACATGACTTCATCTAGTTGTTCCACACAAGGATCTTTCACACATGACAACTCTTTGAATTAGTAGTTTCACAATTTACATCCAGATAGCACAATGCATTCTATTAAGGGAGAATGTTGTGTCCGAAATGTCAAAATGCATTATGCTTTCTGGATTACTGACATTTAGGATCCCTACAGCTATTTAGTGTATAGTGTTCCCCCAGGATTATCATTGGGCCACACTTGCAGAATTGACAATTAGAAGAAGTCTGCATGCTTTTGTGAGACTGGCAAGAAAGGTGATGCTGCCACAGAATTCTCACTTAACAGGTTGCTTAAACCTTACCACAAATCGCCATGCCATGGGATGCCTAAACCCAAAAGATGCAGTAGTATTGTGTTCAAGAATGCCGGGACAAGTCACAAATCAGAATTGCAAGAAGACACCTCCACTTCTTTGAGGATTCTCCATGCAGGGGGTGGCTGCGAATCCTGTCATTTTCTGAATGACCCACTCACCCTCTTCAAGTTCAGTACCTTGACGTTGAACTCTTACATACGTCACAAGCCAGGACTAGACAACACATTCAGGTGATTGCTCCTTAGGGATGAGTGGAGTCATCTTCCATGAGGAATAGCCCTCAGTAATACCTGAAAATACCACCTTCATTAAGAATCTTTTTTTTGTCTTCTTCCCCAGGTTGTCGAATCCTCTAACTAGATATACCTGGCAAGTATTACCAGGATTTAGTTGGAATTCCACCTTCTCCAGGTACAATAATTTCCTATGCCATCTTTTATCACATGAAGCTTGAGATATACTATGTGTTGAGAAGCTCTGAAGCATGTGCCATAACCAAAAGGGACCAAAAGAGTCGAACTAACTCAACAAGAGAGGTACACTAGTTGGGGAAACTGAACTCATCATTTTGTTTGATATCTACCCTAATTCAACCCATCCAAAAAGTTCAAGCATGTGACAAAGGTTCCCACAAAACACTCAACAGAAAAATGTCAATGTTTTGATTTTAAACCCTTCTAAAACAAAGATCTTCTTCTAGTTAGGAAACTATTATGACATTGAGACCGACCAGATGTGTCTACAGGCAACCAAGCTTCTTCACAGATATGTGTTTTTTTTTTCCCGGTAACAAGCATAGCATGCAAATATGTCCCTCCCAATAATATTCATAGACAGTTAATACAAACAATACATCAGAGCTCTTGCTTGCAGACAGGAATACAGAATGAAAAGCTTTCTATGTTTGTTTATGTCTATAGAATCAAAATGGGAACGAGATGGAAGACCTTGAAGATGATGGCGAAAAGAGAGCCACTGGAAAATATTTGCTTGCCTTGGTAGACTGTCATTCCTTCTTCAAGAAAGTTTTTTTCTGCAGACTCGGGATCAGTTGTCACAGAACAACAATCATTATCACCAAGAGTGACAAAAAGACTGGACAAAGGATTGCAGACGACTTCAACAGAGATTTGATTGTAAAAGCTAAGTGTCCTGAAGAAAACACAAGATTCCTTCAAATCCTCTGAGAGAGAGAGAGAGAGCAAGATTTCATCACCGAGAATGACCAAGGGAAATGACGATTAGGGTTCAAAAACCAAGATCTCCGTCTGTCGCAAAGATGCTTCTTGCGACAACGAGAGACTTCTTCTTCCTCTGAGCTTTGGACATGGCTATAATTATGGCAGTTGCAGCAGTGCAATCTTTGCCCCCGGCGGCAAGAAGAACAATAGTCTTCTCCCGTTCAGACTGGTGCTATGCAGGTGTGCGACTGGCAACCGAAAGCAACAACAACTCACCTTCTTCTGTTTCAATTTCTCTTTGGAATGGACGTACTAGTACTAGTACTAGATACACAGTGGTGTGTGCTGCTGCAAGGAGGAGCTCGACGACGACGACGAAGACCGCGTCGTGCGCATTGTTAGGCGATGCAGCAGCAGCAGTCGATGAGGGAAGAGGAGGGATTGCGGGTATGAGTGTCGTGGTTACAAGGGAGCGCGGCAAGAACGGCAAGCTCATCAAAGCATTGGTGCGTGAGGAGGAGGAGGAGCGTTGCATTTCTTCACTACGTCAGAGTGAGGAATTGGAAAGCCTTTGCTGAGATCCAAACTGTGATGGATGGATGCAGGAAACGCTAGGGATTCAGTGTGTGGAGCTGCCTCTGATCGAGCACAGGACGGGACCAGACCTTCCAAAGCTTGTTCACATCCTTCGCGGTATTGCATTTTTTGTATTGCACAAATTGCTGCTTCCCTTCCCTCATGAGCTTTGCTTGCTTTCTCATCGCTTTCTCTTCTGTGTCTAGTGTGCTTTTCTTCAATTCCATTTTTATGAATGAAGAAGCTCTGGAGGTGCTGCTGCAGAGGTTGAGTTCGGCTGGATTGTTGTCACATCGCCAGAGGCAGCTGCAGTGTTTCTTGATGCTTGGAAGTACGCTGTGTCCCGATACCCTTTTTTTTATGAGATTGTGCTGCACTTAGGCTCTGTGCTTCATCACCCTCCTCTTCTTCTTCATCGCCTCTTCTTCTATTATCAGTCCCTCATGGTGATTAGCATGCCAACTTGCCAATCTATCAGTACCTCGTCTTGCTGATGGCATTGAAACAAACTTGTATTTGCTGAGCACCATGGACATAACATGATGAAGTATTTTTTGTGTTAGGGATGGGGTTTTTTTTATGGCTTTGTCATGATGAAGACATGGGTGCAGCAGTACCTGCCACCAGTCTCAACACACATATTCTTTCATCCCCAAGAGATTTGAAAAAATGAACAAGATCGAGACAAAGATGTCGGTGTGAGCCTTTCACAAATCTGATCTGCTTCATTGTGGTTTGTTTGGTGCTGAGCCAGGGATGCAGGATTCCCAAAAGCAAGGATTGCAGTTGTTGGCACTGGCACAGGCCAAGTCTTTGACAACGTCCAGGAAGGTAGAGACCAGTTACAAGTTGCATTTACACCTTCTAAAGGTGAGCTCCCAACTCCATGTCCTCCTCCTAAGAGAGCATGTTGAGATGCACTATAATATATTGAGCATCTTGATGCTATCTGTAATCTGTAATCTCCAGATTATGCTGAGTGTGCTGTCATTCTTTCTTTCTCTGGTGGTAGTTATCCTACATTGGGATATGAAATTGTGTTGTTCTGGTCACATGTGGAATTCTGTCTTGTGGCAGCAAATGCAAAGGTGTTGGCTGCAGAGCTTCCAAAGCATGATGAAAGAGACAGCCAAGTACTCTACCCAGCCTCCCTGAAAGCAAGCAATGATCTAGGTATGAAAGTTATGATGTTCACAATATGCTGATGCTTTTGAGAAAGCAAGGCTACAAGGGCAGCTTTCTTACTCAAGCTTCCAAGCAAATTGTTGGCCAGATGCAAGCTCCATGGTACTTTTTCCTGAAGCTGATTTGACTATTGATCTGTGCTAAATCTAAACACTGGCAAAGATTGGTGAGTGGGTTACAGAGACAGGCCTGACAGAGCGTGGGTTCTCTGTAATGCGGCTCAATTCCTACTCCACAGTACTTTCTTCTTCTCCTGTACCTTGAGTTTCATTTCTCCTCCTTTGTCCACTTTTCCTAGAGAGGCAGGTAACGTGCTGCTTCTCTCATGCACATAGCTGTCAAGATGACTTTTTTGTGTAGATGATACTTGTCTGCCTCTCTTTCGGGCACATGAACTCTGAAAGGATCTCAATGTAAATTTTTTAAGAGCTCTGGACAGGATCTTTAACTCTTGGTGATAGCACAAATTCAGTTTTGGCAAGAGACCATTTGGCCACAGGAAGCAAATTAGACAGTGCCTCATGTATTCAACTTACATGTGCACTGTCTTATGCAGCATGCATGCCTCTCATTTATTTCTCTCTGTGAATACAGGATTCAGTACAGGGCTTGGATGACGATTTGGTGGCGACTGCAGCATTAGCACCTGTTGCTACCTTTGCATCTCCTACTGCTGTCAAGTTTGTGTTAACCTAGCATGCCATTCTTGTCAAGTTTGTGTTAATCTGGCATGTCATTCTTTGTTGTGAGATAGTCTAGGAAATGTCTCTTAAATGTGCACAAAGGTGAGAAAAGTATGAGAAGGTGGAGAATTTATGATCAATGCAGAGAGAACTGCAACATGAGGCAGAGAACAAACAGGTAAATCTATGTAATTCCTGAATGTGTAAACCCTTTGGATGAATGTGGGATTGTGCAGGGCCTGGATGGAACTTGTGGCAGGGACTAGAAGATGGGATGGGGCAGCAGCTTGCATTGGCAGCACATCAGCTGTTGCAGCCCAGAAAGCAGGATTGAAAAAGATCTTCTATCCTGAGAGCCCCGGACTGGATGGGTAACCTTCTATTGTTCTACCCCACCAGTCTCTTGCTGAAGAAACAGGTGCATTATTGTGAAGAGACACTCAAGCAACTCTTAATGTAGATGGATGTTATGTCTGTTAATTTGGCAGAGAGAACTTAAACAATGCTTGTAATAACAACATGGTGTTCATTCACTCAATCATTGCTATCTCATGTGTGAAAACACAGGTGGGTGGACAGCATTGTAGACGCCCTCAAGTCACAGATATAAGGTCCCAGCATGGTTTGAGATTTCACTGTGTTCTGCTGAGCTTCAATATGGTGCAAGTCATGAGATAAATGGAATAGCAAAGCTCTTGTGATGCAGTTGTGTCTGAGGTTTTTTACATTTATTTGAGGTGTTCATTGCAACTTCATCTGTACTTTCTCTGCAAATTGTAACATGGCTATTTTTTGGACTGTAAATAATTCCTCTGGATTCTCATCCCACTGATGAGATCAAACTAGTGGACAATCATTAAGCTATAGCTATCAAATCTTTTCTTGTTGAGACGTGTGCAGTGCATGGAGGGTGGTTTTTGTGGAAACCAAATCCTTACAAAGCTAGTTGCTGGTATGTATGTTCCTGTCATCATGGCTTTTGGAAAATGCAGCAACAAGGTTGTTCTTTAACTCATTGGCATTTTCTGTTAAAACACGAATTATGTGAATTTTTGGCAAATCCTTGGTGCTCAGTAGGGTTGCTGCAAATAGTTTTAATAATTTACCTTATATTTGTGCAATCGATACAAGTTAGAGAATGTAAGCAGGTAAATGTAGACAAAACCAAATTATAATAATATGTGCAAGTACATAGTGTTTTCACAAATGGGGTTAGACCATGGGTTGTGCAACTCGCATTGCAAACATAAATACACAACATTAATCACATCCTATAGGAAATATACTAATAAAAATAGAAAAGAAAAAACCAATTCAAGGCCTTTAATAATACAGTACAGACATTCAAAGTTGTAATGGCAAAGGGAGCACAATCTAATGAGTTACTTTGAGTAGTATAAAACAAGACCCTTGCTTAAAAGTTTCTAGTGAAAATGCAAGGAAATAATATGCAAATAAGAAAAGCTAAATATATATTGACTAGTTAATCACCATAAGAATTCAACACAAATCCACCATAAACCAATGCATTGCAAAAATGTGCAGATGCATAAGTCATAAGATGATTTTTGCAAATGATGGCTCTCTTTTCCCAACCTCAAAAATAATTTACTTGCAATTACTTATTTATTTATTTATTTATTTACTTGCACTCATGTAAAAGGTAAACCACAAATATACATTTGAACCCAGCACAGTTTTTCTTTCCTGACAAATTTTGTGTGGAGAAAAAGTTTGGGAAATTTTGGAAATTTTCATTCGTTGTAGTGTAGCCTAAATGTGACTATTTTTGTTAATTTTTAGAGGGAAAAATCGCCAAATTTCTCAATATCACAAATTTTATATTTATATTAAGTTTTCAATTTTAGAAAAAAAAATTTTAATTTTTTTTTTTAAGACCGTGCAACCAGGTAAATCCTGAAATATTTACCAACCAATTTGGCCTTTTGGTGTGGGGAGTAGGTAGGTAGCTAGGTAGGTAGGTATGTGGAGGGAGTGGGACTCTAATGTGTTTGCATTGGTGCACTTGGTAGGTACTGATATGGGCTTTTATCCGTATCTACACGCCCGGGTCTCCACCGCACAACTCTTGCCACGCTTCACACCAGGCAGCTGCCAAGTGGGCCACAACTCTGACAGCCAAGTGCCCACCACGCACAGCACAGCACAGCCCAGCACAGCCCAGGCCAGCCTAGCCCACCACAGAGGACTCGGGATCGAACCCTTACAAGCAAACCGGGTCCCCCTTTTCGCATTGTTAAGTGTCCTTACTTGCTTACTCACTACTAAGTTGCAGGTGTGAGCAGAGCTGCAGCCACCCAGCGTTGTGGCAACTTTGCTTAAGCCACTTTCAGAAGAATCCTGTTGTTCTTTTTGTCTTTCAAGAACCGATCTTATTCCAAATTGGTGAAAGATATCAAGCTCCTCTTGGTGTCGAGAAACAAAGTTTTTGGAACAGTTTTTGGAAGAAGCAGCTTTTTTGTCAGGTAGGAAGAGAATTGTGACTCTGTTAACAGAATCCAGCTGCTTTTTGTTTTGTGTTGGGTGTTTTTTGGTTTCTGAAATTTGCAGCTTAGGTAGAAAGGAAGGAATCATCTTTGGTTTAATTTTTGTTTGTTTGTTTGTTTGTTTTGTTTTTTGAAATTACAAAATTTGAGTGTTTTTTTTTTTTTTCCCTTTGAACCCCATATTTGTTTCTGGTTTTGCAGAAAGTTGGGGGGTTTTAGAGAGCTGTGTTGTCTTTTGCAGCTGCTGAAGGGTTTTTGTGATAGTGGGAGCAGTTTTTTTTTTGTGTGTAGAAGAAAAATGGCTATGGCGGGTGTATGTGCAAAGGTGCTACAACCAGTGGGGGGGCTCAGGACACAACAACAACAACGCAGTGGAGGAGCAGCAGCAGCAGTGGGGAGGAAGAAGAGGACAGCAACAAGGTCGAGTAGTAGTGCTGTTGTACCTGATGCGGCTGTTTTCAGCCGTGCAAGAACTATTAGCAGCTATGGCACAGCAGCTGCAGCAGGAAGACGGTGTTACTCTGGATCATCGGGTCCTCTTTTGTGCCAAGCCGCTTCTTCTGGTGGCTCCAGAAGAGATTACCAGAAGATTGTTGCAAGAACACAACATCGTCGTGCAAGTAAAGAATTCCATAGTCCAATTCCCACTTTGATGATTGTGATCAAGTGATCTTTTTCGTTGTGAGCCAAGGCGGAAAATACTGGTCGCAAGCTTTGCCGACTGTTGAGATTGAGATGGGTTTGTTGCTGGTGCTGTTGTTGCAGGGCATGTGAAGGGTGTGACGCCATCAAAGCCGGAGTTGATGGGTGCTCTAGAGGACGAACAGAATGCAGATGCGATTTTGGGCAATGATGAGGAGGAGGAGGAAGAGGAAGAGGAGGAAATCCCACTCCCGGAAGATGAGGCCGCAGCAATCCCTGTGGAGACGGCCAAAGCTTCTTACATTGGAGACAAGTGGGTTTCTCCTCAGGGTGGGGAAGAGGAGGAGGGTGGTCGTCGTCGTAGCAGCAACAAAGGGGAGAAGGAGCTCAACGACCAGGTTCAGCAATCTGCGGAGGATGTGGCGGAGATTTCGAGCGAGGCGGTGGACAAGAGCGCTAGATCCTTGCGGAGGACGGGGCGGAAAGTGGGCAGGAATTTGGAGGAGTCGAGGGAGGAGGGAGAGAGTATACTACGAGAGGGAGCGGACGCCATCAACAAGCAAACTGGAAGAGTTGAATCCGACATTCAAAAAGGGGTGCAAGAAGTTGGCGAGACTGCCCAGAAGCTTGGCGCTCTTGCACAGGAGACAGCTGATGAATCAGGGAAGCAATTGCGAGATGTTGGACAGGATGTGGGCCAAAACATCCAAGAAGTTGAGCAAGAAGGAGAGAAGCTAATCAGAAAAGGAGGAGAGGCAGTGAGTGAGCAGGTAAACGGCTGCAGTTTCTTTCTTGTTGCAAGGGTTCTTCCAATTTCCTCAACAATTGCAATTGGATTTGTGGGAACTGAATCTTAGGGTTTTTGTGCAGGCAAGAGAGGCAGTTGATGAAATTGGAAAGCAAGCACAGAGAGCAGTACCAGAAGATGTAGGCAGAAGTGTGCAGAGGGTGGGCAACAGAGTAGAGAGAGCTGCTGAAAGAGTGGAAGGCCCCATAGGAAGAGCCATTGATGCTTCAAGGGAGGCAGTAGAGGCAGTGGGGAAAGAAGCATTTGGAGTAGGTCAGAGCTTGCTAGAAGTTGCCGAGCAAGCCACAGGCATGGCTGGTGCTCCTCCTAGCAATTCAAGACCCAAGGAGTCAGATGAAGAAGTGGTGGAAACTCAGAGGAGCAGCCGCAGGTATCCAGCAGCTGGGAAAGAGGTGCTGAAGAGCAAACAAGGAGTAGGTCAAGTACAGAGTGTGGCTCAGGTACAGCAGCAGCAAAAGGGAGCAAAAGAACTTGGCAGTGGCAGGAAATACAAGCCAGCAGGGAAGGAAGTTCTGAGGAAATTTCAAGGAGTGGGACAAGGAGCAGAGGACCTTAGTGACGAAGGGAGCCAAGGAGAGGAGAATGCTGATTCTTACACAGGTTTAAGAGTGCTGGTAGCTGGAGCATCTGGCAGAACAGGAAGGTAGGTTCTTCTTTTTCTTGTTCTAGTTCTTCTCAATTACGCTTGGTATTGCAATACACCAATTGCTGTCTAGACGCAGTCTGTCCACAGCAAAGATTATTTCCTTAACTGATGTTTCCCCTCCAGGATGATGATCTCTAAATTTCCTCTTGCCCACTTGAAATGTTTGCTACTGATGACTTCAGTGTGAATTTTTCCTTGAATGATGCTGCTTTACACAAAACAAAAGATGCACGAAATGTCTGGCAAATCTATGTTTCTGGGAATGGTGATGATTGCCACAAAGAATGAAGGGGATTAGTGTATGAAGAGCATACTCAAATCTGTGGGGAAGCAGGTTGATTGTGGAGAATTTGGTCAACAAGGGTGTGCCTGTTCGTGCATTAGTTCGCGATGTAAATAAAGCAAGGAAAATCAAGCAGTTGGATAATGCTGAGGTATGCTAGAAACACCCTTTACTACTTATCTGTGCATTTTTTGTGTGGGGTTTGAAATTCTTCTTGGTGCATTTATTTCCCTGTTCATTCCTTGTCTTGTGCATATTGTGTTATGCTAGTGGGGTATAAGGGAAGTGCCATTTTCTACTGTGGAAAGTGCCTACCATTGCAGTTGTGTGGAATATGAGAGTTGGGTAGAGAAGTGCAGCTCTGATGTCAGGAAGAATTTCTAACAAGTTTAGTGCATCCAGTTGGTGGTAGGTGATGTGTATAAATACGAAACTGTTAAGCAAGCGCTCGGAGATAGGTATGCACAAATGAACATGTCTGCCACTTCTTTTGAAAGTACGAAATCTTGATACTTAATGAAATGTTTGATATTCAGTTTGACTAGACATGTCAGTAGGTTTTACATTTTTGCACAGATTTTTGGGGCAATGCTAACATGTGCCAGAGAGTATTTCATTGAATGTATAAATGTTCTCCCCTCCAGGAATTGAGAAAAGTTGTAGGACTTTTATCAAGATGATTTTGAACTTTCATAGTGCATGGAAACCTGTGAAAAGTGTTGGCATTTTATAGATACCTGAATAAGTTTTCATGATCAATTTCTGGCTGCAGTAATGTGGTGATTTCTGCAATTGGACTTCAAGGCTTTACTCTTGACCTTCTGCAAACATATAAGGTTCACAATCTCCCTGCCATTTCATGTCATCACCACTTATGGGAGTTTTACAACAAGGAATGTCATCACTGGAGTTTTCGTCACTCATGATACAGATTTTAACTTGGTTACAAATATGTGGCTGCTTGTTGTGCAGACAGAATACGAGGGCGTGGTGAATTTGATTTCCGCTGCTAAGAATAATGGTGATGTTAAAAAGGTCTGTCAACAGACTTTTGTCAACTGAAAGTTATATGAGTTCAATACTAACAGAACCTATGTATTTGTGAAGTGGGTCTTGCGTAAAGATCTACATTATGAGGCCCCCCTTTTTTTAAATTTTTCTCTTTCTCACATTTGGGTTTTCTATTTTTCTGTGCAGTTTGTGTTCATTACAACAATTGGCCTTGGGTCATTTCTTCAGATCATTCCATTACTGTTTTGGTGAGCAATTCTTTCTCGTAATGGTGCAACAGAGGTGCATAACAAATAAGATGCACATGCTTTGAAGTTGGACATGGTGTTTCTCAAAGTCAATGACAGCTGTAGGTTCAGATAGTGCATAGTATCTTACAGTACTTGGACATGGTGTTTCTCAAAAGTCAATGATATCTGTAAGTTCAGATAGTGCACAGTACCTACAGTACTTCATACTCTGTTGAAATTTGAACCCGATTGCTTCCATTGTGATACAGGAAGCGGCAAGCTGAGTTGTTTCTGCAAAGATCTGGCCTTGACTACACAATAGTGAGACCTGGAGGTTTAAGAAACAACAGTGGAGTGGTATGTAGCAATTTCACACTCCTGGATGTGTGGCAGGAAGTAGAAATAGTAGTTTGTACTGCTGAATACACTTGGTAAGTGTTTTGTGTGTGAAAGAAATGAGAGTTTTGTCATAGAGCAATAAATCTCAGCAAGTCACCCATAATGTGGGAGGAACTAGAGATTGTTAGAAAAGGCAAAAAAATTCCAAAAGAATTTATTGTGCTGAGATGTGTTTAGTTGTGAACTGCATGGATTGCAAGATGAATTTGCTGGGTCAGTAAGCGTGTTCTGTTGGTGGATACAGAATGAGAGTGTGGAATTGAGACCTGCGGACACTCAATATATAGGAGGTATCAGCCGGAGTAAGGTGGGTAAACCTTAGATGACTTGCAGTACCTGCACATAGACAAACCTTCATGTTCCTCTATGGGAAAAAAAAATGTAGCAGGTTTTGGAAAGTGTGAGATGTTTGGAAAAGCAGGAGGAGGCTGAGAATCTATGTGGCCTAGTAACATGTTTGCTGCAGATCTATCCAAGTACTTGTTTTCAACAAGTGTGCGTTCTTGACAATGCAGGTTGCAGAAGTTGTTGTGACTGCACTTGTTACACCAGAATCATCTGAAAAAATTGTGGAGGTATTGAAAACCTTTCAGTACACATTCCTTTCTTCAAGTTCAATTCCTCCAAAACCCAGATCAAAAATTTTAATGCAATGTTGTTTTTGCAAGTGGTTTTTCTGCAAGGTCAAAATCATACTCTGTAATCTCTTTACAGAGAAATACGTCAAATGTGCAGAAGTTGAAAGGAACATTTGACAAGTTGAATTTACTTTTTGGAATTCATCCATTTTTCAGAAGCTACCTACATCCTTGTTGTTATGATGTTCCAGATCTCTCTGTGTGTGCTATAGTTTTTAGGGTTTATGTAAACAACAATTTGCTTGGCAGATCCTGACCGTTACTGTGTGCTCATGTACTGGGAGGTAACTGATATGTTTTTGGATGTATATGTGTACAATGTGAAATGGAGTGCAGGTAGTAGCAGGGAGTGGGCGGACAAGGCAAGCTATTGAAGATCAATTTGCAGCTATATGAGAGATTTTCTTCTGAAAGAGAATTTTGTATATGTGTTGTTGAGAGTTTGGATGAGCTTGTAGGTAAGGATGAAGATGGACAATCTGCATTTTTTTTTTGGGTGTTTAGTTGATTTGGTTTAATGAATAGAAATCTCCCATTCCTTGTATTTTGCAACAATTGAGATTTGTGGGGCGCTAGAAATTGTGCAATAATGTAACTCCCAATTTGTCCATGTCATTGGAGATGAGGATGTAGTTTGTTGAAATTATGTAGGTTGGGTGGCATGGTATATGTATTTCCTTTAGTACATTTATGTTTATCAAGCAAATGTGATTTGTAAATTTTGTGTTTGCCTTCACGGTGGTGTGTGGTATTATTTTGTTTCACTTGAATACAATAAAATAAATGCTGTTTTTGTACATGTAGTTTGTTGTATTAATAATGGTTAATATATTTATGGGTGAAAAGAAAATAATACCAACTTGTATGAAATGATTTACGATGGTATTGTTATTAGTATGGGCAATATCAAAATATCAAAATGTCACCATTAAGACTTTGACATAATAGATAATATGCAAATTTAACACATCATGTCAATTTTGATGCTTGAGTGTCCTTGCCAAATTTGTGTCAAACACAAAACACATTTTAAAATATAAATGAAAACATTAAATCTAATCATTTTCAAACTAATTTCAAAATCCAACATCATTCATCACATAATGATCACAAGAAGTGACAAGCTTTTAAGTTTGTCAAATGGTATTGGTGGCAATCTCCTAATTTGATAACAACTTAATGCTTCAAAATTGGATCATGCTTCTTGACTCCTAAAGATTAAAACTAGGAGGTAAAATCTTCAAAACAAGATACAACATGCTTCACATGTAGTTTTTAATCATGAACTTGCCAAACTTTCACACATTCACCCTTGTTCAAACTCTTACATGAGGCACTACTTCCCTTATAATTATATGTCTTCATGGAAAATTCCATCCCAATGACATTTCCCAAAAAAATCTCAAAGTTTCTTTGTTGCAATTGAGAGGTTGTGGAAACTCACTTCTTGAAAATTAACAAGTGCAAATGTTAGATGTTATTTAGGGTCTTTAATTATGAACTTCAAACATTGTAAATGAGTATGATTTCAAATCTAAGATTCCTAATCATTTGTAGTTCTAATGTTGGCATCTTTTACAATTAGAAAAGGCATATTGTTCCTCGACATGCAAATCTAATCACATAGGATATCAACTACACGAAGATTGTTGAAGATATGATCAAGTTGGATTATTTGGTATTTTTCATTGTTTTCATGATGTGTTGATGGTATGTGATAAACAAAAATAAAACCCCAACCTAACATATTCAAAAGACATCAATATGGGTTCAAATTCATTATATTTGTGATTGGTTAAGTGTGAGATAATTGATTTCCTATCCTTGCTCATTTAAAGAAATTTTACTTTGATGTTGAACAAAATGATCCATGATGGTTAATTGTTTTGACGAAAGATTGTAGAATGCAAAAAATTCACTTGGTGCTTTTCAATTATTTATTTTGTTTCAAGGATCGTTTCAAATAGTGTTTTTGAACAAGATTTCAAAAACAAAACATGAATTTGACATGGACAAAACAAGGCCACTAAGTTCACTAGAAAGGATAGTTATAAAATTAAAATAATCACCATTGATGAATTGGAAGAAAACCAATAAGGAGAAGCAAACAAGAATGCTGACAAGGAAGAAGAAGGAGAAAAAGGAAGGGAACAAGTGAAGGAAGAAGAAGATTAGAAAGAGATGAAACAATTAAGAGATGAAAAACTAGGTAAACAAAAAAAACTATAAATTTTGTTTACAGTTTTGAATTGTTGAATGCATGTGGCACGGGGAAAAAACTTCTAAGCTAAAATATGATGAAAACGAGGCAAAAGATGTGACATCAATTGATTTTGAACATACAAGGAAGACGCAAAAATAATGGCCACATTATTTCTAACATACAAGGAAGATGCAAAACTAATGCCCACATTAGGTTCTATCAACATTTGAATTTATGACATCTTCTATGATAGACACACATTGTCACTTCTTTTGATTTCTTTAATGACTTTTTCATCTATTGCTAGTAGTGGAATGTAAACAAATTGTTTACATACTATCTACAATCAATGTTTTATTTGAGTATTTGAAAAACTTTATATCCAATGTTCTAATTTGACATTTGCTTAAGAACCAAAACATGTTATTTGTAGGATGAATATGCTTATCTTTTGTTTTGTCATGTAGAGTGTCAATTCTTATAATATTATTTTGTTTGTTTGAAAAGTTTCACATTATTAGAAACCTTTGGCTATAATTTTTGAAATTTGGAAAAAATAAACATGATTACCAATGATTTAGGACAAAGATTTGTTGAAAGCAATTGCAATTGAGATGAAGATAATTATTTCTATTTAGTATTGTGGTTTTTTGTTGAATTTATTGCATATGTTCATGTAAATGGGGATCATGCAAAAGGGATTTTGATATGTGCAACATAAATATTGTTTCCCCCATCATCAAGCTTAATATTAAATTGGTTACATTAGTTGGAACAAATGGTTTGTGGAATCACTATATCATTTTTGGATCATTGATGAAGATATGTTAAATATGATGTTCAACAATATGGTATATCATGTGATTGTTTAATTGTGTGATAATTTTAAGTTTTTCAAAAACATTATACCAACAAGTTATCATTTGTGCCCTACTTATCTTTATTTTTAGACCATGCCATGATTTCTCCTCTCCTTAATTCAAGATCCATTTGAAAATTGTTCGATCCATTTCTAAATGTCAAATAAACAACAATGGTATGTCGAATGAACAACATAATGACCTATCAAAAAATTTGCAATTTATTTGGAGGTAACTTTATAAAACATATTTTTTTCATTTAAGAGCAAGGAGGGCATTTCATTTTTTGTAAAGCCCCCTTCTTGTTTGCCTCGTTTTCTACATTTTTGGAAGGTCATTTTGTTTTTTGTAATGCCCCCCTCCTGTTTCACTTCAGTTTCTCCATTGAATTTTTGGCAAGTCATTACGTCAAGTAAAACCCTCAATTGAAGGTATTACCAAAATCAAACCTGCATTTGGTTATCACCTCGTGTGCCCTTATTTTGGTAATGCCTTTAACTTAAGGTTTTACCCTACACATAAACTCCATGTAACATGAAGTCCATTTTGATAAGTGAATGTCAAATATGCAAATTATTAGCACAATTTAACACAAAGCATAGCATGCTTATGCGGATTACACATGTATTTGCTAAGTATGTTCAATAAACAAATTAGTTCATTTGGCACGAACTTTCTTTCCATGTTCATTTGACATCTCATTATCAAATATGTTAATTTAATCAACAAAATGTGCATTGAACATTTGAAAGTTTATTTTGACAAGTGTATATTTGCATTGCACATATGTAGGTATGTTAAATGAACAATTGTTTAGTTGACATGAATTTTCTTTCCATGTTCATTTGACATCTCCATTAGCCTTTTTTCTTTTGGTGAAAAATCGTCAAAAGGTGACACAAAAATGGGCCCTTCGACACACTTGCTTTAAAATGTGGGCCCTAAATCCTAAAATTTCACCTAAAGCAATGGTCGCCAAGTGGCAAGATCATCAAAACCTCACTACCCTCAAACCCTAATTCGCATTTTTCTCTCCCACAACTACCACCCTCTTTCACTACTTGTGTTGCCATTGCATATGTGTTTTTGCCACACTAACTACATGTTTTCCATCTCCATCACCAATTTTAGCAATGCATTCATAGCAAAAAATTGCCAACACCACTTTTAGTACTAATTTTTTTTAGGGTAATAGATAGGCCGAGATTATTACTAATTTGTGATTTTGTAAAATTTGAAAGCGGTATTATTTTTGTAGAATTCGAAAGTACCATAAGAATTCCCACTACAATGATTCTTCTTTTTAGTGTCCATTTTGATTTTCCAACAATTCCAAAATCCATGGATTCTAATTTCTAAGAACTTGTGGTTTAAAATGAGAGAAATGTTGTATAAGCATCGGAGTTATGAGAGCTCAACAGAATTTGCAACACATTAGCAAGTATGGAACTCAAAGTGGCCAACCACCAAAGTTTTGAAAAGTTCAAAATCCAAATTCGATAATCAAAACTTGGAGGCATTTCTTTCATTGCACACTACTCACTACTCACTACACATTACTAAATGTTTAATGTTCACTAGGATTTTGCAACTTGTAAGCATTTAGACTTAGGGTTGAGGGGTGAATTATTCTTTTGATGTTCAAACTTCAAGTTTTTTTTCCAAATCGATCTTGAAATAAGGTGTTCCTTGTGAATCATGATTTAAGGTTTGAGAACCAAGGGGTTTCTTTTCTTGAAATAATCACATTTTGAATTTCTAAATTGAACTTGGGGTTTTGCATTGCAAAAGATTGATCTTAAGGTTTGGGAGTCAAGACTGGTGGTTTTTTATTTTCTGATCCATATTCCAAAATTCAAAATTACAAGAGTGGTGATTTAAGGATCAAGTTTCAAGAGTCAAGAGTTTCTTTATTTTCTAAGTTCTGAATCTTGATATTCAAAAGGGGTTTGGGTTTTTTTAATTTTTTGATTTGGAACAAAAAATTGCACTTGGAAGTTAGGAATTAGGAATTCTTGATATTTAAAAAAGGTTTGGGTTTTTTTTAATTTTCTAATCCAGAACCAAGAATTGCACTTGGGAGTTGGGAGTTCTTGATATTCATAAGGGGTTTGAGCTTTTTTAATTTTTTAATCCAAAATTGATATTTGCATAGTTTGGGAGTCGAAACTTTTTTATACTCATTTAGATTTTAGGGTTTTTTTAATTTTTTGATCCAAAATCTAGAATTACATTGGGGAATTGGGACTTCTTGGCATGCATTTAGGGCTTAGGGTTATTTAATTTTTTGATCCAAAACCCAAAATTACATTTGGGATTCAACAAAGGTTGATATTCACTTTGGGTTTAAGGTTTTAAAAAATTTCTAATCCAAAATTCAAAATTGTATTTTGGAATTGGTGATTATATTCACAGCGAATTTGGGGTTTTTTTTTTTGGATCTAGAATCCAGTTACAACTTACAAGATCGCCCTTCCATAGATCCTGAAAAATTTAAAAGTCAAGCCAATATTCTCTATTTCTTCACCCCTTTTTAATGGAACTACAGTAGCCTCCCGCCTAAGTATGCACATGTTTAAGTACGCATCCCAATAAAGTACGCATTATTTTTTCGAAAAAATAGGGTTCAAATTTATTTAGTTCAACATGTCATGGATTGTCATTTGGCGCAAGTTTTGAAGATTCTTACATTTGGCTTTCAAGGTGATAGCTCGAACCTTACTTTGAAATGATTCAAACAACTTTCTAAGATCATCGAATGTTTCCTCAGCCTCTTCTCGAACTTTAGAGCAGAGCAACTGATCCTCTATATCAACAACTTGCTTATAAAGTGACTCAAATCCCTTAAATACAATGGTGTTTCCTAAACCCGAACTTGACGCTTGAGAGGTAAGAATATCATCATCATTGTCATCGTCTAGATTCTCTTCGGCAATCTTCATTGTCTGCAAAAGCTTTTCAACGTCTTCCAAAATTGCAATTGCGAATTTTTCACTGTTTTCATCGTCGACATGAACAAATTCTTCAAGCTCGTCTTGCCCAACAGAAAGATTTAAAGTTGCAATAGCTTGTGCAACTTCGGTCACTAAATCTTCAATCTCGTTCATTACTTCCTGATCGGCTTCTAATGTCATTATTTTCGCCTTGATAAATGCATTTTTGATAGAGCTTGGTGACACGGATTGCCAAGCTTCTTTGACATAACTTGCAGTATCGAGCAGGTAAGTTGGATTTCCGTATGCAACTCCAGCAGCACCACGTCGTAATCTCTGCCCCTGCATTTTCTTTCGAAGCTTCGCCTCCTCATCCAATTCATAGAAGTCAAGAACATCCTTGAGGTAGAGATATTTGAACCTCTTGAGAAGAATACGTGTGAAGTGTACTAGCCTGCAACTAGTTGCAATTCACCTCTTCAAGTTCAGTGTTTGAAAATCAGTTAGTAAGTGGAAGCAGCTCAATTTTGAGCCATACCTTGTCTTTGTTTCTTATGTGCAGGAAAGTTTCAGACCAACTTGGGGAAGGCATGGGCTGCAGAGATTATACGCAGACGGAAACAAAGATTGAAGGAGCCTCTTGAGTAAACCTTCTGTGGGGGGTAGGACATAAATGGTTGCAAACAATAGTGGTAGTTTCAGTGTGCAAAGAATTGCACTGCAAACCAAGGCAGAGTGCTAAAAGGAGCGCCGCAGTTACGAGACATGGTGGAAAGGGGAGCTATAGTGGCAGCAGACGTCTGTCTACTGGGTGTAGCCGAGCAGAAAGTTGAGATTTTTTGCTTACCAGGGTTTGTGGAAGATCGCCGGCAGATGTGTTTCTCGCGTGGCAGTCCGTCGTGTTTCTTCCTTCACATGCATGTGCTAAGAGAGGAAGGCAACAGAGGAGGGAAGAGGAGCAAGAGAGAGAACAACAACGACAGGCACCCCACTCTTGGTCTGTTTTTTCACTCCTACGACTCATCAACCAGCTCTTTCAATTAACCAGG
>Ga0116227_10006019_pt1 | contig 24967 bp, 27 predicted proteins | sample S1TSphgellanicum_FD_89693 | JGI IMG/M metagenome (GOLD analysis project Ga0116227, IMG submission 89693) | Host-associated microbial communities from peat moss isolated from Minnesota, USA - S1T2_Fb - Sphagnum magellanicum MG | ecosystem: Host-associated > Plants > Peat moss > Unclassified... | reverse complement strand
ATATTTTTTTAATTTTTTTTTTTGGTTATAAAAATTTTAATTTTGTTTTAAATTTTTAATTTTTTTTTTTTTAAGGATTTTTGTTTTTTTTTGGGGTTTTTTTTTTTTTTTTTTTTGATTTCATCTAACATCTTGATAAATATGTAAAATGGATTTTAATACAAAGGCTTCCAACATAATTCTTTTTATCTTTCAAATGAAAATAATTTTTCAACGAACTTTTTTTTTCAACAAATTTTTTTCTTCAACGTAATGTTGCTTGTTTGAATGAAAAACTTCATGATCCAAATGTTTTTTGTGAAATCATATGAGTGGAACTTTTCATACGAAATTGAAATGGTATAATCAACTCATATTCAATATATATGACTAAGTACTTTATCAAATGTTGTAATCATTTGAATCATTTTAGAAGTATATTTGCATTTTACAATATATTGGTACATGTATTAATTTTTCACAAATGTATTTAATATCAATCAAAAAATGTAATTTCTTTTGACAATTGCATTATTTGATAGTTGAACTACTTTATTTGAATATAATTTATGACAACATTTTTAAACATTGGGTTGGAGAAAGTTGAAAGTCACACAATTTCAAAGAATTTGTTACAACATTTTTTGACCATTATAGTGTGTTTTAACCCATTTTGGAAACAAAACATATTAATTATAGGTGTCAAGAATGACTTTTGCAAGTGATATGCATGGTGGTGGTGTTTATGATGCAACACAATAGGGAGTGGATGGTGAAATTTATCTTTTTGTGGCTTGTAGATAATATGGAAGGGTGTGTAATAATGCCAAAAGGAATTGATGATGGACCTTGATGGATGGTGTATTCATTGTGTGATTACACTTATGTTGATGTCAATTGAACTTGAAAAATAAGAAGGTTTGAATTGGTGTCATAGTTTGGAACATTTTGTTTTTTTTTTTTCCTTTGGAGCCAAGATGATGTTTTCTATGTTATGTAAACTTGAAATTTTAAGAGTTTGGAAGCTTTTATGTGTACTAGCATAACTTTGTACTAGGAGTCCTCAAAAGCTATGAAATAAACTCATATCAAATCTAAGATCAAATATGGCTAAATGGAATTTGTTGGGGGTATCTTGTCAAGGTCATGAGCATGTCATATGTTTTGTTGAAAAGGTCCATAATGTTGATTTGTAATGCTATGGAAGCCATGGTGATCGAGTTTGCACTAGAGGCCTTATACAACAAGTAGCAACTTAGAGTGAAGAATCATTAGGAGGCATTAACATAGAATAATGTTGATTTTATGATATGAGTAGAGTGGTTTGTGAATGATATGATTTGGAATACAATTTTTATAACTAGGATTTTTATAAGGTCGTGACAAGTTGAGGACAACCAAAGGTGTTTATAATATTCACAAGTTTTTTAATACATTTTTCTATGTTGTATGTTCATCTAACAAGTGCATTTCAAATTCAACTTAAGTGATGTATTGATGAAATAAAACATGTTTGCAATAATATTGAATGCTTGAATTGTGTATTTTCATCTAAACATAAGTAATTTGGGTGACAAAGGAATAATTTTTGTAACACAACCATGTTAGTTAGAATGAAATAATTTCTTTAATAAGAAGATAATATGAATAAATGGTTGTGATGTTTTGTTGTACATGTAATAAGTTTGACCTTTGTAATTGTAATGGAGAACAAATTAATAGAAGGTATAATATTCATACACACATACATGTATATGAAACGTAATTGAAATATAAATTGAATTTTGTGTGGAAGATTGAATGTAGGAAATGATGGTGTGTGTTAGTTGTATTTTTTTTGTAGGTTCATTACTTGCAAAAGTATAATTTTCTTTGGGTTTTTGTTCTTCCATTTAACTTAAACACCATGTGTTTAGTTAACCAAAATAGACATTATAACCAATTACTACCTAAGTTACATCATGGTAAAACCTTTTAAACACCTCACCTTTCCAAGGTATGGACAAACAACCAATGATTTAAGGCTCACCATGGTTGCTTGGATAAGATGGGCATTATCTCCCCCAATTGCATTATAACTATGCATTACTTATTATATTACAACTATTCATAATCAATCAATTTTTTTGTTCTACCACATACCAATTATGCATCACATTATTATGCATTATTTACATATTTACATTATAAACACATGCCACCAAAAAAATTGTGGGACAAAAGTTGGATTGTATAATCATTTGTACAAACCAAAATGAATATCTACATTTTTTAATCTCCAAAAGTGAACCCCTTGAGAGTCCTCAACTTGAGCCTATTCATATTGTTGTTACAATAATTACAACCTCTGTAATAATATTTAGCTACATGTAACTATTTTCCCAATGTCAGGTTGCCAAATGTTCATTTGTTCAATTGTGTTGCAACTTCATTCAAATACAATATTTGAATACAACTTGCAAAATCATAAGTTGCAATCTCAAGATATGTCTTTGGCCAATTTATCACACTAAGACATGGAATGAACATGGGATCCTTTTGCAATGCAAGGGAATGTTATTTGGTGCACGCATGAGTGTGAACACCACGGAAAATGTAAAATATGGATGAAAATGAATGAATGAAAAAAATGTTGGATGAATGAAAGAACGATGAATTAAAATTGTGGATGAATAGGAAACCTTAGATGACAATTGGATGATTGAAAATAAGAAACGAGTGGAACTTGTGGTTGAAAGATGTGTGAATAATGGATGGAAGTTAGATCAATGAAATATGGGTGAATTGGAAACAAATGAATGGGAAACCAAAGACAATTTGGTTGAATGAATGCAAATGGTAGATAAGTAAAAACTATGAATGAAAGAAGTTGAAATGATTGATGAAATTATATGAATGGAAAACTTGTTAAGGGAAGTTACTATTTGTATTCTTTAAATTTATTTAGAGTCATTATGAAAAAATAGGGTGATTCACAATTGGCCTTGCAATTGGGTTTTTGAGTTATAACTTACAATGAACATTTGCAACTCATTGCAATTCAACATATTTCTATGAGCATGAGTGCTATCAAACAAGTCGCATGAGTTGCAACAAATGTAATTAATATTCATTGTATGTGAAACCATATACCTATGCAATTCATGCAACTCATGCACAACTATATACAAACAACTATTATGCAATTCTAATGCAACTAGTTTGCAACTACAATGAAATGTCATGTTGATGTTAGTTTTCGTCAATCCATCAACATTTGACATGTGTCATTATAGGGATTTTGGGGGAAAATTATTATTTTTTGAAATATTGATCTCAACTAGATCCATTATGATTGTTTTGTTTATATGGTCTTAAATGATGACACATGACACAATAAAAATTGCCAAATGGCATATTAATTGAATTTTGAAAAAATTAAAATAGCTATGTAAATTGATACATAGGCATATGTAGGTAGGATGTACCTACATACCTAGGTTATTTACCTACCTACCTAGCTGATGGCTTCAAGTTGTTTATGTAATTATGTAGTAAGGTAATTCTATGGATATGAAACAAATGTAATAACATTTAAACAAATTTAAAATTGCTTCATTTAATCTCATGCAATTGTTGTAAATTGAAGCAACCAAAAGGCACTAAGTAAATAGAGGACACAAAGGGCATGGACCTAGGTTTGGTAATACAATGTTAAAATATATTATATATATTTCAATTTGAATATATTTTTAAATAATTGATTCCAAAAACTATATATATTTCATTTTGTGAAAAAATCATTTTGAAAAATCATAAATAATATGTATAAATAGTATTTGGATATTTAAAAAAAATTATGAATCAGATTTAATTATATAATTTTTGAATTGACACTATATAAATTTGGATTAATTCAAAAAAAAAATCCTTGACCATGGGGTTTCAATATTTAATGGAACGTGTGAAATAAAAGGGTATTTTTAAATATGTCATGAAACAATAAAATATTTATTACTATAAATGAAAATTTAAAAATTATATTCTAAATATATATTTTTGTTTATTATTCAAACACCTTATTTTCATTCAAGTAGATTAAAAAAATGGTTTGAAAAAAATTACACCTTCTTTTTGCATGTCATTTGGAAAAAAATGGAAAAAATTCCCCTATAAACCTTGGATGGAAGATGGATAATTGAATGATGAATGAAAAACCATGAACAATAGGTGGATGAATGAAACAAATGTATGAATGAGAATTGTGTTTGGATGAAAAATGTGAACTTATGAAATGAAAAATAGTAAAAACATGTAGATGAAAACTACATGAATGATTGATCAAAGGTCGATGAATGAAAACTTTGGATAAACAACAACAAATAAGTCATGATGAACAATTAACTAATTTATTTGAAATGGAATTCATTGTCCTATTTCAAGGTGGTTATTATAGGTAAGATTTTGCATCTAGCCTATTTGCATTCATTGAATGAAATTATATCTTGAAATTCTTCTAAGAGCATGTTAAATTATATATATATATATTTGTTTGTTCTTTTCAACTATGTAGTCATTGTGTCCATAAGGACAATGTTGTGTCTAACATCTAAAATTTTATGGCATGTTCCATTTTTAATAATCGACAAAGATTGCACAAATGAAATAGGCTTCACAATGTTGGCAATAGTTAAACATGATGTACAACCCTTGTGTCATGGTGCTTCAACTCCTTTGCATGCGCATAATTTAAAAAAACATGGTGAAATCCTGAATAAGAGAGAACTACAAGACATGGATGAGATTTCATTGGTGCACACTAATTTTATAAGGAGACAAAACAAGAAGATAGGCATGAAATTAATGTGCCAATCCAAGACATAATAATGTATTATAGTAATTATGTTAAAAAAACCAAACAAGTTCATGATCAAATGCAACTAGTAGTAAATCATGGTGTCAAATCAAAAGCCTCGTCATCAATGTAAGCAAATAGGCATAAGGTTGAAGGGAGATGAAGAAGTTGATTGGTAAAAAAGAATTTTTTTTTGCTTCAACCCACAATCTATCATTCCAACCTTTACTTCCTTTTTTCCCCTTTTGAAATTCCTTATTAGCCCAAACCAATATTGCGTTTTATTGGGGGTCCTTGCATGGAAGGATGTAAGGGAAGATAAAGAAGCCATAGTTAAAGCCTATCCCTCAAGACATGGATGCAATAGTAGAATAGGGGATGGATTTCGCATAAAATTCCAACACAATAAATAAATAAATTTGAGCACTTAATGGCCAAAAAATTGCAAAAGAAAATGAAAAATTAAGTTTTCACATCAACATAGTGTAGCTACGATAGAAAAATGAAATGAAAAATATAACTTATATTCATAATCCAAATTTTTCTTCATTCGTTTTTTCATCACATAATCAAGATGTAAACTATGTGTGAACAATGGTTCTAGATTGGAATTTTGAACTTCCACTAGAGGCTTTGCAACCTTGTTCCTTGTTGAACACATCTTCATCGAGTTAGCTCCAATGCCATAATGTGCACCCAAGATTCTAACATGCTTCCACTTTGTTGCCTACATTGCGTATGTGCATCATCACCATTAAACTATGAATTGATAAATTGGAATAAATTCTATATGTTTTCATATATATAATTATGCAAAAATAAATGTATGTATGTATGTGCTCAATCTATATGAAACCATGATGAAGGTCATTTGCATGGAACAAGATTGCATCACCATTGATGTTTGAATATTTATTCACAAAAATGAAACTTTCAAACAAATCTTATGTAGTGGCCCGCTTGCTTCTTCCATGGAGGAGTCAATAGTTGGTGGATAAAAGATGAATGGAATTGGTCTCGATTGTGAGGGACATCCCCAATCACAAAGTCAACCTTGTGCTTTATATGATCAAAAGCATGAATAATTGTAAAATACAAATTACTAAAAATTATAGAACACAATGCACCAAAAAAAAAGATTATCATAAAATTCACCTTGTTCACCAAAACATATTTTGAAATAAAAAGGCTAATGAAATTAGACAGATTATGCTATGTCTTATAAGCTTTGGAGCTTCATACTACGGAGTCTTTAGACTATCATAGAGAGAAATAGTACGTTTTATCAACATAATGATGAAAACTGACTATAACATTTAAGGGTTTGGTCAAGTTATTTAGCCCGAGATATCCTCATACTCCTACAACCACACTTTAGTTTCAATATAAGTAAAAAGGATGGACAATGAAGAAAAGTTGAATGTTTTCTCACACATTGCATCATTTTCTTGGAATGCAAATTGCAAATTGGGTTGTAGAATGTTGGTGCTTGTAGGATATGGACAAAATGGTGGATTTGGGATAAGGGAAGTTACTATTTGTATATATTTTATGAAGCATATGAGATTAACATGGTATTTTTTTTAGTATGCTATGAAATAATGATTTATTGAAGGAATAATTTACTAAATTTGAAAATATTTAATAATAATAAAAAATTTAAGCACCCTATTTACATTTAAATAAATTATACTATTTATTTATGTTCAATAAGTTGTTGTACCTTATATTTTTTTTTGCATGTCATATGGATAAAAATGGAAAGAATTCCCTTGGGATCAGGCTAAGTTTTGCTACTTTGGCTTCCAACCAACATTGATTTTCATTCCAAGATTATGAAAAAAGTTAGATTAAAAAGTTATGCAGAACTGAAGTGTAAGTAAGCAAGAGGTGATACAAAACTCAAAGTGTACATAGGAGGTTTTAACAGGAAACCAACGGGTTGCCTTTTGTTGCCACTCGTCGAATGTGGGAGCAGATAAGGAGCAAAATAATTAAGGCTTTAGAATAGGAATGCAACTTTGCATAACATTGTCATTCGTGTTTCACATTCCAAGTCACGGTTCCAAGCGAATGAGTGACATGCAACTGCCCATTTCTGTCCGTAGAGCAATCAACTCAGAACACGAAGGAAGAATAGGTCAATGCAGTGGCAGGCCTTTCTATTATGCTGATTGAAGTAGGTGTACCTGAGCACTTCACATGATGAAAACTCTCAGTTCACATAGTTGAAGGGAAAAACTCAAGCCGGTGTCTCAACAAGGGTCTCAAGCAACTCCCAATTACTACTACCTGACACAGGTTACTCAGTAATGGACAATCTTTCTCTACACTCTCAAACTGTCAACAGCTTATTTCTTCAAGGTGCTTTTTTCATGACTGAACTTCTGTTTAATGAACAAAAGCTACCCCTCCTCTTTGAAACAAGTGAGACAAAAGAGCAGTGTACCATGGTCAAAGCCTGGATGTCTGTGGCAACCTGGCCAGCAGTTCATTTCGAACAGCATCGATGAACTCTTCAGTGTTCAGATAGTGCTCCCTTGATACCCTGCATAACACAGCAGGAGTGTTGATGAATTTGTGTACAATTTATAGGCCCTTCAGTGTACGGCTTGTTTGAAGAAATTCATTGCTTTAAGAAATGATGAAAATGCGAACAAATTTTTTGAAGATTGGTTCACATGAAGGCCTGTTTGTCTTATCAAGTCCACTATTTGCAAATGAGGCTGACCATATTGACTACAACAAAACCATTAGGTGATTCAAGAAGAGAGAGGTGAAGGCATCTAGACATACTTGGAGCCATGGAGAAGGATGGCAAGGTCCTTTGTCATTTTGGCCCCCTCCACAGTGCCCACAGTTGCCTCTTCAAGTTTCTTAGCAAAGTCCTGAAGCCTCCTATTGCCATCAAGTTCTCCTCTGTCACCCCAAAAAGAAGAAATGACAGACAGAAATCTATTATTAGCCTTTCTGATCCACTGCCAGAGATTTTGCACATGAATTGTTCCAGAACCTGTCATGGAATTTGAAATCAATAACATAATCTGAGGGGAAAAAAATTTACAATGCAAGCTTCTGCCCAACTGCAATTTTGTGAGGACTTGCAAGAAAATGGAATTGCTCAGGAAGCAAGTGTGCAACAACAGTCTGGATCAAATGCAGTTCCACCAGCAGCTTCTGAGAAATTGTTAGTCAACAACAACAGTCTTTGGTGGCCACAGGATAGAGGCTTTTGGGAAGTACCTGTGGCCAAGACCCCGAGTCCAAGCAAAAATGGAGGCCACACTATTTGTGCTTGTTTCACCACCCTTTTGGTGCACCCTATAGTGCCGTGTCACTGTACCATGAGCAGCTTCTGCTTCAAGGGTTTTTCCATCTGGGCAGATCTACACACAAGTAGGCATTGACTGATGTTGTTAGCCTATGTTTTGACAACAGAATGCTACCAGTGTGGCCAACTGGTATCATTGGAGACAACTCACAAATGCCAGGTGGCATACTATAGAATGCTAATAACTTCTTTCACCTGCCTGGTCCAGTTTAACCACTAAAAGTCGATAACCAACAAATATCTTTGTGATTGAAAACTTCTTGATGCTTATGAGTTATGTCAAACACAGAATTTAAAGCTGACCCATGTGGATGGTCAGGTGAACTCATTGTAGTGAAGGATGGTCATCCAATTTAAGTAAAGCTGGCAGAGAAAACACTCCAGGAACACCAAACTAGTGAAGAAGATTGGGTGCAGAGATAACAGATAAATAATGGGATCTCACAAGTACTACCATTGAGTATTTCTGTGAGTGTCATTGATGCCAACAAAAAAAACGTTCAGGGGAGTTGAAGGACAAGTGGAGCTGATATTCCTACTTATGAGTTCAGATGCTATGCCCTCAATAACATGAAGAAGCTATGCACAACATCAAGTAGGCAGCTGCATGCTTGTAGATGCATAACAAGGCTTTCAGTTCCAATGACCAGTAAGAGGATCTTCATGGTGATCAGGATATTATCATTTTGGGTTTGGGAAGGATTATCATTGTCTCACCAATACAGAAGTCATGAGGCCAAGAGATCCAAATCCTGCATAGAATCAAGATGAACATTGCTCAGTGAACATTTTCAAGTTGCTAGCAATTAGAGAAAAAGCATTAGCTGCTAGATGCACTGTCTGTCAAGTAACAAGATAACTCTCACACACAACTGAGGACATTGAGATTGCTCAAAGGAACTCTGAGAAAGTAAGAAAAGCAGAACTGTGCTGAAGAACAATGTGTTCCAAGGTCTTTCACACTAATGTGTTAAGGCAGACAACTGGTTTGGGACAATAGGAATGACGTTTGTATTTTGCCTGCCTTTACAATGAATCAGCAAGTCAAAATCCAATGCTTTACACAGAGGCCGAATTGCCAACTGTGAACCGGTTGTGACTTTTACTTCTGATTTGTCCTTGAATTTCAAAGTGGTAAAGAGTAGTACCTTGCGCAATCATATCGCTTTGGACATCACCATCATAATTCTTACATGCCCACACATACCCTCCTTGACTCTTTAGTGCATATGCCACCATATCATCAATAAGGCGGTGCTCATACCTATCAGGAATGGCCACCCATCCCAATGTAGCATATTTATCACCTTTGTTTTGATAGTACTAAAGGTATCAGCATCTTCCTTTAGGGGTAACTACTTTTTGCAGACCAGAGGTACCCAAAACAACAAGAGATCCATAGTTGGGCAAGACAAATTGCTATATACATACGGGTCCCAGTGATAATCCCACCATTTATATCTCAAGACAAATCACCAGGGTATGGAGAAGCTAATGAAAACTTCCTTCTTTCCTCATAAGTTTCACCTACCAGATTCCAGCTTCCTTGAACTTTGATTCCCACCCTTCCTGCTCATAAACCTCCTGGAAAATGTCCTTGAACCTGTCCAAATTTACCACCCCATAATAGCATCAATTATACTCTGTAAACTTGATGTTAAACCTGGAACATCACATGGCCACAGATTAAGGAAACCTGATGTCCAACTGATTTATCTTAGATGGTAAAATGACAGCCTTGGTGTGCCAAGGAGTTATATGGAAAAATGAATCAGCATTCCCAAATCACAACCTTAACTTCAGGCTGCCACTTACAAGCAACAAAAGTCAAATAACTGTCAAGATGCTACACATCATATCTCCAAGCAGATCCCTCTGGGACAGCATAAAAATAATGAACAGAGGTGGAACATGTATACATGAAATAAGTTCCTGTTTACCCTGATTCAAGCAGTGATAGAGTGCAACCTGCCATCATATTTCTTTAGAATCGTGTTTTTTGTGCTCAAGTACAAAGGCCATTTCTTTTGGTACGCCATGTTCATTGATGATTCCGCAAAGCCTCGGATAGACTGCAATCAGAATGGTGGACTGAAAAATCTCTGTCAATTGTTAAGAGACCTTGTATTGCTGAGCTACCTAGACAAAATACAGTGTCAAAGTCTCTATCACTAGTCCACATTCCACATTCCATTGGCCATCGTGACAGAGAGAGGCGCTTCCCCAATGAACCACAATATGCCCCACGAATTTTGTCACAATCAATTGTATGAAACTAGATATCTGAATCTACTGAGGCAAGGAATCCCCATGACATTAGTGTGCCTTGAATGTCACCTTAATGCATGTCAATCCAACCCAAGTCCTATGTATGAATTTGGCTATACACTAGTCAAAGTCAAGGTGCACAAGGGTGCAAATTTCCACCTCTCAAGGTGATATAAGAACTAATTACAAACCTCATCAGTGTTGTACATGGAGAGACCCACTCCTCCCGCACCATCAAAATGATAAACCTCAAACTCCTGGGGTTCTCCTCCTCTGTCAGGAACTGCACCCATAATGTGTTAATGGACATTATCCCAGTACAAGGGAATAATACAGTACTATTATTCCCTTGCACATGACACCAAAAGGGACACAGATGCTGTCTTCATCTGCAAGTTAATCCACTGCAGCATGGGCTGGTACTGCTGGACCCAGCTAGAGCACTCAGCACAGTCCAACAGCAGATTGTGCCCTCTTCCATACTCAGCAGCTACCACAACTGCTGCATTCTGTATGGATGATGATAATGCCCACCCCTCCTGGTTCTTGTGCTGCCCTACTGGCTGGACTGGGTGGGCTTTGCATACCATCCAGTGTCGAATCCAATTGTTTGACGTGCCTTATCTTGGCCTAGAGGCTTGAAGCTTCCTCTAACCTATTTTCAATGTCACAAACCTCTAAACTGGAATGTCAAAGTTGTCAAATCCCATGTTTCTGAAAGCTAGCAGTGTGAGTTTCCAAATAGAAAACTACAAAGGAGGGTCTAAGGTTTGTCCATAGGAAAAGATCTACATACTCAAAGCCCACTTTGTCCATAGAAGAGTCATTTCATGATAAACAAGTAAAGGACCTGTGGATTCAAAAGAGACCTCAGCCAGTGTGAAGAATTTTTCATTACACATGGTCCAGATCTTCATATGAACTCATTTACAGAATAACAAGCAGGGCCTGGTAGACTTTTTGCTCATCCTGGCAAGTTGGGATTTGAACATGAACAGACAATAATGAACTTTAACTCATAAACCAGCAAATGGTGAGAACAAGGCCTTGATAGCGCACCAAATACCATCTTCAATGTGCCAGGTTCTTTGAAAACAGCATCCGTGGCCTTATACTGGTCACCAAATGCATGCCTGCCGATGCAAATGGGCTGTGTCCAGCCTACCCCATTCACAATCCATAGAGAACCTCAATCTCTAATCACATGGACCATAAACAAAAGAAAGCATGAGTGTCCCTCTAGATATTGACTCTTGCAATATCACTTTCAAGAAAGAAGCAACTAAAGCATTCAGTTGCCTCCCGAGCATTAGCAGACTGAAATCCTCACAGGTTTCATTTGTTTTTTGCCTAAGAGGAAGGAACTCACATTTACAACTATTAGTTAATGATCTGCTCATAGAGTGCATCCTTGGCTTCCCAAGAACATGTATGCCGCAATGAAATTGCTGTTCCATTGAGACCACAAACTCATGTCTGTGCTAAGTTAGGTTCTATGCCTGTACAAAGATCAGGTCATCTCAGGCTTCATGAAAGGTGGGAGGTTCATCCCCTTGCAAGGTACTTTGTGAATTAGAGACTGTAATGTAGCCTTCAGCCTCACCCTTCAAACCAGACAACACAACTGGTTTTTTCAAATAAGATTTCGAAGACTTTCTGGTATTCTACATGTGATGTGTCCACATCTGGGATTCGGTTCAAAGATTGATACCCCTACAGGTGTTCACATTATAGTCAATGATTTTGGACATGGATTGGCACCTTGGCTTATCAGAGAATGATAACATACCAGCAACAAGACGGGGAAGATTTCTACACAAAATAGGCTCACGAAACACAGTTCCTGCAAAAATCTCCAAATGTCAGAAGATCCAAAGTTCTGGTTTTCCCTATGAGATGCATTTCTCAGAGCCCTTGGTTTCAGTAAACCCAAATCATCAGCATGAGTAGCAAATCAGAATTTGAGTGAACAAAGATAGGACTAGACTCTTTGACAATAAACAATGACATCTTCTGATAGCAAGCATTCCTTTCAAATTGGTGGATAACTCTAGTAAACCTAAATTCCAATATGAACCATATGTTTTTGTGCACAGGGTTAGACCTAAGTGCAGGTCAAGGTCACCAAGAGTCAAAATGAATTTACACGATTAGAATCTGTAAGGAACAAGAACAGGAATAAGAATTGCAAAAGGACTACCCCACCAAGCTTACCATTAAGAATATTCCGAATGGTTCCGTTTGGACTTTTCCACATTTGTTTCAGTCCAAATTCCTTGACACGAGTCTCATCTAAACACCACAATTCACACTTCAGAGCCTCACTCCTCACAACTGAAAGATAGCCATGTGCAGTTCCTCATAAAGATGCACCTCCTTGAAAGTGGGTTTCCATTCTAACTGTTGTGCCTTCTTAAGCATAGGGCCCTATTGTGTGTAGCCATGTCCAAATGTTGCACTAAATTCATTTGCTTACTGATCATAATTCCATGAGAGATCAGACCAACAACCACAGTGGTCTTGACCATAACAACCTTTTATAGCACCAATTCAGACAAACTCTTCACAATTAGAGAACAAACTTGGGATTGGTGACAAACCTGGAGTAATGGTTGCACATTTCACTGCCACATTGTACCTGCATTCCTTACAAGTGTTCAACCAAATCAATTCAACCCTAATTGTCATTTTTTTTACTTCCAACTGTTTGGCTTTGTATCTCCATACCAGAAGACCTTTACCAATCCTGCACAACCTACCTGTGTACTTCCCTTGTGTTTTCATTTCCTTGCAGACCTGGGGATTGTTCTTTGTTCACTGGCAATGCAAACAGCAACAGGAAGTGGGAGCATCATGGCTGAGACAACAACTGACATAGTCAACCTAGACCCAAAGAAAATGGCATCTTACTTTTTAGCTGGGTTTTGACCTTGATCAACACACATTCCACCTCATTCACACAACAGTTCAGCTTTAGATTTTAACTTCAGCAGAGTCAACAAATGGACAGATTCACACAAATTGTTTAGAGACACTATTTTCGACATACTTGATGTTGGCTAGGCCAGCTTCAATCGTCACTCTATCATTGGTGGCATCGCGGTTTAGAATTCCAAGATCATAGTACTTGATATCCAGCTCCACGAATGGAAAAATAAGCTGTGAATCCACCCAGGTAGCACAGTTTCAGATCACAAACATCCCTTGTGTGTTTCCAGGGATCAGCTCAGATGTAGTGCATGACAATTATATTTCTGGAGACACAAATGCAATTGACAGGCTAACACTGGGGTGGCCTATGACCTCAGCCACATATAACAGAGACAGAACAATCAACATTCCCAAAATAGAAAAAAGTGTATTGAAAAAGAATCACAGACATAAGTGACTCTTCTGGATCCACTTTTGCTGACCACACATGGCTGCTGCAAACTGGAGAATGTTCTACAAACTGCAAACCCTAAAAAACCTATACATGAAAAAAGCTGCAAAAATCATCTTCTTCTTACACTAGAATATCATTTTGTTGGAGAAACGTTGTACCTTTTCCTTGATCATGTGCCATATGATCCTTGCCATCTCATCTCCTGCACCCAATTGCAAACACAATTTGGACACCAGAACCAACCTTCGGATACACAGAACTTTCAAGCCACAAAACTGACACCTTTGAAAAATGCTATTGGAAAACGCGGATGGCTCCTGCACCAAAGAGTGGGGGACCAAACTCTGTATGTTTCACGAAATCCTGCTGAACTCTTATGTGCCAAGAATGGAGGCGTAAGACTGCAGCTAAAGCTCTTTTTTTGCACTGTTGCTTGCAGTCCTGTTGATCATCATTGATAGGGAAGGGTTTGGAACGTACCGTCCATCTCCACGACGGGATTCTCCACCTTGATTTTCTCGAACTCCATTGCAGCAGCAGCAGCAGCAGTATATCGTGCATACGAGGAGGCGTGAAATTCAGATGACCTCGGCAACCGCAATCGCCATTCCAGATCACGAGTCGACACCGCAGCAGTTGCACATGACAAAGAACGAGAAGAAGAAAAAGAAGACCTTGTTCCTCCTCCTCGATTTCCACAAGAAGACGATAATGCGGAGGAGAAAGAAGATGAAGACGACTTCCTAGAAGACGCCAAAGGAGAAGAAGCTCCGAGCGAAGATCTGGATGCAACAACTGCAGACACAGAAGAGCCTTTGGCAACAACCGGCTGCCCCGAAGCTAAGCTGGAAACGGAGATGGAAAACTGTCCGGCGGCCCGGAGACGCGTGAGCATGACTAGCGCGGAAGATCTACTGCCAGTTCAGGCAACAATTACGCAATCTTCTCGCGACAAAGGAGCACTCTACTACGGCCGCAGCACTCTCCTCTGCAAAAAAGAAAAAAGATTCAATACCTAAAGAAAATTTGATCAATATTCTCAAGAAAAATTCGCAATCCTTGTCCCAAGAAAATCTCACCTGTTTTCTATCAATTGTGCTTGAGTTTTTGCCCGCAAATGCGCGCAGCACCATTGTCCTGCTTCCTTCCCGTCCTTCACGCGACAAATGCGCACTCTCTCCTCTGCAAAAAAAATAAAAATAAAATATTATAAAAAAAAAATTGCTAACTCTTCTCAAGACAAATCTGCAATCTTCTCCCGAGGATCTCAATGAACAACAAATCGCACAATCTTTCCCTGCAATTGTGTTCTCGTTGTTGGCCGCAAGGCACGAGGAGCTCAGCATCCTCGTCGTCCTGCTTCCCTTCCAGGTCGTCTTCCATGTCCCCAAATCCACATCCCAAACACGATGCTTCTTACCCTATACACAGATCTGTTCCAGATGTCAAGACTCCAGACTCCGACCTCCGTATGACCGACACCTGGCCTTACACTCCATGTCCCAATTTGAGGTTCCCAAATCTAAGTGTCATAAGGGGTTGTGGTTTTTTTTTTTTACCACAATCCATAAGACCTCGTTTGGGTTCTAGGGTTTGGGGAGCTCTGTAGAGTGTGAACAGAACTAGGTCTGGCACTTTGGGTGGGAAGACCTCAAAAGTGGCCCATTCTTGGGGGAATTTGGGTGGGTACCCCATTCACATTTGCCCCCCCCTCATACATCAGTGCTCAGTATGTGACGCTGCTGCAAACATGTTTCTCACATCCAAGTTTAGTTATTTCCTATTCTTTTCGACCATCCATCATCAGGTGCTTAGTATGTGACCTTGCCAAATTATTTCTCACTTCTTTAAAATTTTATTTTATTTTTTTAATGGCTGCTTTAAAAACATTTTCTCCTTCGTAATTTGTGTGCAAGTTGTTCCTTATTTTTTATATTGGAAAAATCTAACCAACCTTACAAATGATCGATTTTTGATATCAATAAATTTTGATATCTAGTTTGAGCTAACTTGACGTCCTGTAAATTCTCCCTTTTCCTTTTTCTTATCTCTTTGTACATTTTCCTAATCTCCGGTGTCTATGAATAAAGTTTTGCAAGGTTGAATCAAATTTCAAAAAATGAAAATACCTTAATTCATCTTAGTTCTTATATAATCATAATAATAGCACTAAAACCAACCTTAACAACAAATTAATTAAGAAATTGCAAAAAGATTTTTCCACAACAACTTGAAGCTAATATGGTGATTATATAAGAAATCTCCATAAAAAGAAAACTTAAAGAGAACCCTAAACCTAAATACCCAAATTGTATAAAAAAAAATTTCCAGGCACTGCCCACACAGATAAACACCATGTTTGCTTTAATATATAAGATTACTAACATTTTGTGTCATTATAGTATGAACGTGATAATATTACATTTGCCTTTCAAATGGGTTGTAACTCTTCTTCATCAATGACAAAGCACACCAACATGACGAGCATCATGATCTTTTGCACTCTCAAGAAAGAACATCGCTCCAACTCATAGTTCACACAAGCCTTGTGACACAACAAAGGATGGCAACATTGAAGGACTCCAATATCTGTCAAGAAAAAAAAAATCCCTCTAGAAACTCCAATTATCCCTCTAGAAACAAAATCAGCTCACATTCATTCAGTCTACATTCTCAGGAGTAAGTGAAGTCCAAGTCAAAAACACTGAAATTGTAATCAATCAACACTTGGGTAGGGCACGGTTTTGTTCTGGGAGCTCAGCAACTCCATCCCTACGCAAATGCACCACCATCACCACCACCACCAAGCTGGGTGAAGGCAGTGGTAGTTCGGGTTGTTGGGTACTTAACTCAACAATAACAGTTTTCTTTTTAAAAAGTGTCTGGAGAAATCTTGCAGCCTGGACCCCTCAAGCTAAAAAAAATTACAAATCGTCACAAAGTCAAGCCCACCCAAATGCATAAAATCTAGCTCTCATCGAAGTATGAGAACATGTGATTCACTTTTCTTCCATCTCTCTTGTGGAAAAGTTTTTTTGTCACCTATTTTATTCCGGGGGACTTGATTCCTCTCCCCTGAGCTGGCTGTGAGTCAAAGATCTTTTGCTACCCAAAGAGGGCAGAGATCCTCCTTGCAAACTGCAGATGCTTCTGCTTCAACCATTTTTCTTTTCCTCCCTGCGAGTTTCTTTTCTCTCTGCCAACTCCTAAATGTTTCAAACTCAAAATTATCACCAAGATCGGGGCTCCCAATAAGGGGCACTGGCTCCTGCTGCTGCTGCTGCTGCACAAAAGCAATAGACTGTAGTCCATATCACAGAATCTCTCTGTGATATCATGGCTATGGGAAAAAAATAAAAATGGAAATGCTTGTCCCTTTGGTTTTATGGCAACAGTCAAAAATGGTTTTTGACCTCTATTAAGTCATCGTAAATCCACAACCATCCTCATTCTCTTCCTCACCTCATCATCATGCTTTTGCAGCAGGAAAGCTTTTTGGCCTCAGTGATCCAGAGAGCCACCACTTGCAAGGTTTGATGGGGAAGTTTGTGTGCAGGCATCCTCAGAATTGCTACTAGCTGGCCGTTGTTGAACAGGGATTCCAGTGTTGAGTATTTCCAACTGCTCCTGGCTAATCTGTGTCACTTCCGAAGGTGACAGAATTTTGATTGACCGCACACAGGTCACAAACTCCCTGCAATTTTTCACATTTGCCCACAAAATCAGTAACTTTTTTGCAGCAAAAAGAACAACCCCTTGCAAATTACAGTTCCTCCTAAACCTAACCCTAAACCCGAAACCCAACAGCAGCAGATTCACTTTTTACACCTCAGTCCCTGAAACCCAAATTCCCAATCTGAAGACTTATGACCTCAACTGTCTCAGCTAGAACAAAAATCCGCTAACCATAAACTCATAACTTTGGTAACCCAAATCTGTTGGGTATCTGTTGGGTACACATCACAACTCAAACAGAGAGAAGAGAGGACATACTCCCATGGATCATCACCAACAAGAAGAGTATCCTTCTCATTGTCCACGAACACAAGCTGCCAGCCTGATCGAGGGTCTTCGAGTAGGCCTTCCAGCTTGAACATGTGAGCTAGCTCACGTCGTAGCTCAGAATAGTTGTGGAAATTCCTGACATCCAAGGACCTACCCGGCATTCCAAGCTTGTGCACCTGGGAAACAGTGAGCCAGCCACAAACACATCAGCAAACTGTGTGAACTGATGGTGCTGCACTTTTTTTTCCAGTGTAGTTAGTTTGCACAGCTGCTCATGAGACTTGTTCACACCTTAGTGAAAGTGCGCATGGAGGGTGGTGGTGCTGCTTGACCCCAAGTTGAGTTGCGCTGGAAATTTAGGACATCCTCATCAAGGGTAGTAGCACTGCCAGGAATCCCAGAATGCAATCCAGAAAGCTCTGGTGCATCAAGAGCACAGAATGGACCTCCTGGAATCATGGTGCTGCTGGAAAAACCATTCTGGGGATCTTTGCATTTCCCAAAAGATCGAGATTCAAGGGACGCAGTGACAGTGGAACCAACCAGCGGTTGGTCGATAGAAACCCCAAAGAGGAGATGGCTGCGATCTCCAGGATGCTGCTGATCAGGATGATCATGTCCAATATCTCTGTACCCAAATGCTGCTGGTGGTAGTCCAGCAAGACCACGGTGCAGACCAGGTTCACCAAATGCACCTGGAACTCCCGAACTAGCTGAATTGTCCATTCGACCAAGCCTTGAGGTCACTACTGGTTGGGTATCAGATTGGGTCGGACTTTGTAGTGTTGAAACCCATGGTGAAGACACCTAGAATTCCCAAAAGTTTCAGATCAACCGTTGCCTCTCTGAACATCCAGCATTTCAGATCAAGCCCAAAAAGTTTACATAGCCCCTTTTTCCTCAAAGAAAGTTCAACCCATATGATAAAATTAGAAGGGGGTGCTAAACTCTGCAAAACAATACCTGAGGATCACGAGCCACAAAATTGGATCCCTGTAATGCATTTTGATTGGATTGCAGTATACTGGAGTAGTGACCTGTCCCATTGTCACCACCAGGGCAAAGTGGCCCACTTGTTGGTAACCTTCCCAACATGCTTTGCAGGGCAAATGATGGAGACATGGATGGAGAGGAAGACATGTCAAGGTCAGCTTCTCCATACCGTGAGACCACCTGGCTGGAAACCCCTCCTCCTAAGTCCATAGGCGACTGAGGCTGGCTTCCTGGAAGCTGGAGGAGAGGTCCAGCAGGCACAACACCACCCATTTGATGCATACCTTGCTTGAGCTGTTGTTGTTGATGTTGTTGTTGTTGGGCTTGTGGTGGTGGTTGTTGTTGTTGCCACATTTGCATAGGAGCCTGGGCAAGCAGCTGCTTGTTGGAGGAGTCTCTAGAGCGTATCTCTTGTAGAGCTGCAGCAGCCAAAGCCCGATAGTTCTCATTGTGAGAGGATGGTAATGTCAGCTCAGGCCTTTGCTGTTGTTGCAAGCACATCCAAGGGGAGTCCATGGCTAGACACTGGAAGTTCAGGTTGCTGAGGGCATCATTGCTGTCTGACCACAACTGTTTCTTCATCAGCAATTCAAGGTCCTCCTCTTCTGACAGCAGCAGCAAATCCCAATGGCATCAGCAGTGATACACACAAGAACTGACAATTCAGGTATGAAAGAAAGACTACCAACCAAGATAGTTCTGGACCATCACCACCACCCGAGATCCCAGAACCCTGAAACTCCTACAGCAGTAAAATTTTTGGCATTGTGCAGGACAGGCTCTAACCTTGGAATCCCCGAGGACGCTTGGATCTGAGTGCAATTGGTGGGCACAAAAGAAATGGTGCTGTCAAGGGCTCAATTTCCCAGAGAGAAACCCGTCGTTGTTTTTCACCGGCAGTTGACTCATCCCATCCAACCTGCAGATCATCAGACAAGCAGCTGCTGCTCATTACAAAAATGGTCATGGGTGCTGTGGGGAATTCCAAGACCTGCCAAAGATAGCAACTTTACAGCTGCCAAATATAGCACTGCAATGTATGTACCTTAAGGGAACGCCAGTGAGAGTTTGGCCATCTCATTGGGTCAATATCCCCTATCCCAGTGATAGTGCCCATGTATCTGCAATCACAACAGCAAGTATCAGACACAGTTTGCAGAAGCACATCAACTGATTCTTTCTTTTCATCAAAAAGTCTTGTAACACTTTTTTACTATGTTTTCCCAAGGCATGAATATGATGAACCCACAATCAGCTCTGCAGCAGACTAATGGTAAATAAAAGGAGGCCTATTGAATTTTTTGTTACTGAAAAAATCTGAACACTATTTTCACCCATTTTCACCTTCGGATGGTGGACTCCTCAGTTTCAAAAACCATGCGGAAACGCATCCCCACAGTAGCTGGACAATTGACAATCGCATTGTGGTACTTTGCCAAAGGGATTACAAACTCTGATGGGCTTTGCCTGAAACAGCGACACAAAGCACAATAAAACAACTCAGACCCACATCCCACACGCCCCACTACCATAATCCCCACAAGCTACCATGGCTACCCATTGACCTCATCAGCTCCTGATGGTGGGTGTAGATATAAGTACATAACAATCTGCCAAAAATTTCAGGCAAACTGTTTTGAGTTTTTGTTGCATTGCCAGAAACAACAGGAAAGACACAGTAATGATGTTGGCCAGCTAGCTAGCACTCCAGAGAGATATAGCTAATTGGAAAGTCAATCGTACTCCTCATTCAAGCTACAAACAAGCATGTGAGAGTAAAAGCTTCATTCCCATTTTCAGCTTGAAAGTTTTTTGCAACTGCTGCACTGCACTGCACGACTTGGTGCAATGATGATACTAGCAGAAATATGTCAGAAAAAGCAAACACACATCTAGCAAACTGGCAACAACAACGACTTGTGATTTTTTGCAGTACCGAGGGTTATAGAAAATCGTGAAGCGGCTATTTGTGGCAGCAGCATGATTTGCAGCTGCGAGAACACCAATGTGCATGCTATCACTTGAAAGGACAGATGATGGCATGATAGTTTGCTGTCTGGTTGCCCGCCGTATTCCCAACAGTAACTGGCCCTTGTCATCCCTGTTGCCCACAAAATGGTTTTGTTTAACAGCAAACCTTGGGAGGAAAATTGTATAATATGGCAGCAGCCACCATTATTGTTATTATGCCAACCTAACAAGGAAACAATGAGACTTCCTGCAATCTGATCACTCTCCCATGTGACAAAAGGTTAACCAAGTTGCTAACAACAGGAGCTAGAATCAAACAGAATGATTACTATATTTGTTGCAGGGGGATGCAGTTGCTTGCACTGAACCAACAGTTGAGTAAGAGTAACAAAAACATTTTGACGGACCTGATAAATAGAACTGAGTCACCAGCTTGCAGTCTCTTTGCACTCACAAACACACTCCAACCAGTTGTGAGCAGATGTCTGCGTGGTTGTCCTGCAGCCCACAAACAGAAAACGCACATATTTTATCAGCTTCTGTGGGTTCCCTTTACGTCATCTACACATCGAAGCTTGCACTCCCCCTTGTAAAACTGAAAAAAAATTAACTTATATAACTACTGCAAGTTAACATCTTCTGTCTTGCAACATCACACTACAACTTTTTGCTAACCTCGATAAATATGGCGGAAGTGCCATTCCTGGTCATGCAGATCCCTTGCAACAAGCTCCTGTGCTGGTGGCTGCTGCGTGTAATCCTGAAAAAATTATGAAGAACCTTAGTCTTCTAGGTTGCACTCTTATCAAACAAGAGAGCAATTCTTTCAGGAATCAAAAGCTGGATTCATGAGATTGGATGTATTATTATTATTTGTTCAGTTGAAACAAACAAGACATGGGTGGGTGGGTGGGTAGGGGGAGAGAGACAACCACACACACCAATCTAGGAAAAACTTTCTCAGCAGCACGGCGTGGGATAGAGAAGCCACCATGTGTGCTGGTGTCACTAGCTGTTAAGGTCTTACAGAAGTACTCTGTCGGCTGCTTGCTGGCAGCGGCCAATTCTGAACCCGAAAAAGATGACTCCTGCTGCTTACACTCCCAATATACCATCATGGGTTTCAGCAATTCTTCCTAGTGCAAATGGGAGGATCTCAACTCAACAATCTTCATTTGTTAACAATAATTGACAATAATTCAAATCTTAATGTCACAAAAGAAGACTATGTTTACCAGACCCACACACATGTGGGGGAGCAGGGGGAGGAGAAAGACATCATCATTACCCTACACTTACAGAGTTACTTGTGGGTATTAAGGTCATCTGTGCATAGACTTCATCTGTTTCCAGATCCGCCTGCAAGGAACACACAATCTCAATATCATATATATCAGGGCACCATCCAAGAAGAAGACCAAAACCTCCACCATCACATATGGTGTCTCTAAAAGTCTCACATGTGTCCATGAGACTATATGAGCTTTGAAGTTGAAGAACAGCACAAACAAAGAGTCTGGTAGATAGATGTATACATATTTTTGCTGCACAGAAGAGATTCAAGACATAATCACAGTATGCCTTAACAACAAGCTGAAGGATATGTTACACTTTCAGAAGACAATCAGTACAATTGAAAGCAAATGGAGACAATGACAAGAACATCATCATCATCATCATCATCATAATATTGCAGGTGCAGCAAAAGGGGTATGTTGTATGCATACATACATGTAGTGTGACATTGTCAAGGAGACAGATGAGGCGTGATGGAAGACCGGGATAGTTGGGAATATGAGCATCTGCTTCTTTCTGTGTTGAAGCAGCAACCTAAAAAAAACTCATTACCCACAAAAGCTCAGCTCAGCTCAGCTCAGCTCAGCTCGGATCAGATCTGCAGTAGATTACATGTGGGAGGGGGAAGAAAAAAAACTAGCAATTTGTCCACACCAGTGGGTGTGCAGGTGGCACTACTCCAATTTCATCAGGAATTGCAGGATACAAACAGCTTACCTTCCAGAAGTGGACGCCCTTCCTTAGCCGTGACCAAAAACAATCAGTGAAAAGAAAGAAAGACCCAAAAAAAAGAAAAAGAAAAAACCAATTCTGTTTTACCTGCTCAGTATGACCTTGAGGAAAATACACAACCCGGCTTCCCACAGCTGGTAGCCCTACCAAAGGCCCCGCACAAGCATGCCATAGCTCTGAGTTCAAGCTCCGCCTCTCAACTGTCAATTTTACAAACACCCACAAAACCCAAACCCCAAGGAAAGGTTTTGCATCATCAAAATCCACTTAAAACAAATATTCCTGTACAAGCTCTCTTCATGCATGCATGCAAGGAGATGCAGGTGAAGATGAAGATGAAGATGAAGATCATCATCACCACCCACAAGAGAGGGTTTCCAAATCTCTTGGGACTTCTGCTGTTTTGCAGCTGCTGCTGCTGCTCCAGGTTTGGATTCCCATCATGTTGCAAGATTTTTTCTGAATCCTCGGCAGAAGAAGAACTAGTCTCCAGGTCCTACAAACCCCTGATATGGCCATTATGCATGCTTTCCTTGCTCACTGGCTGGCCGGCTGCTACTCCAAGCAGTTAGCACTTCGTTGCATCCATCCACAGAAGTGCATGGAGATATAGATGCTCAACATGGGGGCGTGTGTTTTTTTTCTTTTTTGTTGGGTTTCTCTTTCTCCATGCCATCATCAAGCAAGCTTTCTTTGAAGCATCTTATCTATCTATCGTCTCTATCTCAACGATGGCGGAATGTATGTGGGTTTCTTACCTACAGTGCCTCCTCCTATAGCTTGCTCCGGAGCTTGAACAGCACCCGCCAGACGCATTGACGAATACATCCTCACAAGCGAACCACAGTCTCAACACAAAGTAGTTGCAATAGGTAGCTGCTTCTTCTTCAACAGCCTCCCTCCAGCTTTCACCAAAACCAGAAAGAAAAAAACCAACAACTTCTTCCGATCTCTACGAAGAGGAGAGGAGGCAAAGGCTGTGTTCTTCTTCTTCTTCTTCTTCTACAAAAAAACTGTTTAGAAAGCTGCCGGTGTACTGAATCTGCTGCTGCCCAATGAATGCTGCTGCTGCTGCTGCTGCTTCTTCTCCTTCTTCTTCTTCTCCTTCTTCTAGATGACCAGCCTTTTTCAGCATCCCATTGCTCCTCTTCCTACAACAACAACTCCTGGAGTTCCTGACCAAGTCCAAGCTGTGATGATCAAAAAACTCTAAGTTCCTTCCCCACCCCATTCCATCTCACACCACACCTACTGCTATTCCTTCCCTCTCCTTTTGTTTTCCCACTTCCTCTTTCCACTTGCTCCTAGTCCTCCTCCTCTTGGCGGATGATGAGCTTCCGAAACCCAACAAGGCTTCAGTCTTCTTGCTCTCCAAGGAGCGAAATAGGTAAAATCCAGCAGCCTCAACTTCTTCTGGAGACCAAAAAAGATCGATCGATCGATCACAAGCCACCAAAAGCGCAGCCGTGCTTCTTGTAGAAGAGTTGCAGCAACAGCAGCAGCAACTCCTGCCAAGCTACCACCAAGCTCTCGACGGCGACGACCAAGACATAGAGTATAGCTCCTCCTCCTCCATCTTCTTCCAAGAACTAGCTGGATTCTTAACCAAAAAGGATGCCACAAAGCTCGGCAGAAGCGTATGGGAAGTGGCCAGGAGTCTGGATCTTCGGCAACACCACCCACAACGCAGGTCAGAAGACGATTCGATTCTTGTTGCGACAAGAGAAGAAAAGTCTTTCCCGAACGAGAGAGTGTTTTGTTTGGCTGCCGTGTGAGCGAAGGAGGAGCCAAAGAAGAGCGATGAAAACGGCCCCCATCCTATTCTCATCCAAACCTACGCCCTAGGCCTTCTAGACTAGGTAGGTGCCTAGTACCTAGTGCCTGGTACCTGTCTTTTTACCCCCTAGTACCTACCAACCTACCTACTATCTACTACCCCTAGTGTCTACCCCTAGCGCCCCTAGGTCTCCTAGTAGTACCCCTGGCCTACTACTAGGGTCGCTTCTTCTAGGGACCTATGACAGCAAACTGGGTGTGTGAAAAGGGCATAATAATCTAAACTAATCTTTTTTTTTTTTTTTTTGGCATTTTTGAAAAAAGGAGGACATTGTAAACTGAGGTTTTTTTTTTTTTTTTTTTTTTTGGGCCAAGGGTGGTAGTTTTCAAGTTTTTT
>Ga0116227_10006018_pt1 | contig 24972 bp, 23 predicted proteins | sample S1TSphgellanicum_FD_89693 | JGI IMG/M metagenome (GOLD analysis project Ga0116227, IMG submission 89693) | Host-associated microbial communities from peat moss isolated from Minnesota, USA - S1T2_Fb - Sphagnum magellanicum MG | ecosystem: Host-associated > Plants > Peat moss > Unclassified... | reverse complement strand
GGGCTGAGGGAAATTCGGCGGCGAGTTGTTGAGAGGTCAGCCAATGGGTGGTGACGGTCCGCCCGTCGAGCAACCCCGCCCGCCCCAGCGCAAAGGCACCGTTGCAGATCGAGCCATAGCGCCGGGCCCGCACACCCCAGTCGCGCAGCCATGCGGACATGGTTTCATCGGCAGGACTGCGGGGCAGCTCCGGCCCGCCCGCCACCAGCACCGTATCGAAGGCTCGATGCGCCTGATCGAAGGTGAGATCGGCGCTCATCCGCATGCCGTTCGAACAGCGCAGGGGCTGTGCATCGGCACCGATCAGCAGGCAGTCGTAATGCTCCGCGTCCGGCAAAAAGCCATTGGCCTGCGCGAAGACATCGAGCGGCCCCGCGACATCGAGCGCCTGAACCCCCTCGAAAATGACGATCGCCACCGTCCGTCTGGCCATGACTGCATTCCTTCGCCCGCCGGGCAGCTTATCGCGGATGGTTGGCAGTTTATGCCGGTCAGCGGCGATTGCCGCCACGCCCCCTAGTTGCGATCAAGAGCGGGCAGAACGCAAGCCTCTTTCGACACCCCCATCCCGAAAGGCCGATCATGACCGACCAGACCATCGCCCCCATCAACGGCATCACCATCCCCGACAGCGCATTGTGCCGCGCCATCACCGAGTTCGTCCGCGACACCGAAACCGAACTGCTCTTCAACCATTCGAGCCGGGTCTATTTCTTCGGCGCTCTGGCCGGGCAGCAGCGCGGCCTCAGCTTCAACCCCGAACTGCTCTATGCCGCGACCATGTTCCATGACGTCGGCCTGATGCCCTCGCACAGCAGCCCCGATCTGCGTTTCGAGGTCGACGGCGCCAATGCGGCGCGCGATTTCCTGACCGCGCACAAGCTTGACCCCTCGGACATCGAGCGCGTTTGGACCGGCATCGCCCTGCACACCACGCCCGGCGTGCCCGAATTCATGCATCCCGTGATCGCGCTGACCACGGCGGGCGTCGAGATGGATGTGCTGGGCCTGACCTATGACCAGTATCCCGACGATATCCGCGAGGCCGTGGTCGCCGCCTTCCCCCGCACACCGGCTTTCAAGGAAGACATCATCCAGGCCTTCTACGATGGCATCAAGCACAAGCCCGACACCACCTTCGGCAATGTGAAAGCCGATGTGATCGCCGACAAGGAACCGCATTTCCATCGCGGCAACTTCTGCTCGGTGATCCGCTGCTCGCACTGGCACGGTTGATGGGGCGGCGCTGACGCCTAGCCCCGGTGCGGCCCCAGCAGAATGGTCGCCGTACCGGCCAGCGCCAGCGCCACACCCAGCAGATCCCAACGGTCAGGCGGCACACCATCGACCCGCCACAGCCAGATCAGCGCGGCGGTGATGTAAATGCCGCCATAGGCCGCATAGGCCCGCCCCGCCGCCGCGCTGTCCACCAGCGTCAGCAACCAGGCAAACAGCACCAGCGACAGGCAGCCCGGCACCAGCCACAGCGGCGAGCGGCCCATCCTCAGCCAGGCCCAGAAGGAATAGCAGCCGCCAATCTCGGCCAGAGCGGCAGCGGTGTAGATCGCGAAATTCATCGAAGCTCCCTGTCAGCCCAGCCAGTTCCACACCAGCCACAGATTGGCGGCCGCGATCAGCGCAAACAGCACAAAGGCCAGCGCCTGAACCGCAAAGCCGCTGGCAAACACCCCCATGATGCGGCGGTTGGCGGTAAAGCGGATCAGCGGCCAGATGGCGAAGGGCAGTTGCAGCGACAACACCACCTGCGTGAACACCAGCTGGCGCCCCATCGCATGCTCGCCCAGCCACAGCACGCCGCACAGCGCCGGGATCAGCGCCAGCACACGGGTGATGATCCGCCGCTGCCAACAGGGGATCTTGAGGTCGAGAAAGCCCTCGAGGATCACCTGCCCCGCCACCGTGCCGGTGAAGGTCGCGCTCTGCCCGGAGGCGAAGAGGGCGATGCCGAACAGCAGGGCGGCGGCGCCCGCCCCCGTGATCGGGGCCAGCAGGCGATAGGCATCCTCGATCTCGGCCACCTGCGCATAGCCATGGGCATGGAAGGCCGAGGCCGCAAGGCACAGGATCGCGGCATTGACGAAGGTGGCCAGCACCAGCGCCACCACCGTATCGGCTGTGGCAAAGCGCAGCGCCTGCCGTGTGGAGGCCTCGTCGCGCGCGGAAAGCCTTGTCTGCACCACGCTGCTGTGCAGATAGAGGTTATGCGGCATCACCGTCGCCCCCAGAATGCCGACCGCCAGATAGAGCGCATGCGGCTGCCCCAGCACCGAAAGATGCGGCACCACGCCATGCAGCACGCCCGCGGCGCTGGGCGGGGTGATGGCGAGTTGCGCGGCAAAGCACAGGCCGATGGTGAGGATCAGCCCCAGCACGATGGCCTCCAGCTGGCGGAAGCCCTGCCCCTTCAGCCCCAGCACGATTATCGTGTCCAGCCCGGTCAGCAGCACGCCCAGCCACAGCGGCACACCCAGCAGCAGATTGAAGGCCAGCGCCGCGCCCAGCACCTCGGCGACATCGGTGGCGATGATTGCCAGCTCGGCCAGAACCCACAGCAGGCGGCAGACGGCGGGACTGTATTCGTCACGCGCCATCCGCGCCAGATCGCGCCGCCCGACGATGCCCAGCCGCGCGGCCAGCCATTGCAGGAAGATCGCGGCCATGCCGCACAGGATGACAACGAACAGCAGATCATAGCCATAGCGCGACCCGGCCTCGATATCGGTCGCCCAATTGCCCGGGTCCATATAGCCGACCGCCACCAGCAGCCCCGGCCCCGCCGACAGCGCCAGCTTGCGCCACCACGACACGCCGGAAGGGACAGGAACGCTGCCCTGCACTTCGGAGGGGCAAAAGGGCGCGGTCGCGGTCTGGGGCAAATGGAGGGGCATGGCGCCACCCTAATGCGGTCCGGCGCCAAGCAAAGCGGGAATTCGTATGGCGCGGCTCAGCGTGCCGGTCGCCGTCGGCCGATCAGCAGGTCCATAAGCTCGGCCTATGGTCAGGGACGCTGGCGGCCATGCTGTCGCCGCTCGGCCCATGGGCTGTCGAAGGCGATGCGGACATAGACGGCGGAAATGCCAAGCATGCCCGACCACAGTGCCCGCAAGGCGGGAAACAGCGGGGGCCTCGTCTCGTCGATGCAGGGTGCGGAAGCATGGGGCATGGCGCGTTATCCTTGCAGGAAAGGCTGTGCTGGACGTCTTGATACCTCCTTCCGGCCCCCTCTGGCCAACCAATTGATCGACAGACTTCATTAGCTGTGATTATGATGCCGCCATGCGCAAGATCCCTCCTCTGGCGGCTGTCCGAGTCTTCGAAGCCGCCGCCCGGCACGAGAACTTCACCGCCGCCGCGCGCGAGTTGGGGATGACGCAAGCCGCCGTCAGCCACCAGATCCGCCTGATCGAGGACCATCTGGGCCAGCAACTGTTCCGGCGTGAGCGTCAGCGCGTTGTCCTCACCGATGCCGCGCGGCGGGCGGCGGCGGGCATCGGCAAGGGCCTCGACGCCATCGAGGCCGCCTTTGCCGATATGCGCAGCGACGATGAAAGCACGCTGACGATTTCCACCACCCACACCTTCGCCAATGCCTGGCTGGCGTGGCGGATCGGGCGTTTTCAGATGCTCTATCCCGATATTGCGGTACGGCTGCTGGTGCAGGACGGGCTGGCCAATTTCTCCGGCGATGGCGCCGATATGGCAGTGCGGCTGGGCCATGGGCCATGGGCCGATCTGGCGGCGCATCGGCTGGTTGAGTATGATTTCACCCCCATGTGCAGCCCCGGTTTTCTGGCAGCGCAGGGCGGGCACATCCGCCCGGAAGACCTGCTGCGCCTGCCGCGGATCAGCCCGCATGCGCCGTCATGGGCCTGCTGGATGCAGGAGGCCGGGCTGGCTCAGGGGGGCGATGCCTCGCTGCAGGGGCTGCTGATGGATTCGCAGGCCAATGAAGGCCATGCCGCGATGGCGGGTCAGGGTGTGGCCTTGCTCACGCCGTTTTTCTGGCATCAGGACATGTCGGACAAGCGGCTGGTGCAGCTGTTCCCGCAGGTGTCGAGCCTGGGCACGGCCTATTGGATCGTCTATCCCGAACATCGCCACCGCACGCGCAAAGTACGCCGTTTCTGCGAATGGCTGATGGCCGAGATCGGCGTGAGGGGCCTGAAAGACCCCGCTTAAGCCGCCAGATGGATGAATTTGCGCTCCGCGAGATAGCGGAAGGGATCGGCATCGGCATGGCCGATCAGGAAGCCCTGCGCGCCATGGCAGCCATATTGGCGCAGCGCCTCCAGCTGGGTTTCGGTCTCCACCCCCTCGGCCACCACGATGGCATTGAGCTGCTGGCAGAGCACCACCACCGCCGAAACAATCGCGCGTGAGGCCTGATTGTCAGGCAGGCCGCTGACAAAGCTGCGGTCGATCTTGATCTTGTCGAAATCGAAGCTGTGCAGATAGGAGAAAGAGGCAAAGCCGGTGCCGAAATCATCCAGCGCGATCCGCACGCCCAGATCTTTCAGCGACTGGATATAGCGCATCACCCGCGCCTCATCGTCGATCAGCACGCTTTCGGTGATTTCCAGCTCCAGCCGCGACGGCTCCAGCCCGTAACGGGCGAGCGCCTCTTCGACGACCTGCACCAGCCCCTCGACACGGAACTGCACCACCGAAATGTTGACCGCCACCGTCAGCGGCGCAGGCAGAGTGGCACCGATGGCGCAGGCCTCACCGATCATCCATTCGCCCAGCTCATGGATCAGGCCGATGTCCTCGGCCAGCGGGATGAACACCGCCGGGGAGATCATGCCGCGCTCCGGATGGCGCCAGCGCATAAGGCATTCGAAGCCCGAAATATCGCCCGTCGCCAGATCGAGTTTAGGCTGAAGGTGCGCCTCGATCTCGCCGCGCTTCAACGCGCCGCGCAGGTCGGTCTCGATGGCGTTGCGCTGGACGAGGCCGTCGCGCATGCTCGGCGAGAATTTGCGCCATGTCCCCTTGCCGTCGGACTTGGCGTTGTAGAGCGCGACATCGGCGTAATTGAGGAATTCCTCGGCATTGGCGCAATCCTGCGGGTAGATGGCGATGCCGATGCTGCCGCCCAGATGCACCACCTTGTCGCCGAACAGGAAGGGCTCGCGCATCGCGGCGATCAGGCGGTCCGCGATCTTTTCCGACAGCGTTTCGACCGATGGGGCGCTGATGACCACGGCAAATTCATCGCCGCCCAGCCGCGCGGGCATATCGTCGGCCCGCAGGGCGTTGCGCAGGCGACAGGCCATTTCTTTCAGCACCATATCGCCCGCAGCATGGCCGAACGTGTCGTTCACGATCTTGAAGCGGTCGAGATCGATCGCCAGCAGAGCGACCTGCTGGTGGCTTTCGGCCTCATCGATCTGCTGCAGGCGGGTGAAGAGATGGCTGAGCAGTTGCACCCGGTTGGGCAGCCCGGTCAGCGCATCGAAATGCGCCAGCTTTTCCAGACGTTCTGCTGTTTTGGCCCGCTCCTTGAGCGTGGCGCGCAGCAGGTCGACCACCCCCGCCACACCCAGATACCGCCCTTCCTCGACGACGACAAAGCCGCGCACGAGATCGGAAAAACTTTCGTTCAGAGCGCGTTCGGCGAAATCGGCGGCCCTTTCACAGGCTTCGACCAGCAGCGGCACCGGCTCCATGATGCGGGTGATCGGGCGGCGGGCGAAGATAGCGCGACCAAACTCGGCGGAAAATTGCATCAGGAAGCTGTTGCGCTCCACCGTGCCGATCGGTTTACCATGATCGTCCACCACCACAAGCAGCGGAGATTCCACGATTTCCTCGAACAGATTGTAGGCGGTCTCGCCCACATCGAAACTGCGCAACGCCGGCAATGGCTTCACGAGAGAACGCAGCATCATCAAATGTTTCCCAGCGACCTGTGCCGGTGGCTATAAAGATCGAGCCTTAAAACAAAGACTGCAGCCAAACCCTGCGGAACTTACGGGGTTGCCACTGTAACATTGTCATAATGCAGCAAGGTTTGGCGGAGGTGGCGCGCCGGATCGAAACGGAACGCCCATCCCGGCCCGCCGAGATGTCAGGGGGCTGCGCTACCGATCATAGCTTTGCGGTGACCACGCCTAAGCCGGGGCCTGATTGGAATGCCGACCGCAGCCATGCTTTGAAGCGTTGATGTGGCGGTGCGCCAGGGTCGACAGCCCGGGGAGCTTCATCTGCGCCATAGCGTTTCAGGGCGCGAAGAGCCATCACTCTTTGACAGAGGCACCCTTCCCACTTGGCCTGCATGCCTGCAGAATCGTTATTTGGACGGGCGATTGCCATCAACGGGGCAAAGGCGCACAGTGCCACCCATGCGCCGTAAGGAACTCCGCATCGCCCTGGTCTGTTATGGCGGGATCAGCCTTGCCGTTTACATGCATGGCGTGACCAAGGAGGTGTGGCATCTGGCCCGCGCGAGCACCGCTCGTCAGCTCCCCGACCGCCAGCCCCCTTCCCTGCATCGCGTCGAGCAGGTCTACGCCGCCATGCTGGACACGATCGGGCAGCGGAGCGGGCTCAATCTGTCCATCCTGCCCGATATTGTCGCCGGGGCCAGCGCGGGCGGGCTCAACAGCGTGTTTTTGGCTCAGGCCATTCAGTCGGGCCAATCGCTCGAACCGCTGACGCGCCTCTGGCTGGAACGGGCCGATATCGACCAGTTGCTCACCAAGGAAGATGCCACATGGCGCGGCTCGGCCAAGCAATGGCTGGCGCCGCTGATGGGGCGCATGCTGGGGGCCGGAGGGCCGGTTCTGGCCGCCGACGAGCCGGAGGTGCGCAGCAGGCTGGCCCATCTGGTGCGCGCCCGCTGGTTCGAGGCCCCCTTCAGCGGCCTTGGCTTTTCCGGCATGATCGCCGAGGCGCTGGACGAAATGGCCGCCAGCCCGACGGGGGAGCGCCTGCTGCCCGATGCCCACCCGCTCGACCTGTTCACCACGGCGACGGACTGCACCGGCTATGTCCAGCGCATCGCACTCCACAGTCCGGCCTGGGTGGAAGAGCTCGAACACCGTGTGTCCATCGATTTTCGGGCCTCATCCTCGGCGGGGCCCTGGGCCTCCCTGCCCGAACTGGTCTTTGCCGCAAGGGCCACGGCCAGCTTTCCCGGTGCCTTCCCGCCGTTGCAGGTGAGTGAAATCGACCGCATGATGGCCGACCGGGATCAGGTCTGGCCAGGGCGCGATGCGTTTCTGGCGCGTATCATGCCCGCCCATGCGGCCAAGGGCGATTTGGACAAGGTCGCCCTGATGGACGGATCGGTGCTGGTCAACGCCCCCTTCGGCCCGGCCATCGCCGCCCTGTCCGCCCGCCCCGCCGAGGTGGAGGTCGACCGTCGCCTCGTCTATGTCGACCCCACGCAATCGCGATCCCTGCAGGCGCAGCCTGCCGGGGATGGCGTGCCGGGTTTCTTTCCTGTCATCTTTCGCGCCATTTCAACCATCCCGCGTGAGCAGCCCATCCGTGACAACCTTGAATCGCTGACCCGGCAGTCGGCCGCCCTGCAGCGCGCCCATGACATCGCGACCGGCATTCGGGACGAGGTGACCAAGGCTGTCCGGCTGGTGTTGGGCGAAGAGATCCTGAGCGCGCGCCCCGCCGCCAGACAATTGGGCAAATGGCGGGCCGCCGCGCAACGCGCCGCGGCGGAACAGGCGGGCTATGCCTATCACGCCTATGCGCTTTACAAGCTGGAGGCCACGCTGGACCAGATCGCCGCCGGCGCGGGCGCGCCCCGCGACACATTGGGACGGTGGGCGCGGGCCAATTTGCGCCTGACGCCATCGGAGGGGCCGGGCCTGTCGGGCGAGCTGATCGGCTTCCTGCGCGACCATGACGTGGCCTATCGTCAGCGGCGCATACGGCATCTGATCGCGCGACTGGATCAGGCGCGCGAGGCCCAGCCCGAGATCGCCGAAGAGGCTCATGACCGGGCCAGCACCGCCGCGTGGCAGGCGCTCTCGCTGACGTTGGGCGCCGTGCAAGCTGGGGCGCAAGGCCCGGATTGGGCGCTTCATCCGGGTGCAGCGCTCCGCGATCTGGCTGCCGCGCGCGGGATGGACCGGCTGGACAGGCAGGTGGACGCGGTGCTGGCCGAAGCGCTCCCGGAGCTGCCCGATGCGCTGGTTGAGGCGGTGATGCTGGCCTACCTTGGTTTCGCCTATCATGACGCCGCCACGCTGGCATGGTTCCAGCAGAACGATCTGGCCGAAACATCGCCCGTGCACATCGATCGCATTTCACCCATGGACTGGCAAGGCGACCAGAGCGAAACCGGCCTGGCACGGCGCCTGAAAGGCGAGGCGATGCACCAGTTCGGCGCCTTTTTCAGCCGCGCCTATCGCGAGCACGATTATCTGATGGGGCGCCTGCACGGCGGCGCGCGCCTGCTCGACATTGTGTGGTCGGCTTGCCCGGTGGCCATCCCGGCCGAGGAACGGGCGGCGATCCGGGACGCCCTGTTCACCGCCATCCTTGACGAGGAGGAAGGGCAACTGACACGGGTTCCCGACCTGATTGCCGCCTTACGCGAGGAACTGGGCATCGCGGCGGCGGAAACCCCGGCAAGCTCCGGGTTGATCTAGCGTAGATTGGTGCACCGCGGTCGATGATTTGGGCACATTCCCGTGCGCTAAGCTGCATGGACAAAGACAAAGCCGAATGAACTTCCGCTGCCAGTCAGACCGGCTGACGGCAGGAAAGTTATCGGGGAGCTGCCGCTCATTCAGCTGTCTTCTCGCTGATCAGCTCCATATCCAGCGGCCCATTCCCGCACCGCATTGGCAAAAAGACGCAAGGCCGTGGGCGGATGGCGATTGGCTGGATAATACAAACAGGCGCCGGGAAAGGAGTGGTTCCATTCCGGCAAGACATTGACCAACCGACCCGACGCCAGGTGCTCGCCCACCAGACTTTCAGGCAACCAACCGATACCGATGCCACCCAAGGCCGCTTCCAGCATCAGATTGGTGTTGCCCAGCGTCATCGGTCCCTGAACGTCGATGTTGGTGGATTTGCCGTCGCGTTCCAGATCCCAGAGGTACAGCGCTCCGCTGGTGAAGCGGAAGCGGATGCAGGCATGGTGCAGCAGATCCTGCGGCACGCGGGGCCTGTCCCGCCCGGCAAGATAGGCTGGCGAGGCCACCGCCATGAACCGCCAGGGGCCGCCAAAGGGAATGGCGATCATGTCGCGTGGCACATCTTCCTCGATCCTGATCCCCGCGTCGAAGCCATCGGCCACGACATCCACCATGCGGGTATCGACAACGAATTCGACGTGAATGTCGGGGTAGCGGGCAAGGAAGGTTGGGAGGACATGCCGGATAAGCGGGCGCGCACCAGCTTCCGCCGCGCTGATGCGGATGGTGCCCGAGGGATGGTCGTGGGCAGATCCCGCCTCATCCACCGCCTCGGTGAGATCGGCCAGCGCCGGGCGCACACGCAGCAACAGGCGCTCGCCCGTTTCGGTCAGGGCCACCGAGCGCGTGGTGCGGTTGAACAGGCGCACATCCAGCCGCGTTTCCAGATTGCGGATCGCATGGCTGAGCGCCGAGGGCGAAAGACCCAGCACGCGCGCCGCGCCGCGAAAGCTGCGCTGCTCGGCGATGGCGATGAAAGCGGTGAGTTCGGCCAGATCGGCGCGCAACATAGATGAAAAATCCAGAACAGGGAGTTGCAGAAACTCCATCATTGATGAGCCTATTGGTACAGCTTATCCATCAGCCATGCAATGAGCGGCACCAGCCGCCCGAGCGGGCAGCACCGCCTGCAGAGAGATGTCATGCCTTCCCCCCGGCATTCTTCAAGGACACGTTCCATGCCCCATTCCCCCCGTACCTGGCTCATCACTGGCTGCTCCACCGGTTTCGGACGTGCTCTGGCCGAAAAGCTCATCGCGCGCGGTGACACCGTGTTTGCAACCGCCCGCAAACTGGACCAATTGGATGATCTGGTCGCCGGCCACGCCAATGCCCATGCGCTGAAACTGGACGTTACCGTGCCGGAGGACATTGCCGCCGCAGTGGCCACGGTGGAGGCGGCAGGTGGCCTCGATGTGCTCGTCAACAACGCGGGCTATGGCTATCTGACGGCCTTTGAAGAGGGCGAGGACGAAGCCTATCGCGCCCAGTTCGAAACCAACCTGTTCGGCCTCATCGCCATCACCAAGGCGGTGCTGCCCGGCATGCGCCAGCGCGGCGCGGGCCATATCGTCAACATCGCCTCGGTGGGCGGGCTGATCGGCAACCCCGGCTCGGGCTATTATGCCGCGTCCAAATTCGGCGTGGTCGGCCTGTCCGAGGCGCTGGCGCAGGAAGTTGGTCCGCTCGGCATCAAGGTGACGGTGGTGGAGCCCGGCCCCTTCCGCACCGACTGGGGCGGGCGTTCACTGCAATCCTCGGCAACGCGCATCGATGCCTATGCGGACACCGTCCACAAGCGTCTGGACATGATCGCGCAATACAGCGGCCATCAGCCCGGCGACCCGGTGCGCGCCGCCGATGCCATCATCACCGCCGTGGAGAGCGACAAGCCGCCGCTCAACCTCATTCTGGGCAAGTTCGGCCTGGATGCGGTGCGCCAGAAGATCGCCGCCCTTTCGGCCGAGATCGATGCCTGGGAGCAAATATCGCTGGGCGCCGATTACCCGCAGGGCGCGTGACGCCAGCATCCCGACAATCAGCAAGCGAGGCCGTGATGACCACTCCTTCCCTGCGCCAACACCGGCGTCAGTTTCTTGGCACGTCCCTGCTGGCGGCCTCGGCGGCCGGGGTTGGCCTCCTGCCGCGCGAGGCGGCGGCGCAAACCATCCCTGCCCCGCCCGCTTCGCCCTCGCGCCCGATGGTGGTGGGCAACCCCGAACTGATGGGCGTCTCGATCGAGCGGGTCACTTATCCCAACATCGCAGCCAACACCGTGATCGCGGCCAATCTGTTCAAACCCGCCGGTTTCGACGCCGGCAAGCGCTATGCCGCCATCGTGGTGGGCCATCCCTTCGGCGGCGTGAAGGAACAAACCGCCGGGCTGCATGCGCTAAAACTGGCGCAGATGGGTTTTGTCACCCTGTCCTTCGATGCCTCGCATTATGGCGACAGCACGGGTGAGCCCCGCTACACCGAAGTGCCCGCCACCCGCGTGGGCGACTACAGCGCGGGGGTCGATTTCTTCACCCGCCAGTCCTTTGTCGATCCAGCGCGCATCGGCATGCTGGGCGTCTGCGGGGGCGGCGGCTATGCGGTCAGCGCCGCAGCCATCGATCACCGTATCCGCGCCATCGCCACGGTCAGCATGTATGATATGGGCCGCGCCCGTCGGCAGGGGCTGGGCGACAGCATGAGCTATGAGCAGCGCATGAAGCTGCTCGACGATATCGCCCATCAGCGCTCGCTCGAAGCGGCAGGCGGCGCGCGCCGGGACATCCGCGCCCTGCCCACCCAGCCCGCCACGGCTGCGACGCCCGCCATCGTGCGCGAGTTCCTCGACTATTACGACACAACGCGCGGGAAACACCCCAACTCCACGGGCTGGTATGCCTTCACCAGCCTGGCGCCGATGATGAACTTCTTTCCCTTCGTGCAGGCCGAAACGATCTCGCCACGCCCCCTGCTGATGGTGGTGGGCGAAAAGGCCGAATCCGCCTATTTCAGTCGGGACGCCTATCAGAAAGCCGCCGAGCCCAAGGAACTCTTCGTGGTGCCTGGCGCCACCCATGTCGATCTCTACGACAATCCCCGCTACACACCGCAGTCGATCGGCCGGCTGAGCAGCTTCTTCCACCAGCATCTCGCCTGAATCACAAGGACGACGACCATGCCACCTCTTGTCCGCAATGTGCTCGCCGCCGCCGCGCTGATCTCAGGGTCCGACGCCATGGCCCAGACCACGCCCGCCGCCCCCGCCCAGCCCTCGCGCGCCCAGCAACTGATGGGCGACATCGCGCCCAAGATGGCGCAGCTGACCGACGATGTGCTCTACGGCGACATATGGGAACGCCCCGGCCTGTCCAAACGGGACCGCAGCCTGATCACCGTGGCCGCGCTGGTCGCCATGAACCGGCCCGATCAGTTGCGCTCCCACCTGGCGCTGGCGCGGCAGAATGGCCTGAGCGAAGAAGAACTGGTCGAGGCGATCACCCAACTGGCCTTCTATGCCGGTTGGCCCAATGCCGTTTCAGCCATTGCCGTAGCCAAGGATGTGTTCCGTCCGAAGAACGCCCCGTGAGCATCGGCCTCCTCCGCAATCTTCTGGCTCTGGCCGCCATGTTGGGGGTTCCCATGATGCACAGCCCCGCCTCGGCTCAGTCCGAGAGCCAGATCGCCATCACGCGATCAGGGTCCCAACCGGCCACTTCAGCGTCGCCGGACCATTTCACGGGCTCCGCGCGCGTCGAGATGCGCTTTCAGGCGACGGCTCCGGGCCGGGTCAACGGCAGTTATGTTACCTTCGAGCCCGGCGCCCATACCGATTGGCATAGCCATCCCCTGGGCCAGACGCTGATCGTCACGGCGGGGACGGGGCGGGTCCAGCAATGGGGGCATCCCGTCCAGACCATCGCGCCCGGCGACATCATCTGGATACCGCCGGGCGTGAAGCACTGGCATGGCGCCGCGGCCACAACGGGCATGACCCACATCGCCATTTCCGAGGCGCTGCACGGCAAGACCGTGGACTGGATGGAAAAGGTGTCCGACGAGCACGATAACGCCCGGTGAAGAGGAGGATGCCGGCAAACCGTGAAAGACAGTTGCCGATGACATAGCAGCCGTTCCCACCTCACAGCGCCTTCGCTGCAAGCAATGCTTCATGCATGCGGCATTGGAACTCTCTTCCGGGCTGATATCGTCACGTCAGGGTATTTCAGCCCATTGCCCCCAGTGTCATGGCAAGATGCTCGACAATCGCCCGGACTTTTGCCGAGGGTCTGGGGCCCGCCGGGAAGATCGCATGGACATGCGCCGGGTCCAGCCGATAGGCCTCAAGCAACCGCACCAGCTGGCCGGAGCGCAACTCCTCTCCGGCCATGACATTGGTGGCCAGCGCGACCCCCAGCCCGGCCACCGCCGCCGCCAGAATGCCCGGCGCCGAATTGATCCAGAGCTTGGCGGGCACATTGACCGATGTCACCGTCTGGTTGTGCGTAAAACGCCAGCTTTCCGGACCAAAGACGCCGTGCTGGACGATGCAATGGTGCCGGGCCAGCTCGCCCGGATTGGCGGGCATACCATGCGCGGCAAGATAGGAGGGGGCAGCAACCACAAGCCGCTCGACCTGGGCGAGTTTGCGCGCGCCGAAGGTCGAATCATCGAGCGTTCCCACGCCCAGGCGGATGGCGACATCGACGCCTTCCGTAATAAGGTTCTGGCGCATATCGCTCATGATCATCTCGACCCGCAGGTCGGGATGGCGGGCCAGAAAGCTCGCCAGTGCGGGTATGACAGCCCGCGTGCCATAAAGCACCGGCATGGCCAGCCGGATCACGCCATGCAGCGAGTCAATGCCCCGCGTCGCCTGCTCGGCCTCCTCCATCTCAGCAAGCAGATGTTTCGCGCGCTCAAGATAAAGGCCACCGGCTTCGGTCAAGGAGATGCTGCGGGTGGTGCGCAGCAGCAGCGTGGTTCCCAGCCGGGCCTCCAGCGTGGCGATGATCCGCGAGACCGAGGGCTGAGACAGTTTCAACTCCCGCGCGGCGCGCGACAGGGCGCCGCTTTGGGCGACGCGCACGAAAACCGCCATTTCCTGCCAGCGATCACTCATTTGCAATACGGATATATGTTGTCCATATTCAGGGAATACACGACAATTTATGAATGACCTAATTCCCCTTTCACGGCGATCATGCCGCGAGACGGAGAATGGTGATGAAGCTTCAGGACAAGCTCGACGCGCTGCGCGAGGATTTCGAAAACGGGCGCTTTCCGCTGGTGCCCACCCGCGACCAGCTCGACACGATGCAGCGCGCGACCCAGACGCTGATCGACAGCGGGCAGGCCGACTATGCCCTCAAGGCTGGCGATACCGCGCCCGAATTCACCCTGCAGGACGCCGATGGCCACCGCGTCCCTTCGCGTGACCTGCTGGCCAGGGGGCCTTTGGTGGTGACCTTCTATCGCGGCGTCTGGTGCCCCTATTGCAACCATGACCTTCAGGCGCTGGAAGAGATCCGCGCGGAGATCGAGGCGCGCGGTGCCAGCCTTGTCGCCATCTCGCCCCAGACGGCGGCCAACAGCCGCAAGTCTCAGCGTGACAACAAGCTGGGCTTCCCGATCCTGAGCGACACGCATACGGCGGTCGGTGCCGATTTCGGCCTCCGCTTCGCCCTGCCCGCCGATCTGATCGAGGTCTACAAGCAGTTCGGCAACGATCTGCCCAAGATCAACGAAGACCCCGCCTGGGTGCTGCCGATGCCCGCGCGCTATGTGATCGGCACGGATGGGGTGATCGCCTATGCCGAGGTCAATCCCGACTACACGCGCCGCCCCGACCCGTCCGAACTGCTGCCGGTGCTTGACCGTCTGCGCGCCGCTTCGCCGGCCTGAAACTCCCCCAGGATTATCATCGGGCCGCACCATATTGTCCCTATCGACGGGGCGAGCGCGGCCCTCCCCCTTCAGGATGTCTTCTCATGTCCATCAAGATTTACGGCGATCCCGGCTCGGGCAGTTTGCGTCGCGTCACCACGGCAGCAGCGATCATGGGCATCGCCATCGAGCGGGCGAACATCGATCTGTTCAAGGGCGAAAGCCATACGCCCGAGTTTTTGGCACTCAACCCGCATGGCCTGACACCGGTGATGGTCGATGGCGATACCGTCCTTTACGAGGCCTCGGCGATCAACCTCTATCTCGCGAAAAAGGTCGGGAGCGATTTGCTCGGCGCGTCGGCGCGTGAGCGGCATGAGGTGCTGCAATGGATGTTCTGGTCCGGTGAGCAGTGGCGTGTCTTTTCAACCCTCACCTTCAACGAGCGGATCGTGAAGCCCTTCATGGGCCAGACCGGGGATGCCAGCATCATCGATCTCACCTTCGCCAACATTCGCGCGGCGGGCGCCGTGCTGGACCGCCATCTGGCGCAACGTCGCTTCATTGTCGGCGACCGGCTGACCCTCGCCGATATCGATATTGCCGCGCCCTTCTCCCAATCCGCTCGCACAAAGGTTCCCTTCGACGAATTCCCTCATCTGGTGGCTTGGCAGCAGCGATTGCTGGACACCGTACCGGCGTGGGCCGAAACGAAGCGGGAACTCGACGGACGGATGGATGCGGCCATCGCCGCTGTCGGCCTCAAACTCTGAAGCGAGGTGCCCGGGCTTCTGCAGGCGTCCAGCCTCCACCTGCAGAAGCCGCTCAAGCGCGTTCTTCAGGCTGTCTGCCCTGGGTATAGCAGCACGGATAGCGCGCTCCTCATCACCCGTAAGCCAGTGAAAACTGGCATGAAAATGTGATTTGAAGGACATGGGAGATGGTGCACCCAACTGGATTCGAACCAGTGGCCTTCGGATTAGGAATCCGACGCTCTATCCTGCTGAGCTATGGGTGCCTGCCCCGCCAAGCAGCAGGATGCAGAGCGCCTCTTAATCGTCGCCGGGGCGCATGGCAACGCCCCAGTCGCATTTCGCGCATCCGGTTTCAGTTGATCTCGTCAGGCGGGGCGACAGGCACCAGCAACGGCGCAAACTCGACCCCCTCTTCCAGCAACTCCTGCACATCCTTGGCGGTGGCACGGCCATGGATCGGAGCGGCCTCCTTGTCACCATAATGCATGGCGCGCGCGTCTCCGGCAAAGGCATCGCCCACCCATTGCGACGTCTTGAGCGCCTCGGCCTGAAGCGCGGCCACGGCCTGTAACATCGCCTTGGCCTCGGGCGGCAAGGCAGCAGGCATAGCCTTGGCGGGCGCAGGAGCAGGAACCGGCGCAGGCTCGGCCGCCTTCTGATTGCCCTTGCGCGCCAGATTGGGCGCCATCAGCGCCTTGCTCACACGCTGCCCGCCACATTGCGGACAGGCCAGCAGGCCGCGCTGCTGCTGGGTATCAAAATCCTGCGAGGAGCCGAACCAGCCTTCAAACCGGTGGCCGCCCTCCTCGCACAACAGGTCGTAAACGATCATGAGATTGCGGCGGCCCCCACCGGACGACGGTTGCTCAGGCTGGGCAATTGCGCGCGCACCTCGGCGGTGCGGGTGGGATCGATCTCGGCAAAGGCGACGCCCGCCGCCTCTCCGCCCATATCCAGCGCCACGCCGCCCCAGGGGTCGACCACCAGACTGTGGCCATAGGTGGCGCGGCCATCCTCATGCGTGCCGACCTGAGCGGAGGACACCACCCATGCGCTGGCCTCCACCGCGCGAGCACGCTGGAGGAGATGCCAATGCGCCGCGCCCGTCGGCACGGTGAAGGCGGCGGGAATGGCGATCACATCGCATTTGGCCTGCCCCAAAGCCTCGAACAAGGCCGGGAAGCGCAGATCGTAGCAGATCGCGAGGCCAAGGCGGCCCAATGGCGTTTCCACCACCACCGCGCCCTTGCCCGGCTCATAGGCGGCGGATTCGCGCCAGCGCTCGCCGGTGGCCAGATCGACGTCGAACATATGCATCTTGTCGTAGCGCGCGGCGATCTCGCCCTTGTCGTCGATGACGAAAGTGCGGTTGGCATAGCGGCCATCGGCACCCTCTTCACCCTCGCGGTCGATCGCCAGCGAGCCCAGCGCGACCCAGATGCCATGCTCGGCCGCCGCCTTGCGCGCAGCGGCCAGCACCACGTCATCGGCTTCCTTGCGGATGCTGGCGCGGGCACGGGTGCGGTCCTTGTCGATCAACCCGCACATTTCGGGCGTGAACAGCATCACCGCCCCGCCCGCCTTCGCTTCTGCTACCGCCGCAACGATGGCATCGGCATTGGCCTGCGGGTCGATGCCCGAGGTCATCTGGAACAGGGCCACGCGCGCCATGGGTTACAGCCCCAGCATCGCGTCGAGCTTGCCCGCCCGGTCCAGCGCGTGGAGATCGTCCGATCCGCCGATCGCGGCATCGTCGATGAAGATCTGGGGCACGGTGCGCGCGTCGGGCTTGCGCTCGACCATCTCGGCGCTTCGACGTGTCCATCGAAGTGTCATATTCGGTGTAGGCAACGCCCTTGCTGTCCAGCAGCGCCTTGGCGCGCACGCAATAGCCGCAGCCCCACTGCGTGTAGATTTCAACCTTAGCGGTCATGATCTGATCCTTCATCTGCAAAATCGTCATGCCCCATGTAGGTGGGGGGCTTGAAATGCCAAGCGGCTATCATACCTTCCGTTGTGTGTCATGGCCCACCGGGGATGACACGCACACCGGGGCGCCTTTCGGGCCCCACCTTTGTGAAATTGCTCAAAGCAAAGAGGATTTTACCCGTATGAACCGTCTGGATTTCACCCCCTATCGCCGCAGCACCGTGGGTTTCGACCGTCTGTTCGACCTGCTGGAAAACAATGCGCGCGCCAACAGCGGGGACAATTACCCTCCCTTCAACATCGAACGCCGCGATGAGGATGCCTATCGCATCACGCTGGCCGTCGCCGGTTTCAAATCCGCCGAGATCGATATCACCGCGCAGCAGAACCTGCTGGTGATCCAGGGCCGCAAGGCTGACGAAGCCCAGAATGCCGGGCAGTTCCTCCACCTCGGCATCGCGCAGCGCGGTTTTGAGCGTCGCTTCGAACTGGCCGATTTCGTCCGCGTCGAGAGCGCCGGGCTGGAAGACGGCCTGCTGGTGATCGACCTCGTCCGCGAAGTGCCCGAGGCGATGAAGCCCCGCAAGATCGCCATCGGCGGCACCCAGCCGCTCAGCGTGATCGACGGCGGCGCCGAGGCTGACGCGGCCTAAATCCGAAAGACGGGCCCGGCGCTGTCCGGGCCCAACTGCGCCAGCCCTCTCCTCCGCCCGGCTACCCTACGGTGGTATCCTCTGGGTGGCTGGGCCAAGAAAGCAGATGGCGCGAGAGGGCTGGTGCCGCAAAATCCGGCTCTTCCGCCGAAATTTCAAACAAGCTCTCAAAACAATTCGGGGGTGAGTCCGGGAAAGACTCACCCCCACGGCTTTGCCGCCGCCACGTTCCCCCAAGAGCGGTCCGGGTCGCTAAAGACCGCCCGCGCGGAACGAGCCATAAAACCCGTTTAACCATCTGTATCATGGAACCGTGTCCCGCCGAAAGGGGATCACGCATCGGGCCCGCCAAAGCAGCAGACCGTGTAAGCATCCTCTCCCATCGGAGACCGTTGATCGGCCTCCATCCTTATGGCGCCTTGTTGCGCCTTGGCTTTTCACTGAGCCTGCCTGGAAATTCCACTCAAACCCGTGACTTGCTGTCGAAATTATCGCCGCGTCCAAATAGAGGCAAGGCCATTAATCCGCGTTCCGTCGCCGAGAAAGACCGGATGGGCGCGATCGAAAGCTCTCCGACCGCGCCCAACCCTCAATCCATCGCTCAGACCAGACGGGCCTGACGCACCGCCGCGCCGATGAAACCGGCGAACAGCGGATGCGGCTCGAAGGGGCGGCTCTTGAGTTCGGGGTGGAACTGCACGCCCACGAACCACGGATGATCCGGGCGCTCGACGATCTCGGGCAGCAGCCCATCGGGCGACATGCCGGAAAAGACCAGACCGCCCTGCTCCAGCGCTTCGCGATAGTGGCTGTTCACCTCGTAACGGTGGCGGTGACGCTCGGAGATGGTCTCGCTGCCATAGATGGTGGCGACATGGCTGTTGCCCGCCAGCTTGGCCTCATAGGCGCCCAGACGCATCGTGCCGCCCAGATCGGTGTCGGCATGGCGGGTCTGCAGGCCCTCTTCGCTCATCCATTCGGTGATGATGCCGACGACCGGCTCGGAGGTCTCGCCGAATTCGGTCGAGGAGGCCGAAGCGAAGCCCGCCGTGTTGCGCGCGCCCTCGATGCAGGCCATCTGCATGCCAAGGCAGATACCGAAGAAGGGCACCTTGCGCTCACGGGCGAAGCGGACAGCCGCGATCTTGCCCTCGGTGCCGCGCTCGCCAAAGCCGCCGGGGACCAGCACGCCGTGAAGCGGCTCCAGCGTGGCGGCGATTTCCTCATCGCCACGCTCGAAGATTTCCGCGTCGATCCACTTGATATGGACCTTCACCTTGTTGGCCAGACCGCCATGCACCAGCGCCTCATTGAGGCTCTTGTAGGCATCCTGCAGCACGACATACTTGCCGACCACGCCGATGGTGACCTCACCCTCGGGGTTGGCGTAGGCTTTGGTGATGCCTTCCCAGCCGGTCAGATCGGGCGTGGGGGCGGTGAGGCCGAAGTGGTGCAGCACCGCCGCATCCAGGCCCTCATTGTGGTACTGGGTGGGCACGGCATAGATGTTGGGCGCGTCGAGCGCGGGGATCACCGCTTCCTTGCGCACGTTGCAGAAGAGGGCGATCTTGGCGCGCTCATTCTCGGGCAGCGGATGCTCGCAGCGGCACAGCAGGATGTCGGGCTGGATGCCCAGGCTGGTCAGTTCGCGCACACTGTGCTGCGTGGGCTTGGTCTTCAGCTCGCCGGCGGCGGCAATGTAAGGCACCAGCGTGACATGGGCGAAGCAGGTCTGCTCGCGGCCCAGATCGTTGCGCAGCTGGCGGATGGCCTCCATGAAGGGCAGGCCCTCAATGTCGCCCACCGTGCCGCCGATCTCGCAGAGCACGAAGTCGAGGCCCTCGACCTCCTCCTGAGCGAAATTCTTGATGGCGTCGGTCACATGCGGGATCACCTGCACCGTCGCGCCCAGATAGTCGCCGCGGCGCTCCTTGGCGATGACGGACTGATAGATCCGGCCCGAGGTGATGTTGTCGCTCTTGCGGGCCGAAACCCCCGTGAAGCGTTCGTAATGGCCAAGGTCGAGGTCCGTCTCGGCGCCATCGTCGGTCACGAACACTTCACCGTGCTGATACGGGCTCATCGTGCCCGGATCGACGTTGAGGTAAGGATCGAACTTGCGAATGCGGACCTTGAAGCCGCGAGCCTGAAGGAGGGCAGCGAGGCTTGCCGCCATGAGGCCTTTGCCGAGCGAGGAAACCACGCCGCCGGTGATGAAAATATACCGCGTCATGGGAATCGCGCCTTAATCGTGAGGAGGGGGGAAAGACAAGCGCCAAGGGCGCCAATCCGGAAATGAATCCACAGTTGCGTGGGACGAGGATGACGCACAAAGCTCCGCCCGCCCCTCCGAAATTCGGCGGGGCGGGCGGGCATCATGCTGGAATGCTTACTTTTTGGCCGCGCCGGCCAGCGGATCGAGCGGCGCTGCGGGCGCAGCACTGTTCGTCGCGGCGGGAGCTGCGCTCTTACCCAGCGGATCGGCCGGGGCCGAGACCGGAGCGGTGGGCACCGCGCGGTTGAGCGAATCATCGACCGTCTGCGCCGAGCCGCTCTTGACCGCCAGAGCGGCCAGCAGGATCGAGAGCGCCACGAAGAGGCCGCCCAGGATCTGCGTCATGCGGGTCATGAAATCTGCCGCGCCGCGCGCCGACATGAAGCCCGAGGGGCTGCCGCCCACACCGAGGCCGCCGCCTTCCGACTTCTGGATCAGGATCACGACGACCAGCAGAATGGTAATCAGGGCCTGCACGACCGTCAGGAACAGAAACAGGGAGGACATGAACAGGCTCTCATCGCGGAAAAACAGACTAAATCGCTGGCGCATCTAGGCGCGCAAAAGGCCAAGCGCAAGGGCATGGCCGGAGGATTTCATCCAGATTTGTGACAGTGTGGACCCAAAGGCGGGTTTGGGGCGGATCAACCCGCCCCGCATCTCAGGCGTCGACCCGGGCAGCTGCTGCCAGAATGATGCCGGAAAACTTTTCCGTGGTCAGGCTGGCGCCGCCCACCAGCGCGCCACCGACATCCTCGACCGCCAGCAATTCGGCGGCATTCTCGGCGGTGACCGAGCCGCCATAGAGGATGCGCACCCCCTCGCCTTCCGCGCCATAGGCCTCCACCAGCGCGCGACGGATGGCGCGGTGCATCGCGCCCACCTCGCTCACCGTGGGCACGCGTCCGGTGCCGATGGCCCAGACCGGCTCGTAACCGACCACAAGCTGCGCCGCCGCGCCCTCGACGCGGGGCAGTGAGCCTTGCAATTGTTCGACCACCGTCGCTTCGGCATGACCTGCCAGCCGCTTGTCCTCATTCTCGCCCACGCAAACCAGCGCCTGCATGCCGGCGGCCAGCACGGCCTCGGCCTTGGCACGGACCAGCGAATCATCCTCGCCCTGCTGCCAGCGCCGCTCCGAATGGCCGACAATGGCGAAATGCGCCCCGGAATCGGCCAGCATCGCGGCCGAAACCTCTCCGGTGAAGGCGCCGCTGCCGCTGCTATGGGCGTTTTGCGCCCCCACACCGATATGCGACACTTCCGCAGCCATGGCATGAAGCAGCGTCGCGGGCGGGGCCAGCGCGATCTCGACAGAAGGATAACGCTGGGCCAGCCGGTCGATCGCCCGTGCCTCGGCCAGCGCGCCGCGCAGGCCGTTCATCTTCCAGTTCCCGACGATATACGGCCTGAGCGCCATGAAGCTTCATTCCCTATATAGAGGCATCGACACCGCGATGCCGTGACCCGCGGCAGACCGGAAAAAGGCTCGACACACAGTGGAGCGCCCTTTTGGCCCTTGCCGCAAAATTGGCTGTGTGTCCGGTGCGATAGCATCGATCTTTATCTTTGCATAGGTATGCGGAAACGATATTCATCACCCATGTTCCATCACGGGACCAGTGGCGCAGACCATTGCGGGAACGCACAAGGCACTCTAAAGCCCCGATCCGTATGTTCGCGCCGCTGTGCCCGCGTGCCCTTTGACCGGGCCCGCGCCGGGCCAGTGGCGGCGGGCGGTTGGATTAAGGTTGGCCGATGCTTCAGTTCTTTCGCAACATCTTCAAATCCTCCTTGGGTGTGGGCATCGCCATCGCCTTTCTGGTGCTGATCGTGGGCGGTTTTGCCGCCAGCGACGTGGCCGGCAATCTGGTGAGCGGCGGCGGATCGGGCGACACCATCGCCAAGGTCGGCTCGACCACCATCACCAGCACCCAGCTGGTGAAGCAGGCCCAACAGGCGGTGGACATCGCCCGCCAGGACAACCCCAAGGTGACGATGCGCGATTTTCTGGCGCAGAACGGCCTGAGTCAGGTGATCGACCAGATGGTCGACCGCACCGCTCTTACCGTCTTTGGCGAAAAGAACGGCATTGTTGCGGGCAAGCTGCTGGTTGACAGCGAACTGGCCAAGATCCCCGCGCTGCAGGGCCCCGACGGCAAGTTTGCCGAGGCCAGCTATCGCCAGATGCTCACCCAGCGCAATCTGACCGACAAGGATGTGCGTGAGGATATCGCGCAGGGCCTGGTTGCCCGTCAGCTGCTCACCCCGGCCCAGCTGGGCGCGGTAGCGCCGAATGATGCCGCGCTGCGTTATGCCACGCTGCTCAAGGACCATCGCACCGGTTTTGTGGCCGCTCTGCCCTCGCAGGCTTTTGCTCCGGCCAATGCCCCCGGCGATGCCGAAGTGACCAGCTGGTACAACTCCCACAAGCTGTTCTTCAACCAGCCCGAGCATCGCGTGATTCGCTATGCCGTCTTCGATGACAGCGTCGCCAAGACGGTTGCCGCCCCGACCGATGCCGAGATCGCCCAGCGTTACAACACCGATAAGGCGCAGTATCAGGCGAGCGAGACCCGCAAGATCAGCCAGCTGATCCTGCCCACCGAAGCTGCCGCCAAGGCGCTTTCGGCTGAACTGGCCAAGGGCAGCTCGCTGGATGCCGCCGCCAAGGCGCGCGGGCTTTCGGTCGCCTCGGTCGGCCCGGTGGACAAGGCCACGCTGGCCACGCAGACCTCGCAGGCTGTTGCTGACGCTGCCTTTGCCGCGCCCAAGGGCGTGCTGCCCGCGCCGGTGAAGGGCCTGCTGGGCTATGGCGTGGTGCGCGTCGATGACATCATCGTGAAGCCCGCCCGCTCGCTCGATCAGGCCAAGGGCGAGATCGCCGCGGCCCTGCTCGCCGACAAGCGCAAGGCCGCGCTGGCCAGCGTGACCTCGAAGATCGACGACAGCTTCTCGAAGGGCGGCGCGCTCAGCGATGCGGCCAAGGAGCTGGGCGTCAATCTGGTTTCCACCCCGGCGCTCAACGCCGATGGCAGCGTCTTTGGCAACACCGCGCAGAAGGCCCCGCCCGAGCTGGCCAAAGCCGTCCAGGCCGCCTTCGCCATGGAGCGCGAACATGCGCCCCAGCTCGCCGAGCTGGAGCCGGGCAAGAAGTTCCTGATGTTCGATGTCGACAGCATCGCGCAGGCCGCCCCGCTGCCGCTCGACCGCGTGAAGCCTGCCGTGGTCGCCGCGATCCAGATGGAAAAGGGCTCTCAGGCCGCCAAGAATGCCGCGCTGCGCGTGCTCGACAAGATGAAGCATGGCGGCGAGCTGGGCGCGACGGTGGCCGGTCTTGGCGTCAAGCTGCCGCCGGTGCAGTCGCTCTCGCTGGGGCGTGAACAGCTTCGCGCCCAGCAGGGTCAGTTGCCGCCCGCCATGGGCCTGTTCTTCTCGATGGCCAAGGGCAGCACCAAGCTGCTGCCGCTGCCGGGCGGTCGCGGCTGGCTGGTGGTGCAGTTGAAGGACATCACCACCGCGCCGGTCGATGGCAAGGACCCGCTGGTGGCCGATGCCAAGCGCGAACTGGCCAGCCTGCAGGGCCGCGAATATGCCGATGCCCTGCGCCGCGCGATGCGCGCCGATGTCGGCGCCACCCGTAACGATGCCGCCATCGGCGCCGTCGCCAAGCAACTGGCCGGGAACTAAGCCCGGCCTCCTTTCCCTCGCAACTCAAGAAAATGGAACCATGACCCAGATCAGCACCACCGCCCGCCCCGACAACCAGGAGGCAGCCCTTGCCGCCCTGCGCGAAGGCAAGCCGGCGCTGGTCTGGCGTCGCGTCATTGCCGACAGCGAGACGCCGGTGGGCGCGGGCGCCAAGCTGATCGAGAGCGGTCGCGGCGATTTCCTGCTCGAATCGGTGCAGGGCGGCGAGGTGCGCGGGCGTTACAGCCTGCTCGGCCTCGATCCCGATCTGGTGTTCCGCGCCGTCGGCAAGCAGGCCGAGATCAACCGCATCTGGCAGCATGACCGTGCGGCCTTCCAGCCGCTGGCCGGCGACCCGCTGGTAGAGCTGCGCGCTCTGGTGGCCTCCTGCCATATCGACGTGCCCGCACCCCTGCCCCCGGCGCTGGCCTGCGTGGTCGGCTATTTCGGTTACGAGACCTTTGGTTTGGTCGAGAACCTGCCCCGCCCGGCGCAGAGCGATCTCGACCTGCCCGATATGCTGTTCGTGCGCCCGCGCCTCATTCTGGTCTTCGACCGGCTGAGCGACGAGCTTTTCGTGATCGCGCCGATCTGGCCCTCATCCATGGCGCCCGAGCGCGCGCTGGACGCCGCGCAGGACCGCATCGACGAGGCCCTGCGCCGTCTGGCCGGGCCGACGCCCGACACCACCCATGTCACCACCGACATGCCCGAGCCGGTGCTCACCCCGGTGATGCAGCCGGGCCGCTATGGCGAGATGGTGAAGACCGCCAAGGAATACATCTCGGCGGGCGATATCTTTCAGGTGGTGCTGGCGCAGCGCTTTACCGCGCCTTTCACTTTGCCGCCTTTCGCGCTCTATCGTTCGCTGCGCCGGGTGAACCCCTCGCCCTTCCTCTATTTCCTCGATCTGCCCGGTTTTGCCGTGGTGGGCTCCAGCCCGGAGATTCTGGTGCGTGTGCGCGCCGGGGAAGTGACGATCCGCCCCATCGCGGGGACGCGCTGGCGCGGCCAGACGCCCGAGGAAGACGCGCGGCTCGCCAAAGAATTGCTCGCCGACCCCAAGGAGCGCGCCGAACATCTGATGCTGCTCGATCTCGGCC
>Ga0116227_10006017_pt1 | contig 24974 bp, 23 predicted proteins | sample S1TSphgellanicum_FD_89693 | JGI IMG/M metagenome (GOLD analysis project Ga0116227, IMG submission 89693) | Host-associated microbial communities from peat moss isolated from Minnesota, USA - S1T2_Fb - Sphagnum magellanicum MG | ecosystem: Host-associated > Plants > Peat moss > Unclassified... | reverse complement strand
TTTGATATCAATATCAGTAACAAACCTAACATAAATTTTACACAATGCTCGAAGACATACAAGAATGTATGCGTGCACTCATTACGTAACATGGTAGTGCTTTGGTAGCTTTGGCGGCCCTTTGGCAACACCCAGAAGCTTAACAGAATGAGGAGCAAATTAACTTTTTGGAAAATCATGTTCCACATATTAATGTTCCAACATAATTTAATCAAGACACGTCAGAATTTGCACGTGAACATTGCAATCGCCTACAAAGAGAACGACATGCCAGGTAATTTACAAAGTCGATTGGGCCATCTGAAACGCCATAAGAGCAAAGTAATCGTTTGTTTTGAGAACGATGAACCATGCAATAAACAATAACACGTGCACAACTTTTTTTTGGAAATGACGCATTGCAATTGTTTGGAGACAAAAACGTGTCAGCCTCAGGACGATGGGATTGTGGAGAAATGGACACAATCTATGGATTCTGTAAGGCGAAAATGTGGATCAAAGAACGGTTGGCAAAGTCGAGCAATAAAAAGCCACAATTTTTTCTATATTGCAAAAATGGCAAAGTTCTATTGTCGAGTTTTCCTGCAACACCACAAGAGCTAGAAGTTCTTTTAACCAACAAAGAGAGAAGTGCCGTCAAATTTTGAGATCAAATTCGCATGTACAATTTAGTGTTGGCATTCACTTTGTTTAGTGCCAAAGTTGATGAGTCGGTAACAAGAGGCACTGGATCATACTCCTTTCGCATTCAAGGTGAACTTTATCACAAAATCGAATCCTTGTGTCTTGTTGAAGGATAGCGTCCACAATTTGCACAACTATACATTCATGATACGAAGAGCGAACGTTAAAACCGCCATGCCGTTATGCCATCGCTTGATCCAACGACGTTGGATCAGTTGTTGACCATGATGTACAATATCAATCCCTATGTCGAAGTGTTCAAAATGACAAGGGATATGATGGCAACAGAAGGTGTTCCCACAAATTTGAAATTGTGTTTCATTGCCTTTCAAACAAAGGATGCCCGCTTATACAATGTGTTGACAATTGATGAAGTTGTTGCATTGATGGTAGGAGATGGTTCTGAGGTTGTAGACAGGTGTAACATCGTCGTTGTTCAACAAGTTGGCCCATTTCAGCACATTTCCGAGCTACATGTGGGATACGTGGCTTTACATTATCCGTTGTTATTTCCTTACGGTGAGGATGGATGACATCTAAATCAACCACTCAATGGTGTTGTAGCTAATGCAGATTTGGATGAAGACCATGTGGAAGAATCTGAGCATCAAAAAAAACATGACCATGGTGACAATGGTCGAATTTTACGGTTATCGATTTCAACATTGTGACATTGATGGCATTGTGTTGCTTTGAGGTGACCGATTGAGGCATCAATACATTGTGGATGTTTATGCAACTATTGAACAAAATCGCTTGAAGTATCTATGCCTGAATTAAAAAAAACTTTGTGCAGATCTTTATTAAGGCTTTCAAGATGCCATCACCGCAGGTGACAATAGCACTGCCACCATTGGATAGAAGATCATTCTGCCATTTTCTTTCATAGTAGGTCCACGTCACATGGTTTAGAATTATCAAGATGCCATGGCAATCTGTAGATGGGCCTGTTGCGTGGATGCGTTTGTTATATTCACTTGCAATCCCCAATGGCCTGAGATCAAGAAAGTATTAATGCTCGGATAGCAACCTTAAGATCGATCGAATTTGGTAACCCGAGTGTTCAAAATCAAGCTCAAGGAGTTGATCAATGACATTCACAAGAAACATATTTTGGGACGCACGATTGCAAGAATCTATGTCATTGAATTTCAAAAATGTGGGTTGCCGCATGCACACATTTTCATCTTCTTTGTCAAAGATTGCAAGTCACACACGGTTGAGGATGTAGACTGCATGATCAGTGTTGAATTTCTGAATCCAGAGACAAATAGGTTGGCCCACGAGATGGTTGCCAGATGCATGATGCATGGTCCATGCGGAGCTGTGTTTCTAAATGCCCCATGCATGGAAGAAGGCAAATGCAAAAAAAATATCCACGCAAGTTCCAATTCGAGATGGTGACGGATGTAAATGGACATCCTATTTATCGACTCAAAGATATGGGGTGCACACTTTTGGTTCATAGTGTTGAATTGGATAATCGTTGGGTGCTACTGCACAATGTTTATTTGTCAACCAAACACGATGTGCACATCAATGTTGAAGTCTGCAACAACATTCATGCAGTCAAGTATTTGTTCAAATATGTTTATAAAGGACATGATCGTGCAACTATTGAGATTTCATGCGAGAACAACAATGCCACCGAAAGGAATGTGGTTGAAGTCGATGAAATTAAAAAATATCTCGATTGTCGCTATGTATCTGCATTGAAAGTAGTGTGGTGCATCTTCAAGTTTGATATGCACGAGCAGTTTCCTGCCATTGAACGTCTGCAATACCATTTGCCCAATCAACAAATGGTGCTATTCGACGATGATGATGATGTGCAGAAAGTGGTAACACGGTCAGCCATTTTTAGAACGATGTTGACGGAATGGTTCAAACCAAACCAAAAATTGGAAATTGCATGAAGCCTTATGTTCAATCAATTCCCTCAGCAATGGGTGTGGAATCGGAAATTGAAGTGATGGACAATGCGCAAAAGAGGCTTTGCCATTGGTCGCATGTATTATGCACACCCGACATCGGGTGAATGTTATTATTTGCGAATGTTGCTGAACTGCGTCAAAGGTGCCACATCCTACAAGCATTTGCAGATAGTGGATGGCACAAAGCACGACACATTCAAAGATGCATGCATTGCAATGGGTTTGTTTGCAGACGACAATGAATCGCATCAAGCCTTGGAAGAAGCTGGTCTTTGGGCTTCAAGACGATAACTACATGACATGTTTGTTTCCATGTTGGTGTTTTGTGAGGTGATGAATCTTAAACAATTATGGGATGCACATTAGGAGTCTTTGAGCGATGACATTGAAGCAATGACACGTTGCGAGTGTGATAATTTAGCTGTTACCCTTTCTGAAGATGCGCTAAAGGATCATGCATTGTATGAGATTGATCAAGTTCTCATCCACAACGGACACCACTTGGAAGATTTTTCAACGCTCCCCAAGTCTAATTATGTCCCTTTTGTTCATGGAGGAAACCGATTAGTCCAAGAAGAATTGGTTTATGATCAGCATTCATTGACCACATATGTAGACAATGTAGAAGATAGGCTCAATGACGATCAGCGCAGTGCATACGAAACTATTTTGAATGCCGTGACAAACAAAGAGGGCAAATTGTTCTTTGTGTATGGCAGTGGTGGAGTTGGCAAAACATTTGTTTGGACAACGCTTCTATCCTGTCTACGAGGGCAAGGCAAAATCGTGCTTGCAGATGCCTCATTAGGAATTACATCTTTGCTGCTTCTAGGCGGTAGAATCGCCCATTCAAGATTCAAGATTCTGATTGATCTACACAATGAGTTGACTTGCAACATCAGACAATAGATGAAAGTGGCTGAGTTGGTGCATAAAATTGATATGATCATTTGGGATGAGGCACCAATGATGCATCACCAAACTTTCAAAGTTGTTGATTGGACCCTGCGTGATTTGATGCAATTGGATGACGCACATGCAATCGAAAAGATCTTTGGTGGGAAAACCATGGTCCTTGGTAGGGATTTTCGACAGATCCTGCCTGTTGTTCCCAAGGGAGGATGAGAAGACATTGTTAGTGCTTCATTGCTTCGATCGCATCTTTGGTAGCATGTTACAATTCTTCGTCTTCATATCAACATGCGAGTCATGGCAGCCATTCTAAAAAGTAGCGAGAGTTTGGCAAATGGGTGTTGAATGTTGGAAACGGAAGTCTTTTTGCCATTGTAAAAGAAGAAGGTGTCGATCTAGATTGGATCAAGATTTCGTCCCATATGAGGTTGCCAGTAGAAGATTACAGCTTAAGAGGATTAATCCAAACTATCTATCCGGATCACCAATGCCACTTTAGAGATGCCATGTATCTTATGCAACGTAGCATTTTGGCCCCCAAAAATATTGACGTTGATGAAGTCAACAATGCAATTCTAAAATCGCTATTTAAGAATTACACATGTACTTGAGCACAAATTCTTTGACTCCGACAAAAGAAGGTGCATGTGCTGTTGTAGGAGTTTCAATGGATTCATTGTATCTGGTGGAATTTCTGAACACTTTGCAATTTCAGCGGTATCACAAATCATAAGCTGGAACTCAAAGTGGGCGTGCCAATCATTTTGTTGCGTAATCTCAATCAATCAATAGGATTGTGCAATGGTACGAGGTTGATTGTCAAGAGATTGGGTTAGTGTGTTATTGAAGCGGAGATCATCACAGGGAACAATGTTGGCAAATGTGTGTTCATACCCCGCATCATCATGTCCCCCTCCAGGATTGATTGGCCATTTGTTTTGTGTTGTTGTCAATTTCCTGTTTGAGTGGCATTTGCAATCACAATCAACAAGAGTCAAGGTCAAACATTGAACAACGTTGGGGTATATTTGCCGTCTCCAGTCTATTCCCATGGTCAGCTGTATGTTGTTATCTCACGGGTCACAAGCAATGCAAACATCAAGATTTTCAGTGGCCCGGGTCCCGATGGATACATGCGAAATGTCGTATATAAAGAGGTTTTGGAAATGTAGTTTGTAATTGTAATTTTGTAATATGTACCGTCAAATACACACACACTTGTGCATTAGGCACGGGGTTCAAACTAGTTCATTTGTAAAGCACAAGGCCACAATGAACAAACTTCCATGAAAAATTATGTATGCTTGTCTGAAGTTTGAACTCTTTGCAATGCTCATATTCTACTATGGTATGTCTTTGATTTTATCCTTTGGTGTAGGAGGCATCAAGTTTTTGGACCCTTGCAATGCAAGACATCCACTCTTATATGGCATGTCTTTGGATTTTAGACTTAGGTGTAATAAGTATGGAAGCATCAAGTTTAGTACATGTGTAATACCAGCACACATTCTTGGCTGCAGTTAAAGGCATGATGCTCAAATTCTTGATGCCCATGTCCAAGCTCTCATTGTTCAACACTTGTTCAAGATCCTACTTCTCAGGATTGGGCCATACCTTTGGGTCATCATTGATTCCGAAGATGTTGATCAGCACCTATGTCCAACAACATTCAATGCAATAGAGACCAACTATACCTTGAGTTCAAACCCCTCACTGTGGCCTTATGCTGGGGGAAGTTAGTCTCTATACATTTTATAAGCATGTGAAATAGTGACATATTTTTTCTAAATTCAAAATTGCTCAACCCCAGAGAGTACACACTCTTACTAGTGTTAAAAGTTACATCCTCTCCTTGTCTTCTCATATTTGCCCCTCAAGAACCTCCTTCCCCAAAAACAATTGGACTGCCTAGACTGAAATTTCTTACTGGTTACCTTCACTTTCAGCTCCCTCTTCTACCATCCTCCACAGATCCACTCTTTAGATCCTTTTAAGTCCAAATTCAAACTTTTGGAATTTGAAAATTTCTGGAATTCTGGAATAGAGATTTTGTGAGCAAGTTCTACCTTTCTTTCATCAAGAACATTGGAGAAATTGCTGCAGTGAGTTAATTTTCTCAACTTGAAGTAAATTAAATCCAGTCGGATGAGAGAATGGTTTCCCTGTCGTGATATGTTTGCCAGATCTGCTCCAAAAGAATGGAGATGTTTGTTAGACTACCAGAAGTAATGAGTTGTGATGAAAAAATTTCTTGTCTGCATTGTGCTGCATGGTCCTGACATGATGGGTCCTTTATTTGGTTGAAGCTTGCTGTAGGTGAAAAGGATTTATGTCCCAGTAGCTCATGCAGAAGCTCAAGTGGGCCTTCTGAGAAATCTTCTCAAACAAGAAGACTTCCTTGCAAGGTATTCAATGGTCTTTGCAGCAAAGTGTGTATGATTGATTGTCATCTTGCATTCTAGTTATTTATGTATGTTTTTGGGGGATGTCAGACTACCTGGATACATTCTGAGCAATCTTTCAGAATCTCCCCAGTCTAGTTCTTTCGGAGATCTGAGTAATGCGGAGAATGGGCTGACCATTGGCATATTGTTTGTTTTTTCAGCAGATTTGGAGCAGCTCGTTCAAGATTGTGTGATGTCCAACCAAATGTATCAATTGGAGACTGACTATGAATGCTGGTTCCTATGAGAAACAGTTGGAACCCTGCTTTTTCATTATGCATTGAATTCCAAAGTTGAGAAGCAGGTCCCATTTTTGCTGCTAGTATGACAGAATTAGGTCTTATTTGCTAACAGGTGGTTGTTCAGGGAGTGAGCTACCTGCAGTATATCAAGAAGTTGGTATGGTTGAACCATATTCCAACCTCAGTTCCAATCCCAGATTTTTTAAACATGTCCAGAAGCTAAAGACAAAATCGTTATGTTTACTTGCACTGACAAGGATTGCAGAAAAAGGAGCATGTACTAAAATAAGTGCATATGTGTAAGCCTCAAGATGTGAGAATTGTTATTACATTCTTGAGGAGAGTTACTAATTGGTCAAATTCATGAGAAGACTGTGGACAATTTGCTGAAAACTCCCTTGTTTTTTACAGATGAGAATTTGTTACTATGATGCTCTTATGAATGCATTTGCAACTTCAGATTGATTCAAAATAATTTGTGTCTACAAAGAGTGCAAAGAGCTTCAGACATGACCTTCGTCAATGTCAAAAGATCTTCAGAAGCACAATCCTACACAGATCCAAATCTTGAAATTTAATTAACCCTAAGACTTGGTAGGAAAAAAAACTCTAGTTAGTGACTTTGAAAGTGTTGTTGCAATGTGTATTACATGTGTTGATTCATATCAATTGTCCACAGTGTGATTGTGCTTATTCCCCTAGTGACAAACAAAAGAAAAGCAATATTGATGTACTCCAAACTCAACCAAACATACAATGGCCGAATAGGCAATAAATCTTTAACCAAGCTCTCCAAGTGCTTACTTCAACTGCACAAAATCTAGCACATTCGTTCTAGGGATTCTCAATGCCTTACTATCTCCAAGCTTAACAACGTTGGTCATTACATTTGTTCTAACGCGGCTTGAGGAGCAAGAGCTTTAACTCTACCTAAGACTATCTCAGATTATCTATTTGCTGGTACAACCCTAAACCCAAATTCACTTTCTAAATCATGTCTTGAGACCCATTATGTGATCCAACACCCACTAGTGCATCATCTATTGGAAACTTGTTTTGACTCAGTAATGGATGAACCACAAGTGAGTTACCAACGTTCCACCTGGGTAACCTATCCTGGAAATTCTCCAACTTCCCCTCACACTACCCAGGTTACCTATGTAGGTGGGTAGCTAACTACAGAAGGTTAGTTTGTCCAAGGTAAGTAGGAAGGCACTTATGGTTACTAGGTAAGTAGCTGCATGTGGATAGGTCATACATACTATCCACAGGGACATGAATACAACGAAAAAGTGTTTCATGTCTATGCACCATTCATCCTGCATGGCATGCTGGTTCATTTTGGCCCATCCAAAGGTGAACCTCTAGATTGTCCTTTACCAGAAACACTGGCGTAGATAGGCCTATGCTAATGAACTACCTACTAATTATACAGGCCTAGTGATGGCTTTGGGCACAGATATAGAATCTGACAAAGCTTTAGACATTGAGTCCACATTCAGCATTTCTAGAGCAAACTTGGAATGTCATTAGGAAATGTAGACATCCTAACTCAAAGAGAACCAAGCATTCACACCAAGCTCTGAAGCCACACATTTGAAAAGCAAATCATCAACATCACATATTCATTTCTCCTCATGCAAGCATTTTAAGTGTTTGGGTTTCTGATTGGGAACTTTATAACACTTCAAAGTATTATGTAGGGGCCATTCCATGTAGGAACTTGGTGCACCCTGTAGGGCGAGCAACTGTTCCATTAGGTGATGACAGGTTCTTCCAAATCTTAATCCATATTCTTCACAGGTGATTCACATTGTAAGTGAAACTGACCAAGTGGAACTAATCACATGTATGTCCCTCTCACCTGGGAAAAAGCCTTTAAAAGTGCTTGAATAGGACAAGCGAACAAGGATCTTCCTAATTGTGCGTGAGGGTATACTAGGATATGAGGGTCAATTGTAATGTCTTCTTTTATTTTGGAAGAATGTGTTTTTGGTTATAACCGTTGTGACATGTGCCCTCTGCTTAAGTGTGAACTCATCACTCGACTAGTTATTCATTCGAAATGCTTCTTAAATTCAATACATATTGTGAGATAGGTTTAAAATTTATGATATCACCACTAAGAAATCCCCTCATCAGGCTTTCCAATGGTAGCAAGAATGCACCTCAATTTCCCTTTAAGCATGAGTGGGACTAGAGAAAATGAGGCATTAAATGGACCTTCATATCCTAGTATAATATGCCCTTCACCTTTGAAAGACTGGTCTCAAAACTACCTTCACATTGAAACCCTTAGCACTGAAATGCCCTTCACAATTTGAAGACTCTTCTGAAGTTTTTCCATCACAAATACAAAACAAAAATGCATGACATTGTTCTAAAAAATATACGAACCAATAAGTGCATGCATCACACCTCTAGCTGGTTAGCCAATAAACCTAGCTAACTTGCACCAATGAGGGCAGTGGGAATCATAAGCAGGGAGCAAGGAGCTAATTATCAAAACTCATTTATGAGTTATCTCAAGAGTTTTAACAGTGGGATCCTTTTAAAGTTGTTGCATGTTTCCAGGGATCCTCACATTATCATTCCAAAACTTGGAACGTTTTCATTCTTTACTTGAAAAACCACATTTAGGCTTGAAATTTGTTTTATAAATACTTTACTCGATCATTGCAAATATTGTATTGAGATGCATGTCATGTTTAAAATGTTTATTTGGTCAATGAAACTGTAGATCCATCCTTAAATAACATTTGCTTGGAGTTCAATTGAAATTTGTTTATCACCACCCTTCAATTGATTTTGGCTGAATTTTTCACCAATTGTAATCACATTTGTGAATGAGTAGATTGGTCCAAATTTCTATCAAAGGTTTCAAATAAAAATAAAATGATTTTGAAAAGGGCTCAGGCTTTTAGATGTTGAAGGCTCGTTAATAATTTCCATATTTTCTAAGCCTTTTCTAGTGGATCATCGACCAAATTTGACAAGTAGAAGGCCAGCCACTTACCAATGTCCTCCCATTTGACATCAAGATTAATTTCATTCTCAATAGTGCCTGCCAATGAGCTCGGGGTTCATTGGATTCACAGCTCCATATTCATACAGCTCCAACTCATCTAGGAGACATAGCAAATTGATGGATAAACTGTTCTAAAGGCATTCCCTACTTTGTGTAATTAACCTTTATATTTATTTAAATTACTGCAATCCAATTGACTTTCTAAACATTAAGCCTTGGGTAGAAAAAAATTACCCAACAATTTTATAAATTAAAAAATAAAAATCCATGATTACAAAAATGTTCTCCTAATTTTCCTCTCATCCGTTGAACACATGGCTGAAATTTTTGATATGGATGCAAAAGGTTTCCACTTGGGTTAATATGAGCAGCCAATTTATGTACACTTTTAGAAGGATAATATTAAAACTTGCACTTCACACTACCTGGGACAATCAACTATTAATTCCTTTCTCTTCTTATGTTCCAATGGATGGTTTCCAATAGTTCATCATTGTTTATGTCAATGTCAAATTTAATTTGAATTAATATAAATATCATGGACATGAAAAGGCACATGTTAATTTGCTTTTTCATATCCATGTTGATGAGGAGGAAAAATGAGAAAGGTAATTGTTTTTGGAATTGTCCAAGGAAAACCATAGGAAAGAATTTGCAGAATCTCTCATATTATATAAATTGGACTCCAAAAAAATTCAATTAATATAAATATCATGCACAATAAAAAGGCACATGTTAGTTTATTTTTTCACATCTATATTGGTAACTTTGTGGGGAGGCAAAAAAAATGAAATAGTTAATAGAATAAAAAGGTAGTCATTAGGAAAGGAGTGAGGTAGTGAGGCTTGAAAATGAATAAGGTACCATACCATAAATTTCAAAAAAATCACCCATTTATCAGTTTTAAGAAAATTCGTGACTAGAATTAGTAGAGGGAGGGTGTTTCGTGTGGTTCTTGTGAGTTGACAATGAAATTTTCCAAGCCACAAATAAATAATTTGAACAGGCCTCAAGGCACTAATTTTCAACCCTTTTCAGGATAATGCTAGGCATAGAAGCAACAAAAATCATGCATTATGAATGTTATTTACAAGTTAGAGTGGCTCACTCCATTTTAAAAATTTACTTTAAGATTTTTCAAAGTGCATTTTTTATGTTAAAAATGTAAACTTGTGTATTTGTAAAAATATTCATCTATTCCAAAACTCAAGGACACTTGACCATATAATATAATATAGCTTAGGCTACATTCTTTGTGAAATTTTTTTTTCTTAATTCCACATAGTCATGATATGAAAGACTTTACCATTTTCATTAATTGTTGGTGTCATTAAGAATTTATAAAACTTTCATATGATATTGAAATAGTTTGAAGGAACTCATTTTGAATTACAAACAAAGGTTCAACATTTTGAAAAGTCTATGCAATTATTTCTTTACAAATTCTAATCATAGTGAGTCCATTTTTAACTTTATGAGGATTGTGATCTTGCAACTGGTTTTTGGTTTAAAGTCCCCCCATTTGATCTAAAGCTTTTGGTTTCAAATAATTTCATTGTTATTTCACATTAAATTTCATAAGAATTACAATATTAAGATATTTTCATAAAATTGAAATAAGATTTGAAAACAAACACATTGCAATCCATAAAGGTGCCAAAAAAATGAAAAATGTGACATTAAAAACTGGCTTGCAGACACCCTAAAACAAGGTGTTCTTTTGCCAATTTTTTGATGGCAATGCAAATGAGGGGGCCAATGTTGCCTCTAAACCACCTATGAACCACTTTTCAACCCGCTATGAACCACCTTTGAACCAATCTTGGCATGTTCTCACTTACAGAGATTTAGGTCTAGGTTATAGGTCGGGTCTAGGGTTTTCAAACTGGATATTCCAAGTTTTTTTGAAAGGATCATGGGAAACTAATTAGTGAAACACTTTCTTTTCAAAATTGGTGGAATTGGGGTGTTGCCTTTTTTTTAAACAAGTTCAAATTCTTTAAGTATACAAGTACAATTTAATTTTAAAAAATATAAACTTGGCCCTACATTTTAGATAAGTTAGTGGAATTGATTGGTAAGTAATATTACATAATTTTTATCTTAAACTATGTGCATTAGTTGAACAAATTAATATTATATAAAAAATAATTTTTATTCAATGTGTGTAATGAAGATGGAACTAGATCATGTTTTAAATTCCTTTGAGAAATTGATTAGAATTGAAAGTTTTAGAAATCCAAAAAACCAATTTCAAAACTAAATTAAAAATTCTATCAAAAATCAAAAAACAAAACTAGGACCAAATGTTCCTTTTGAAATTAAGAATTAGACAACATTGCTTTGAACCTTTTGAACCACTCATAAACCCCCTATGAACCTTTGAACCACCCATGAATAAGCATGATTTTTGTTGTTGTCTTGCCTAATATTTTACCAAAAGGGGTTGGGAATTAGTATCAAGGTTTGGCAAGGATAGTTTCAATTGTTTGGTGGCTTTCTTGGTCATAACTTTTTGGTTTCTTGTGTCTTTGTTCCTGCGTGTGGCCTGTGCCATTGGCCCAAGTGTGAACCCATTACAGAATAGGGAAACTCAACATGTGAACGTTGTTTTGCAATGTATGTACTGATTTTTTGAACATCCAAATATGAAAAGAAATCATGCTTGAATTGAATGGTAAGCCTTCAAGTGTTACCACGTTCTCAACTGATTTTTCCTTCCAAAACCTGGTTTTTTGAAATTTATTTGAATCTTCAAAGGCATAAATCACTTAAAAATCAATATCTCTCATATTCTGAATCCAAATCTTACCAAATAAATCTCATTAAATCCTACTCATCAAGATCTTTCCAACAACACCAAAGGCACATTCCAATCCCTCCAAAATTTTCACCTATGATTTTAATTTAATTTTCAGTGAAGAAATCATTCAATATTCAAGAACTTTTGCACTGCAAGTCCAAATGTCATGAAACCAAGCCCATGCACCCCTCCTCTTCCAGATTGTGTAACTTATTATATTTAACTGTTTTGCAAATGGTGAAGAATTCTAACAATATGAAATTCATGAAAATCATGCTGAAAGGAAAGGTTGTGATGTGTTCAAAACTGTTTCAATCCAAAATACAATGAGATTACACAAGTTTTGAAGTTGATTTGAAAGAATGACAGCATCCTTGCTTTTTTCAAAGGCAAGAGTACCAACTTTGCAACGCAACTTTATAGGAAAATCTCCCACCTTGACTTCTCCTTTTTTATTGCAATTTTTTGTTGTTACAGTACATTAAGGTGTGGAATGCAATTGTTACATTAGGCATGCACTCCCTCATGTGTTATACTAATTGCATATAAAAGGATGTCAAGGTGAGAGGCGAAGTGTGAGAAATAAAGTTTTCCAACCCATAACTATGTACAATTACAATGACAGAAGCACAACATCATAAACCATCCATTGGCAATGGTGGGAATATAGTCAAGGAAGTAATGTATTGTAAGGGTGGAAGTAGCATAATGTAGTTATCAGTTTCTTTATGATAGGATCAAGGGTCTACTCATTTCATCCTATTGCATGATCTCCTAGCCTAATCTTGTGGGCTTCTTAACAACAAAAAAGCCGAGGTGAATGCTTATCTGCCCATTCTTCAATGCAACAATTAGTTAATATAGGAGCATAAATAGATTGATTCATCATCTTAAATGATTTGTCTTAATATGATATTTCCTTATCATGGTTGTGAGCATGTTCTATTGTGAGCTACCTTTTATTTGTTAAAGTATATTAGGGTGTCCCAAAACTGGTCTTTGGAAAGTTTATTTTGGAAGTCTTTTTTAATGTATTTTTTATGTGAAAAATTAAACAAAACCATAAAAATCTTGAAAAATTTGTTAAAATTAATATCTTTTTCCATGTCCAAGTTAATGGTGTTTTATTTTCAACTTTTTAAAACACCTTTATTAAATATTGGTCATGAAAAAATATTTTTGAATATGTGATAAACTTTGACATTATTTTGATTTTTGTTACACATAATAAAAAACTATAAAGTCAATCACATATTTCATATTTATTTATTTTTAAAATCCTAAATGTCAAAACTCTTGAGACTATAACATGTCCCAAGATTGTGAAAAAATCTTCAATTTCATTAGAGATAAATAACCCATAACATTCTTTTCTTATGGACTAGACCTCGGAATTGTCTAAATTACAAAGTCCATATTTCATTGAAAATTAATGTTTTGGGTGTAATAATTTAAAATTAAAAAAGATAAAAAATTACTTTCATTTATTTCGCATCACTTATTTCATATATTGATTAGTATATATGTCTCATCACCTTCCAAAATTTACCAAAAGGTACTTGTTAATATATAACCTTTTTACAATACAATTTCGACTCATTAAAAAGTTTCTTTTAAACCTTTATTCAAATTTCAAAAAAGAAATCATGAGACAATGTAAATTTTTTTTCATGTCATATGGAAATGCCCTCATAACCCCTTTTCATATGCATCATTATATATGAGGATATTTGTCAACGACAAAGTTTGAAGATGAATATACTAAATTATATTTATATTTATCCAATCATCCACAAATTATAACCACTTAACTATACTAATGACTACTTATTTATGCGTTTCTGATCAGCCACACATGCAAATCAATTTCTTAATGTAAACTTGCAAAAATTTAGTGAAAAATTGGTCAAAAAGGATTTGGTTTTGAGGTAGTTGCTAACATGAAAATCTTCACAATCCAAAGCCAAACTAGGAATCACTGGTTTAAGTTACTAGAAATGTGAATGAGTGGTGAAAATTGAGAGGTAATGAACTTGAACACTTTTATTTAATTTTTTAATGGTAAAAGCTAAGATTAAAAACATGTGATAGACAGTGTTTTATTTTTCAATTTTGTGAGGTAAGTGATTTGGCAATCATCCACAAGAGGACTTAGTTCAAATTTGGCTGCAGGTCGGAGAGGAAAGTAGAAAAATTGATGAATCATGTTATATTTTGGCAACATGCTCTATTGTCTATGGCGATTTCTTAAAAAATCCTCAAGATTTTGCAACATTGGGTTATGTTTCTATAAAAATCCTTTTTTTCTTGAATGTCAAATTTCGCCAAAAAAAAGAGAGAAAAAAACCATGAGGATGAGAGATCACAAGTGAAAATGGGTGGACTCGTGAAAATCAGGAGCTAAGCAACCCCAACACTATTGTTTACCTTCCAAATGATAGAAGCTAACATTAACAACATGTGAGAGACCCAGCAAAGGTGAAAGTTGAGAGACGACCACGTAACGGTACTGTGGAATTTCTAAATGGTAGAAGCTAGCATTAACTATATTTGAGGAATCAGTTGTGGGAATGGGTGGAAGCTTGAGAGGTAGACAACACCAACACTCATGTTGATTTAGGACCCCAAAGGGAGGAATTTCTTCTCTTTTCATACCTGAAGCATTGTTGACACAAGAATGTGTCCTTGTTCATATCCATCTCGTACTCTATCCAGACATCCAGACCTATGCCATCTAGGTACCCTCACAACACTTGGGACACGTTTTTATTTGAACAAACAAATTTTTTTTTTAAAAAAAAACTCCTCCAGTTTATTTCATCTTTGAATAAAACATCGAATTTGTGATGCTGTTTTCTCTCTTTCCGTGGGTTTTCCAGCTGTTTCTTGCTGAAGGTTTGTGGCACTCAGTTTGGATCGAATCAAAGCTTTGCGTTTAGAAGAGAGATTTGAGGGAAGGCAGAGTGAGAGACAGAGACGGATTGGGGGCGGACTTTTTTAGGAACAAGTTAAGGCACAGAGAAAGAGAGACACAGAGAGAGAGGAATTCGTGGCGGAGTGTTTTAGGAAGAAGTGAGGCATCCCGAAAGAGGGAGAGGTTGTGGCGGAGTCTTCGAGGCAGAAGTCGAGGCATCCTGCTCGAGAGAGGTATTGGTAGTGGAGTTTTTTAGGAAGAAGTTGAGGCATCCTGTTGGGGATCAGCGGATTTGATATTGCATTCATGTCGTTGGTGTTGTTGGTGATGGGAGCTCTGTGTGATTGGCAAATTTCGATGAGCTTTTTCTATTGTTGTTTCTGTGTGGCCGTGTGTGGACGCGTTTTCTTCAGTCATTTTAAGCGTCGCAGTATGGAGTGCTTATGATGGTACCATTGTGTTTCTCCGACTCGGTCTAGGTGCCAAAAGGTGCGAAGGCGGAGGAAGTAACGTTCGCAAGGCGCCAGCAACCTTTCGGTACCTTAAAAGCTTTTCCGACTTCTGAAGATGTTCGATTCCTCTGATGACAGATAAAGAAGATTGCCCCACTTTTTTCTTCCACCTTCCACTGAAAATTGTGCGAAAGGCGTCCAAGCTACTTGCCATTTTATAAAGATCTTGATCTTGCGGGAGTTCGTTTACCGTTTCTTGGATGCGGTACAATTTGCACGATAGAAACCAGACGAGGGGAAGGTTTCACTTCTTTTCAAGTGTAAGAAGTTGTGCAAATTTTATGCATTCCAAGTTTCTTCAAGGAGTAACAATCTGAGTCTATCTGCTTGCGAGATTGACTTCCACTCTGCATTCTGGTTGAAGAAGAGCACCGTCTTCTCCTTTTGCGCTTTTGGTAGGATTTGGAGCTACTCTTACCACGAGGACCTACCCGCATTCAAAATGACGTAGCAAATATAGTGATCTTTTGGGGAAGATGCGCCTTGATCACTCGGCCATATAAGAAAGATGAAGAAGGAGCAATTCCACTTTCTTTGCAAGCAAATTGCTAATGCCTTCGCATTCTCTTAGATCAACGCCACACACGTTTGCATTGTCATCCATAAACATCAGGCTACAGTTGATGGTCCCAACTTTCCACCACAATTGCATATGAGAGCTCTTCCCGAAGTCATCTCTCCCCGTCTCTCACCGCCCCTCTTTTCTGGTCAGATCTCACTGGGCAAGATGGTCTCGTTATCTATGTCTCGGAAGAGCCCACCTTAACCATCAAAATATTCTACACATGGGACCACAAAGCACATCCATGTTGTGTAATGCGAGTGCTATAGCGACAGCAAGGAGGAGATCCATGTTCCTGCTATCAAGCTCCGTGTTCCTGCTTTATGCCCATGATTAGCGGGAGCAATCACAAATTTTTCCAAGCTGAAAACTCACCAGTTCCTGTCTTGGATACACCTTCTCTTCAAAGTGTTGTCAGTGGTGGAATCAACTGTATTCTATCTCATCTTGGATCTTCTTTCTGCTGATTGCTTCCTGAATGACAAGCTTTGACAAGTCCAGACAAATGCAACAACTCTGTCTCCATACTCTCTCAAACAAATCTCTTTGGTTTTTGGCAAATTTTCATAGATAATGTTAAGTAGCAGCCATCTGTCCCTTCTCCCACACAAGCACATACAGTTCATGTCATCCTCTCTGTGATTGTTCTCTTCTTCCTTGTGCAATACTACAGTTTATACCTTCCAATGCTTTGTGAGGATGAAGAACATGCATTGTCTTCTGTGTGATCCTTTGTCTAAGAATTTTTTGCAATCTCATTTATTGAATTTATTTCATTGCAGTGATATGATAGTGTGCTTTGTGGTCCCATGTGTAAAATATTTGTCATTATTCTGGATCTCTGAAGCTCCTTGATAGCTAAAAGGACACCCTTGTCTTGTCTGTGTGCCTTCTCAAAGCACTGCAGTCTGCCCTGCATTTCTTCCAGTTGCCTCCTGTCTTAACCAAGCAAGGGACCTGAAGCAAAGATGGCTGAGTGTCGAAGAGCTCATTGTCCTCCTCCTCCTCCTTACATACCAACAGGGCCCTTACACCCCAATTTTTCGGATCTTGGGAAAGTGCCCAGGGATTTGTTAACAAAGGGCTTCAGTCCAGGACATGTTCTTTCATTTTCTTGCTTGGGTCCTAAGAATAGTCTGTTGACATCTACGGCCACAATTCAAACAGCTAGCACAGTTGGAGTAACAACTGCCAGCGTGGTGGAGGGATGCCGCAAGCATGAACTTTCATTCAGCACTCTCAATAACCAGGTACTTTCTGATACATTTCACAGTCTATCTGCACAAAGTAATGGGAATCAGAATCTCATATATAATTTTCTGTCTCTGTAGTTTACATGTCTTCATGTTTTTATGCCTAGCTATGTTCATCTTTGTTGGATCTTGATAGGGCTCTGTCTTCTGCCTGTAGAGAAAGGTCATGCTGATCTATTTGTAGTTTACCTCTTTGGTGTAAGGTTAGCTGTCTTGTGACAAGGTGCCCAACAATTTTTTCCCCAGTCCCTTGCCTACCTTAGACAGGGGCATTTGCTCTTCCACAGCAGATGGAGCTGTTTGCTCACCAAGGGTGAGAGGCAAGAATATGAGCAAACATCCTATGTTAAAGAGCTGGGTACTGCCAAAAAGCTCATGAAAAGCTGAATGCTGAAGTGTGGACACCCTAACAGTTGTACTTCTAATCCTGTGGGAAGCTTTTCCCAGGTCCTGGCCTCTTTCTGTAGAATCCTTTTGACAAACAGTTGGTTGATTTTCACATGCAGATCACTAGTATATCATCATTCACTGATTTAGCAATCAATGGATTGACAGCTACTGTGGAAGCTTCTGCACCTGGTGGAAGGAAGGATTCAAAAATAACTGTATGAAACCTCACTTTTACTTCTCATTTGTGTGGAATCATCCCTGTGGATGAGAGCTCTAGGGAACTACTTGAACATTACTAGTTAATGTAGAGGAAGATGGTCAACACTGGTAGCTCATATAGGGGTCAAACTGCAGGAAACTTTCAATGTGTTGATCCTCAGCAAATCCCCTTTTGGTGTGCAGTTGCAATATGTGAATGAAAACGCAAATATCTCTGCAAAAGTTTCCGGCACCCAACCTAATCCTGAAGTTGAACTCTCATTGGGTCTTGGCACCAGTTGCTTATCTGCTGGTGGAAGTGCACTGTTTGATGCACGCACACAGCGCATTATGAGTGCCAGAGCTGGTAAATCTCTCCTCTCTCCAGTTGCCACATGTGGAAGGTGTTAGTGTTAATTCCTTCACCAAATTTGATCAGAGAATTGTTGCATATTTTTTATGGGCCAGTTTTAAGGAAAATTTTCATGACAAATTTTTGGAGAATACGTCACTACTGTGGTAAACATTGTCATTGCATGAGGGGACAACACCAAAATCTGTTTACAAGCTAGAAACTGGTATCTTATGTTATTTGAGGACTTTTAAAACTCAAACTTCTCCTTACCTTTTTCTTGGTCCTTTCTGCACAGGGATTGGCTATCAAAATGAAAGCTTGTCAGCTGCTGTCTTATTTGACCCACTTACTGACAGATATGTTGACGCCTACTTTTCCCGTGTAATTTCACCTGAATTGCAAGTTGGAGCCATTCTGTCTCACCAGATGGATCAGGGATTTGGCTCTGCAAAGGTTGGGGGTTCATATCATTGGGATAAACAATCAACAGTTAAGTGGCGGATAGATAGTCATGGAATGGCTGCAGGCTTGCTTCAGTACACACCTAACACCCGAATCACATTTGGTCTTCTCACAGACATCAACTTAAAGGACTTAGGGGCAAAACCCCAAATTGGATTGAGCATGAGCTTGAAAGCATAAAGCTCCATGGTTCTAGAGACTACATATTCCCTTGAGTCCTGATGAATTTAGTCCCTAACAACCATGATCCCCTTCAATGAGATGCTGTGTTGCACACCTCAGCTCTGGATGTGAGAAGAATCAAAGGGTTTGTCTAGCCTTGATGTTTCATCCTCATTGAAGTCAATCTACTCAATGTCCTGTTTCTACAAGAGGTACCAAAACCAAGTGCCATGGAGATGGACAGGCAAACATCTCCAGATCTTCCACAGAAAGCCATCCAAACTTTCCTCTTTATGCTGGGTATAGAATTCTATCCCAACCAGGCTTTCCACAAATTTTCCACAGTGCAAACTGTTAGGATTTTGTCTAGGTTGAGGTTGTCAAATGAAGATTGGAAAAGTTTTTCCAGTATGAATTGAACTTACCTGCATTTAGACTGTCTGAATTAATTGAGTCATAGGTTTTGACAGCTCAAATGTTGCTCTTAGAACTCAAACTAGTATCTTCAAAAAAGGGTAATCTCAAAAGAATTACCTTTGAAGGTGATGTTTGGAGACACAGGTCAAGCATTGCATAAAAGAAAAGCAGATGTATGTACTATTAAAATCAGTGATAATCATTCATGAAGTCCAGTAGTAAGACTCTTTGAGATTCAATACTTACAGCAGATTTGTGTAGGTTTGTGTCCCCAATTTTCATGCATCTTTTATTGAATGGAATAAAACACCAGCCGAATGTGACAAATTGCTCAACTCTTGAGGAATTGTATGTGGTCATTCTAAGATGCACAAAGTTTCTGACCTGTTACATATGTAAACAGTCAACTAGAGTCACTGAACTCTGTACTACATGATTTATGCGGGTAATTTGGCAGAATCCTCCTGCATTGTTTCAAAGTTCCCTAGTTGGCCATGCCAGAAGAAGGAAAGCTTGTTAAGATTTTGGGCATACCGCAACCAAATACAATTGTCCTCTTATCATATGATGATAGTTTCTGATAGTACCAACCTACTGCTTTGCCCTCACATGACAAAAGACTAGCACAGAATTGGAATGTTTTCTTCTCCAATGTGAGAAGGATGCATTGGCAATCCTCGTTTCTGAAGCCAAAAGATTTCTCATGACCAACATCATGGGTTGCTTATTAATGCTGAAGGGTTATCTTATGACCACTTTTGCATTGCAAAACACATGTAACAATTGGATACTATCTAGTGGTGTAGTGATTGTGAAAAGCCTCCAGGAACAAATAACATGTAACATTGAAAAGCACCTTGTAAATGGCCAAATATCACCCCTACAGCTACATATAGAATGTAATGCCTACCCAGCATAATGTGGGATATGGCAGTGGCCAGTGGCCAGGTATTCAGAAGAATCAAAGCAAACCTCAAAAAAAATTCATCATCTTCACGCATAGTGACTGCGAAATTGTGCAATGATGATAAGGATATGAAATATCTGAATGAATTCAGAAGATGGGCAGAAACAGCTGCTTGAACTTGTCTTTCCACAAACCAACATTAGCCTAACCAGTGTGGCAATCATCATTGCTCTTGTTAAATCACCACTTGGAAATGACCAGGGGTCCACAGCAACTACCACATGACCCTCATAGTACACAGGACGACTGTGCTTCACTGTCCCTTTGATGGCTCCAACAACAATGAGATCAATAATGAATGTAATAAAAAGATTGAAAACAAAAGCATGGGTTTCAGGAGAAAGAGCTGCTGGCAGCAACCAAATCAAAGCGGTTGCTGGGATCCAAAACAATCCTTCGCTTGAGACCTCAAAGCTGCACGTAAGCGGGTACAAATAGATACCCAGGCGGTGGACTTACTGTAAAAACTCTTGATCACATTCCAACATTTGTTGCAGAAAGCTTGTTGCCGCCGGTGCATCAGGAGTTGAATCGGAGGTAGAGGATATCACGGTTGGGTGATTGATAGTTCTTGAAACCAAGTCTTCTATTTGATTTCGTTGCTTAAGACCCTCTGAATCCGTTTGGCCACACCTGATCTACCGATATACTTCCATACTCGCGGAGATGGAATTCACAGAATAGGTATGCGATGACTTGGAAAGCTCTGCACCCATCAATTTCAACATGAAAAAAAGCACGATACTTCATCGATATGCGATAAACTTGAATGTCACCATGTTTAGACTTGCGAAGGACTACTGAGAACTACTCCCTTTCAGGTATCCAAGAGTAGCAAAACAGTACTACATTTTTCATTGTTTTATGTTTGATCTTCGACAAGAAAGAAGGTAACTGAATAAAAAGATGGTGATGAAGTGTGGCCCTTCAGAAAGGAGGTTACCTTTATAATCTAAACACATTTCTTTCAGAAGATACTGTACTTTGCCTGCACAGGTAGTAAGAAACTCATATCAAGATGAAAAGAAAGCTTTCCTTAACTAGCTTTCAAGGGCGGGGACTGGCAAGAAAACCACAATTCAATTATGCAGACGAAAAGGTATAGAGGTTCAAAAAGACAAAAGGTCAACTGGAGAAGCAGAGCTCCAGGCAACTGAAAACACATGCATTTCCTTGCAGAAAAACTGGATTTCAACAACCTGCCGGCAGAAGCCGGAAAATGTCAATAGAGTCATTTGAAGCCATCAAGCTCTCACACATCTACTGCTGATAACAGCGTCGCAGTGTTCATGGTGATGGCTACATCGAGGGTTATGCTACTGCGTGGGGCTGCACTCTGTAGGGTTTTTCAAAACCCTATCTGCAGATTCCATTAAAGTTTTAGAAAAGGAAGAGTCAGATTACCGGACAACAAGCTTCGTCAACAGGTACTGCGTTTCATCCATGTTTTGTGTCATCCATGGGAACGATGAATTGCAAGTTTGTTGTATAATGTAATGCGGCTTTGGTTCTGCCGGCGGTTGATGACAGTTATAAACTGCCGCGCAACAGCCGCCCGCCCGCTCGCACATCCCGCTGCAATCTCTTCCATATTACAACTGCAATCAAGTGAAGCACACTTCCCCCTTCTCATGTGTTCTCTCCTCCCCTCAGTCCAGTTCACAATTCTCTCCCAATTTGAACCTCCAGATAAAACTCCCCGAGGATCATACTTCTTCTTCATCCACATTCATATTCTTCTTTACCCATATAATTCATAAGGGCGCACCAGCATGAGAGAAATTCTGCATATCCAAGGTGGGCAGTGTGGCAACCAGATTGGTGCCAAATTCTGGGAGGTACACTGATGTGCCCTTCATATCAAACTCTTTAAGTTATATATTGTACTCTATATAATCTTCCTGCACTTCAAAGTCTTACTTCTTATGTACATTTCTAAATGCTTGTTTGGTGTTGCCGGATCTGCAAGAACGGAAATCTTGTGCAATATGTAAGGAAACAGGATTAATCTCCACAATTAATGTCATGGTTGTTACGGAAATACCATGCAGATTGATCACAGTAAAGTCCTTGAAAAAGTACGAAAAATCTTTGTCTTGGGCTGATTTCAACGGAAGATTCATAGAATCGCATCGTAACTCTATTGAATCGCAATAGTCATGGGCAGTTGGAAGACTCGTAAGACTTTAGATTTCGATGCAACATTACAGAGATATCTGCATTATGCATCATTGATCTGAAATCGTTTGAAACTGGGCTCGGATATTTGTCATCCTGAGTCGACAATTCGTCGTGAGTAATAATTGTCACCGCGAATCTAGTGGGTCAAATACATATATTTATACACATATTACATTGGGAGCCATGTGCGAAACTTATTCAGAATTACTATGTTGCAAACAATTGATGCTGCTTCCTGAATCGATCCCGGTGTCAATATCAGTGCTAGTGCTAGAGAACAATTTCTGGAGTGGATATCCAAATTGAAAGAGTAGGACATTGAACCATTTAATCATGTGGAAGGTCCCATCAAGGCACGCTCGAGGTCAGTGGATCAGTCTTGTGAGTTTTGCTTGTAAAAAGTATGCAACAATGACACTGGGATTCTCATCATTAATTGCAGGTGATTTGCGATGAACATGGTATCGACCCGACAGGAACGTACCATGGAGACTCAGATCTGCAGCTGGAGCGAATAAATGTGTACTACAACGAAGCCAGTGGTGGTCGATACGTGCCGCGTGCGGTGCTCATGGATCTGGAGCCCGGAACCATGGACAGTGTCCGATCGGGACCTTATGGTCAGATCTTCAGGCCCGATAATTTTGTGTTTGGCCAGACTGGAGCCGGTAACAACTGGGCCAAGGGCCATTACACCGATGGCGCGGAACTCATCGACTCCGTGCTTGACGTCGTCAGGAAAGAGGCCGAGAGTTGCGATTGCCTCCAGGGTAATTTTTTTCAAAACATGGCAACTCTTCAGTGATGATCGGGCTGTCAAGCGCCGCATTTAAAGGACAGATCTTTGGAATTCTCTTATTTTCTTCCCCTTCAAACTGCCAATTCGCATTAACACATAATATGTGAGCTTCCGACAGTTGACAATCAGTTATATATCCTGACTGTTGTGCCGAACTGATGCTGAATTCGTTGCGCAAAAACTTCAGGTTTTCAAGTGTGTCATTCAATGGGAGGCGGAACGGGATCAGGCATGGGCACACTGCTCATTTCTAAGATCAGGGAAGAGTACCCGGATCGCATGATGGTGACTTTCAGTATTGTGCCGTCGCCTAAAGTGTCGGATACAGTGGTGGAGCCTTACAATGCCACGCTCTCCGTGCATCAGCTCGTCGAAAACGCTGATGAATGCATGTGTCTGGACAACGAGGCTCTCTATGACATTTGTTTCCGAACTCTCAAGCTCACAACCCCTACTTGTACGTTTCAAGCTACCACTTCCTCTCAAATTTGTTTGACATAAGAGCCTCCTGCAAGTTTAGCTCCAGCTGACCCACTACTGACGATATAGAGACGTACACCGCAATCTATGCATGCACAGCTTTGCATTCAAGTCAGAAGATTTTGAAAAGCTCAATTTCAGTATGAATTTTGAGCCTTGAGCTGAAAAAATCATCATTCAAACGCATCATCTGGAGAATAAGTTCATGATGACAACTTTATTAGAAACATTGATAATAATACTGGAAAAAATAGTATTGGGTTCGACAAATTCTCTATTGTTTGAACTCGAGATCCAATTTCTGTAAGAGGTGAAAGTAATCTATGTAAACATGAGAATTGTGCACGCAGTTGGTGATTTGAACCATCTTATCTCAGCGACCATGAGTGGCGTGACTTGTTGCTTGCGATTCCCGGGTCAGCTCAACTCCGATTTGCGCAAGCTGGCAGTCAACCTTGTCCCTTTCCCTCGCCTCCACTTCTTCATGATCGGCTTTGCGCCCCTCACGTCGCGAGGCTCACAGCAGTACCGCGCCCTCACGGTCCCGGAGCTGACACAACAGATGTGGGATGCCAAGAACATGATGTGCGCTGCGGATCCACGGCACGGCCGCTACCTGACGGCGTCGGCCATGTTCCGCGGCCGCATGAGCACCAAAGAAGTAGACGAGCAGATGCTCAACGTGCAGAACAAAAACTCGTCCTACTTCGTGGAGTGGATACCTAACAACGTCAAAGCTAGTGTTTGCGACATTCCACCCAAAGGACTCAAAATGTCCGCCACTTTCATCGGGAACTCCACCGCAATTCAGGCACGAACATCGAAACATCCGCCTACCCAAATCGACTTTTTCTTGTTATATCTCATGTCTGGTTCGATCTGGTCCGTTAGTCTCTTTCTATTGTCCTCTTTCTTTGCCACGGGGTAAGGCTCTCTGACGAGGGCATTACCAGAATGGCGGTGTGCACGCAGCTATTGCCTGGCGCAGGCTCTTAACGTCCTCTGGTAATGCCCACATTATTCTAGGGCCTTACCCTACACATATATACTAAAGTATTTCTGGACTGGTGGAGGGTTCGGTTCTTAGTGGTTCCCTTTACTCCTTGTGGCCCGCCTCTGTTGGGCTGTTTGCTTGCCTGGACTTTGGTCCTTGCCCCTTGTTTCTTTTTCTCTCCCTTCCTTGGGTGCTTTTTTTTTTTTTTAATAAAGTTTGGCAGGGTTTTTTCATTTTCCTGTTTTTTGGGTGGACCTGACAAGTGATTTTGGGTTTGTAAT
>Ga0116227_10006016_pt1 | contig 24981 bp, 20 predicted proteins | sample S1TSphgellanicum_FD_89693 | JGI IMG/M metagenome (GOLD analysis project Ga0116227, IMG submission 89693) | Host-associated microbial communities from peat moss isolated from Minnesota, USA - S1T2_Fb - Sphagnum magellanicum MG | ecosystem: Host-associated > Plants > Peat moss > Unclassified... | reverse complement strand
TGATTATTATATTACTGGTTATTGGTGACTATTATATTGGTGGTTATTTTATTAATGGTTATTGGTGACTATTATATTGGTGGTTATTTTATTAATGGTTATTAGTGATTATTATATTGGTGGTTATTTTATTAATGGTTATTGGTGATTATTATATTGGTGGTTATTTTATTAATGGTTATTGATGACTATTATATTGGTGGCTATTTTATTAATGGTTGTTGGTGGCTATTATATTTGTGGCCATTTTATTAATGGCTATTGGCGATTATTTTTGGTTTATTCTAGGTTATATTACAACTATTGGTGGTTATTTTGTTATAAACTATTGTTGGATATTCTATGTTATATTATCATAAACTATTGGTAGTTATTTTATTGTAGGTTATTCTAAATTTTTTTCATAGGTTATTATTGAATATTCTAGGTTATTTTACTTTAGGTCATTATATTGTATTATATATTATTGTAAATTGTTATATTTAGGATAAAATAATTTATAATAACATAAAATATAATGACCTTGAATAATTTAAAGTATAACTTGAAATAATATATATTAACTTATAATAAAATAACCTAAGGTATAACATAAGGTTAGTTGAATAATTCAATTTAAAATAACTTAAAGCAAAAAACCTATAATAATCTAATTAAAATACTTTAAAATAAAATAACATATAATTTACAATAACGTATAATAATTTAAAATAACTTAAGGTATTAATTAAAATAACTAAGGTAGATTAAAATAATACAAGGCATTCATAAAGTAGTATAGGGTATTTAAAACAATAACATAAAAACAAACCTATTTACCACAATAAATTATTATAGTGAATTATGTCAATTAGTAATGAAACACAATGTTTACATAATGATATTATAGTGAAATAATTTTACTCATGGTGAAATCACTAAAGTGCAATGAACTTATTTCACTTTTAAGGTTCCATAACGATTTAGGTTAATGAATTACACCTCACTTTTGTAGTAATGACACAAAATAAACAAGAAAAATAAAGATCCAAAATCATTTAATCATAAACAATAATAAGTAATGAATGTTTATATTTTAACATTGTATATCCGTTAGGTATACTAACTTTTAAATATTATTATTAATTATTAAAATAATATCTAGATACTAATGTATAATAACAATAATAAGGATAATAAATATTTATATTTATACTAATAATGATAATCATATTATTATTATTATTATATATAATAGTTGGGTAGTTGCACAAAGATCCAATATAGTTGTTAATGAATGTTTCATTTATTTTAGTTGTATTATAATTGTCATATGTGATTTTTGTGCAACTTGTTATCAAAGTCAAACATGGTTGACCAAAACTATATATACAATGTATACAATCATTTGTACACAAGTCCATCTTGGGACTAATATGCAACTATAATATAATTCCACAAATTTTTGACATGACATTTTATTTTTTAATTCCTTGTATTTCCTTAAGATAGTTGCAAATTAGTTGTTTCAAAACGTTAGTTGCAAGGTTGTGAAATTTTCATGAACACAAATTTTCATAATGAAACATAATTTCCTTATTACTATTTGGTTTAAGAAGGCCTTAATGTTAGATAGGGGGTGGTTTGAATAGTAAGCATTATGTTAGGATGGTTTATGTTCGTTGATAACAAAGGGTTGTAAGCATCAACACATGAGTGCATGATATCTATCCAAAGTTTTATTTTAACTATGTGTTTACATCCTAACTACCATAGGTAAATTAAAATAATTTACTTTGGAACATGGTTTAGATATTTTGTATTTGGGAAATAATCTTAAATTTTGTGCTTTCAAATCACTTTTGCTCATTTGAAATTCAAAATGCGAAGTGTTTTCTTGTGTTTTGATTTTTGTCTTGTGTTTTGGGATTGGATTCATGTATAATTGCAAGTGAGCTTTGTTTTGATTTGGATGGTAGGCATTATGTTGTTTGGTTTATGTGTGTTGATAGTGAGGGTTGAAGATGTCAACATAGGAATGCACAACAAATCCATATAATTGATGAGAAAGAGAAAAAGGTTCAAAAAAATGAGAGAAAAAATTATATGATAGGAAAAGAATTATTGGATGCCACATTGCACATGCAAAGATCTAAGGAAATATTAACAACATAAAAATATTGTAAAATAAAAATGTTCATTGACTTTTTTCATAACATTTTAAATAGGATAAATTATGGGTACATGGATTTTTTTTTCCTTATTTCCACCATTTAATGTTGAATTAAATATTAACATGATATCAAAATTTCCATGACAATATTTTGTAGCTCAAAGTTTACTTTAAATCAAAATTAATTTTCATTGAACATTTAGATGAAGAGGATTAAATAAAATCAATGTGCATAAAACATATAATTAATGTTTTTTAATGATCACAGGGCCTCATGTTTATTATTCATAAAACATTACCAAACAAAATGAAATTGCACAAATAATGCAATGACCATATATAAAGTCTCCTACTTTTTCATATGGTAGTGGGTGGGTTAAAAAAATAAAAATAATTATGAAATTATTACTAAAAATGATTTTTTGAATAGAATATCATTTAAAAGCTTTAAACTTTTAAAATGATTTTAGATTTAATTAATGTATATCCATATTGTTCACTATTAAAAAAAATACACCCAAAAGTTTTACCTATAACCTTAGTTTTGAAATATATATGCAAATTTTCAAAATTTTATGATGGGTATCATTTTGTCATAAATATATTTCATATGTTCAGAATTTTCAATGTTACTTTTTTAAAAAATAAAAACAAAAATTAAATACATATTTAAAACATTAAAATGATACAAAATGTGATGTTCATATGCTCAAAAAATTAATTGCAAAAAGATCATACTTGAGACTACAACTTTTAGGGTCATAATGTGTTTTCCCTTAAGAAATCAATTTTGTAAAGATGGTATGAATTATCTCCTTTTATGTTTAGGACTTGAAATTTGACTTCACTCAACCCAAATACACCACCACCAAACTCCCTTGAACAAAGAATTTTCTACTTACAAACATCATCCATCAAACATTTCCCTCAAAGAAAACCTCCAATACCTTTCATTTGTTGTATGAATCAAATCAAACAATGAGACATGTATAAAAAATTTAAAAAGACAAGTCTGAAAGAGGCTTGCTTGGTTGAAACAATTGACATCGAGATGAAGGTGGCTTAAACTTCCTATTGAATCACCAACTAATAAATTGTAAAATTGATAGAAAAACATCTCCAAGGCTCTCGGTTAGCCAATGCCATGCTAGCATATCAATGAAAAAAATTTGACTCGTTGGTGTAAACACTCAAATACCTTCACAACAAAAGGTAGAAACACATCCTCAAGATGTTGATTACAATATAACTAAAAGGAAGAAACACATCCTCAAAAACTGTCAATCACAATAAAGCTCATCCTTTGCTTGGGCTCTAATCTTTTTTCAAGATATTTCTAGAATGTTTGCAAAAAAAAGATAAAATCAACCTAGTACAACAAGGTTGTGACTAGTCACAAAATTATCCACCTACAAATGAGGTTTGCAAAATGATCTTGACAATAACATTGTCAAAACTCACTTGCATGAAATGAATTGAACAAAACAATTTTAAGTACTTCAATGAAAAGCTAAATAATGTGTGGTATGAAGGAGTCATCTAGGCACAAAAGTAAACGACACAGTGCATAAGAAATTCCATATTAATAATTGACTAGCGTTGCATAATGACTTGGCTATGGATCAAAGGTGCAAAGCATATACCAATGTTTTGAAAATGAATGGCACTGTATGTCTTCACTGCAACATCTAGTTTTCAGGCAATCAGATATTGGATTTACAGAGAGCAAGGATGCCATCGGTGTGTGATGTTATGATCTGGATCATGCCCAGCCTTGTGCACAAGATGGGAATCATGTTTTGGGCAACTACTGTGTCTGGAACCTTTGTAGTTCTGACATATCTGGTGTAGAATAAGCAATTTGAATATAGAGAGGAATAATAGATAGGATCACACTCGTCCAGCATCATACCAGATTTATAATAATCTTGCTACTCCATCCACGCTCCCAGTCTGCTTGGAGCATGTGCTTGTGAATGCATGCTTATTACTATCTCACAGTGGATCCAATTCTACTGTAGATCTTGTGAGTCCTGAACAACCTGAAACAGCAAACTCCTATTAGCACAAACATGCAGCCACAATTATTTACATGCACATGCATCTATGAGATTGTAGAGAAGTCTCCACAACGACATTTTGAAGGTAACATGGCAATGGGTGCAGTCATAACCTTATGACAGCTGCTCACACAGTGTTGGACCATTACCTTCAACAAGAATAGCATTGACAAACCACCATGACTACCACTGAATTCATCAGCTCACCATTGTGGGTATAGATTAGTATAAAATAAGCAGTTCAAAATTTTGGGCAAACCATTATACAAAAATTCTGCATACTGATTTCATTTGCATTAGCAGAAGCAACTGGAAAACTCTGTCATGATGTTGGCTAGCACACAACAGATGTAGCTAATCCAAAACTCAAAAAGCATCATCATACAAGCTGCAACACACTTGTAAGGGTAAGCTTTATTTCATTTTAGCTTCTCCCTGTACAAGCAAGCATCTAAGCTGAAGTTATAGAGAGGCCTAAATAGAGGGTAGCAGTTGAGGCCTCTTACACCTTGAACATATATGCTTTTAAGAATGCCACAGTTGATGACATGGATGCAGAACATCTGCTAAAGCCACTGGAATACATATTTATGAGATTGCAGAGAAATCTCCACACCAGTGTACTATAAAGGGACACAACTACAATAAAAAATAAAAATAGAACAGATGCTCAAGTTCACTGATGTGGTCCATGCTTTAGCAACATTGCTTGGAGTTGGGACTGTCCTCTTCCTTTTACAGATGAATTCTCTCATGTCAGGATTTCATGGTTAAAGAATCATAAAGCATTCAGCTGCAGTCTGTTCCATCTCCTGATATTGTTCCAGTCACAATATAATAGGGGAAAATATATGTTCCAACTTCATGCCAGAAAATGTCATGGTGTCTAGACATCTGCCAGGAGATATTCTCTACTTTCAAATCAGAACACCATTCGAAAGGAAAAGCAAGTACAACAGATTTGACACCAACCTCAACATCCCAGTAATGTACACAGGACCATTTGTTGTTCCAGCAGAGAGATCAAGGGAACAGATTCCAAACAGAACTCATTTCTAGAATTAGATTTGTTGCCTACATAAGAGAAAAAAGATTAGGCAACCTGAAGAGATGGGAAGCGGCAACCACTGTGCAAGTTGTACACACACATGCTTCCAATATGCACAGTCCCACTGCTAGCTCAGGACTGCATACCTGCAAACACTTGCAGCACAGTTTGGCTTCAGCACCAATTGTCTAGTACTCACAAGCAAGAGATGAATCAGCTACTACAGCATGAAGAAAACTCACTGCCAATTTGATGCAGTAGATGTCATATGTGTTACAAGCCTTAAAAGATGGAAGTGCAACCTCTTGCAATATGCACCCATTTGCTGAATCACAATCTTTTTGTCACTCCAACGCAATAACCATCCCTGTGCACCTCCTGCTACTACAACTTGCTTCCATCAAACTCTTGCATGAAAAATGCTACTCTCTTCTGAACATCATGGCAACTTGACACATCACCATGCATGTATTCTCTGAAGAGCATCATTGTGGTACAGTTGTTGCCTGCCTTCCCATATGGGGTTTCCCTGAATAGCATCACAGCACAGAAATTGTAAGCAGAAAGACAGAAGATGATGGGTACAATAAGAGCACAAAAAGAAAAGCAACAAAGTTGTTCTGAGGCCTTCGAAGTCAAAAGTTCTAACACATTTCAAGAAGTCAACAGAGTATTAGGAACACTTGCAATTTGGGCTTCTAATCCTGCAAAACGTTGTCAAGGACTGAGTTCAAGTTCTTCATCATGGGGTGAAAGAAAGGTCACTCCAATTTTACATTTCTCTCTGTCTAACTCTCATGAGAATTCAAGCAACAAGTCATGTCAAGATGTGCAGGCAGACCAAAGGTGAAGTACCTGATCAGCAGAGACATTTGTTGCTTCAACATTTGAGGAGTGCAATGATGCCTATGCCTTGTGGACTGTGCTCTCCACAAGTGCACAGACAGTGCGCCCATGAACAAGATGTGCACACATGCTGCAGCTTGTCAATTGTCCATGCTTTCATTCTTCCAGTCTGAATTGTACAGCAGCATCCTTCCTTGCCACGAATCCTCCTCCCAAACTTGAAGTTCAACATGCCAAACTGCTCTATCTACATCATACAGCTTTCTATCACAACGCTGCTATCATCAGCACGGACATTGTCCATGTGGGTCCGGTTTTCACAACAGCTTCTTCAAAGCTCCTCCTCCTCCACATTCATTCCCTCCTCAATTTACTTAATCTCCACCCTCTCTGGCAGATCAAAAGCCACTAAGCAAATTCCACTTGCGGGAGGAGCACATGGATGCAAATCCTGAGAACAAAACCAAACACCAGCAACCCAATGAACATTGCTGCCATGACGTCTACAGAGACAAAAACCCTGCGTGACCGAGTTCTTTCTCGTAAACTGCCTGCTTGATGGTGGTAGTCTTCGGGTTTGCCCTAAACCTTTGCAACCTTGGATCTACTACTCTCTTCTTGAGGAAGACTTGTGCAGATTTTGAAGCAATCCTCCATCGTAAGACTAAAATTCGCAAGTGGGTCCTCTTGACTCTCCCGGATTGCGCCTTGATTCTCGCACGCTTACAAACCCTAGAAAGAGGAATCCTTCCCACCCATCAAACCCTAGAAGTCATTCAGAGAAGAAAAAGAGACGCTACTCTCCGACACCGCACGCGCAAGCTGTTTACACTCCTCCTATCACAACGACAAGAAGAAGAAGCCAACAATTGGTTGTGTGGGAGGAGTGCGCGGCAGTTGCAGAGTGGGATTGTAGCCATGGTGTGCATTCGGCAAGCAACGGTAACATGATCATCATGTCTTTGTGTTTTTGGGTGGCAAGCAAGCGGAATTGCTTTCCTATTTTGTGTTTGTTTATTTGTTTATTCTTCTTCTTTTGGGGCCAATGCAGGATCTGAAGGAGAAGAAGAAGAAGAAGAATCTCACAAACTGTGTTGTTTTTGGGTGTCAGGTTGATGATTTGCTAGCCATGCAGAGCTGCAACCTCATGTGTCTTCCTGAGAATTATCAGATGAAGGTAAGTAGCACTTTGCTGGTTACCTTCTGCACTGATGATTCTATGGTGGCTGGCTTGTCTCTTGCTGTTTGGAATCTCTTCAAGGATTATTTTTTCTCTCTTTTTCTCTCTCATTTTGCTTTAAAGAAGTTTTCTGCTTGTCTGCAACACAATACTATCATTGCAGTCTACACTACAATTGCAGGAGCTTTGCAGGTTTGTCCATCAGTTCTGTGATTTCCATTCTGCTACATATGTTGCAGACATGTGTTTTTTTTGTTTTTTGCATTTTCAACACACATGCTGTTCTTCTTCTGTGAAAATCAATCTGAAATATAAGAGTGGGGCTGCTTGCAGTATTATTTCTATCACATCTTGTCATGGCCACAGCTGCTCTATGTTGCAGAGGATTACAACAAAAAGATTGTTGGATATGTGCTGGCTAAAATGTAAGCTGCTGATAACAAGTCTCATATGGTGGTTTATGAGATTGTGTTTTCAAGGGGGGAAACGTGATGTGTTTAGAATTGAATCTATCCTATGGTTTTGAAGCTGAGAAAATCAGAAGTACACCACTGCAGAACCTGAGTCTTGTTTTGCTCCATGTTTCTGGCACAAACAGGGAGGAGGAATCAACAGAGTGTCATGGGCACATTACATCATTGGCTGTTCTACGCACACACCGTAAGCTTGGTCTTGCCACTAAGCTTATGAATGCTGCACGTAAGTAGCTCTATCTCCTTCCATAATCAGGGCAAGCAAAAATCATATTGTGTTCCCTTTGTGATCTATAACACTGTTGGACCTCTCATTGTACAACTGAGGAACCCTGCAAAACATTTGCTTCAGAAGTCAGAAGAGTGAAGTTGCAGTAGAATAGACAATGTGGATTAATGCATGCCGTCATTTGAACTCTACCAGAAATTTTGGGGATCAGACACTACCCAATTTCAGGATCAGATTCACAACTGAAATGGATGGAGTAGGGATCGCAGGACACAAACCCCATTGATGGGGATTGGTTTGTCAGGTTCAGGGATCAATCTGTGCATTTGTGTGTTTGCCTTGCCAGAGCAAGCCATGCAAGAGGTCTTTGGAGCTGAATATGTGTCGTTGCATGTGCGGAAAAGCAACCGTGCTGCTTTCCATCTGTACACAGAAACTCTGGGTTACAAGTACTTCCTTTACTCTTTTGATACTTTGCACCATCACTTGAACCTGTTGTACTCCCTGTGAGAGTAAGATGTGTGCATGCAATGTGTGATGCCTGAAATCATCCCACCTGTGAGATTGGTACCTTTCCCCCATGTATACAGATACTGCATCTTGTTCCAGAAAGTAATCTGCCAACAATTTTTACTACTGCATTAGGAATGTTATTGGTGGACTGGATGGATGCAGCAAATCTCAGGATCTTTTGCCTGCATAGTAATACATGAAAACCACTGTAGCAAGATTGTAGTGATTACCTGGTACAATTGGTTCAACCAGAGAGTGCTCTCTCTAGTACCCCCATTTAGGAAGACGTAACAGTCATCTGGTGTGAAATGCAAGAAGATTTCAAACCAAGTCTGACAGAGTACACTAACTATGTGGGGCTGGTGGGCTAAGGATTAATGACATTGAAGCCAAATACTATGCCGACAGTGAAGATGCATATGATATGCGCAAGATGTTGAAAGCAAAGTCTGAGAAATCTGGGGGTATATTTTCCTTGTCTTTAATCCTTCTTTCCAAGAATTTGTAGCAGCAATTTGCAGTATTGCTTCTCTTGATTTAGATTGTCATTGCTATTGTGATGAAGGTGAAGGTTCTGACACTCTGTATTTGAGCAATTTCTGTTTTCTTTGTGAGCAAGGTTATGACCATACTCAATGTTATGTTTACCTTCAAAGTGTTGTGGAGATTTTGCAGCTGATAGTAAGAATGAGGGTACCAAACGGGTTCCTGTTGAGAAAGCTGGAGATCGACTGAGCAAGGACAAGGATGACACCATCAGAAGGCCAAAGACCAGTAGTGCTGAAGGTGTACCAACTGAGTCTTTGGAGAAAGATCACAGCAAGGCAAACATAGACATAGTAGTTAAGGAGACTAGTGCTGGCAGAGCCGGTTGACACTCTCTGACCTTTTGATATAACCAAGAAAGCAATTGCTTTAGTAACTATGGACTGCACAATACTGGGTATTCCTTTTTGTCAGATCCTTGTTGAAATGGGTGTCCTTTTTCTCCATCCTTCATGTTACATTCAAGCATATGCCAATCTATTTATCTATTGGTTTAATGCTGCCATCGTGCTGTCATGAGAGTTACTATTGACCTGTGAGCTAAAAAGAGGGGGCATGACTTTTAATGCATTTTCTGCCCACCCTAGGACAGCACTTCAAAACTCTAATATGGCACCTCTTCACCTCACTTCTGTTTTTGGAAAGAAAGAACCAAAAGGAACATGAGGGAAGAGTTCCAAGGCTCCATTCCTTCCAAAGATATACAATAAGTCTCCAAAGCTGGACACAAGCTTAAAACATATGTAACAAAAAGAGGGGGAGAATACAGAAACTGCTCAAATACACACACAGTCTGAATGGTATCAAAACAGTTTGGTACTTTGGGTCCTGCTCTCAAGGATCTCAGATTCATCCAAACACTAAATCATAGCCTAGAGCTCTCCTTTTGAGTCTCAAGCATTAAATACATTTCGCTTCCAAATACGAATCTCTTTTATAGCATCAAATTGGAGACTCTTTAGTGACTAGTCCATTGATGATCCTACCATTAGATACTAGTTATTCCCTTCTGATGATCTGTGAGACAACAGGAGATCCATCAATGCGCCGTAAAAGAGAAATTGAACAACAGACCTATGCTATTTTTTCTAGCAAAAGAGAAATCAAACAATAGATCTATGCTATTCGTTCTTGCAGACCAAAAACGTTGCTATTCTTTCTCACAGACCAAAAACACAACAGAGCCTCAAAGATAAAAGTGGGCCAATCGTTTGATGCAAAAAATCTCAACTTGTTTCTTCTCTTCCAAGATTACTATATGCTACTGACTTCTCACACATACACCATATACACCATTTTTGCCGTGCTCCTTCAAATTTTCATCCACAATACTATCCAGCAGATTTTTCATGAAGCTTCCTAAGCAAGCTTCAAGTTGAAGCAATTGCCCAATTGCCCACCACCAAGTGTGAATTTCCAACCAGATTCCAGAAGGTTCCACACGGTAGCAGAGAAAGCCAAAACACAAAAAGCCAGGCTGTATGATCAAGGCAGCAACCCTAACCCTAGAAAAGCAAAAACACCACCCAATTTTGGCATTACAGACCATTGTTGAGTGTAATGAGAGTGTGAATTGATTATGAGGGGTCCAGCTGCTCCTTCAGACAACATAAAAGCAGCACAGACTATGAATGGAGAAGAAACCAAGCTGCAGCTTAAAAGAAAGAAGGGCTCTTTACTGAAATTGAAGAGTACATAGACTTCCACTTGGGACAGTTGGTCATGAATTTCATTTCAAACAACACAAAACAGCTTTGATGCTGGTAGTCATTGCAGGCTCATCAAAGTACAAACAGCAATACCAAAAGCCAGTGCCCAGTCAATTTTCCTTTACAGCAACCAAAGAACGTAGCCCTTACCCCAACCTCCTCCTTTGCAACATGAGTCATAAAGACCTGCGTGCTGGACCACCTAGTTTTAGTAGTTCCTTTCACCTCTGCCTCATCTTGCTTAGTCTTCCTTTGAAAACCCAACAGCATTTTGCAGGAACTTCAAATCTCTATTTGACAATTTCTTCACAACCTACACCTTCCTGATGAACCTTCCTCATTGTGTTTGTTGAAGATGTCTGTGCAAAGGTGGATGCTTTCATCAATTGACACAATTTCCAAGCCAGTCAACCTAGACATAAAAGCGGAGCCAGAAAGGTGCTAAACCAAAACCTGGGATTGTGCACAGATGCTGCTAGATCAACAGCTATGGTCAGAAGAACCAACATAAAACAACTACCTACTTGGGTTCCACAGCTCTGGCTGCATAGACACCACTATACTGGAATGATGGATCATCATCTCCTTTTGACAACACATCCAGATTGCTATAGACATCCTCACGTTTCCGTGACATTGTTGCTGGATCTATATGATTCTGTGCTGCAATAGCCTCCAACTGCTTCACTGCCTCATTCATGGATGGTCGGTCAATTGCCTTCTCCTCCACACACGTAAGGGCAAGATCCAAGAGTGGTTCTATATTTTGCATCGGGACATCTGCAAGAGAAGGGTCTATCAATGACCGTACAGCAGTCAAGCCTCCCTTGTCGAGAGCTGTTCTGACTTCCCGGACAATGTATTTGCCACGCTCAATTGGTTGGCGTCCAGAAAGAATCTCTAATAGCACAACTCCAAAGCTATAGACATCACTCTTGTCCGAAAGCTGCTGCATTGTGTAGTACTGTGGATCAAGATACCCCTGGTGTTGCCAGTCCAGAAAAGAAGTTGTCAGTATTCAAAGATCAGATGCTCTCTGCCAAAGTTGCAACCCTAAACCTACAATTGTTAGGATTTAGTACTTGCTCATCAGTTTGGGTTTATGGTTCAAGTGAAGGACCAATGAGCAAGTCTTCAAGACAGAATGTTGTGGATGGCCATCAATCCAAGACAAACATGGACCAGGGTCCAAAACATACCAAGGTTCCTTTCACTTGTGTTGACATCTGCTGCTGATTTTCGTCAGCATCAAGTGCCAGCTTTGAGAGGCCAAAGTCAGCCACCTTTGCAGTCAGCTTGTCATCCAATAGGATATTAGCAGATTTGACATCACGATGAATGATTGGAGGATCAATATTCTCATGGAGATATGTCAAGCCTCTGGCCGATCCCAAAGCAATTTGCAAGCGCCTGTGCCAGTCCAGTGGCTCCTTCATTTTACCTGTCACATACATACAGCTGAAAGATGATCACCAGAAAAAATAAACATGGCTTTGCTATACAAGATCTATAACTGAAAAACATCAGTTCACCCTACAAAAAATGAAGACATCCAATGAGAAGGGTTTATGACCAAAGTTCTGACCGAGAAGCCATTCATGCAAAGTGCCATTCACCATAAACTCGTACACAAGCATCTGCTCGCCTTGCTCATAACAGAAGCCAATAAGACTCACAAGGTTTCGATGATGCACACGGGATAAGATCTCAATCTCAGTTTTAAATTCTTGAGCCCCCTGCATGGACCCTTCCTTGGCCCTCTTCACCGCCACTAGTTCGCCTGTCAGCAAGGTACCCTTATATACCTGCCACAGACCACAAAGGCACGACGCAAAATCTCGTTTAATGTGCAAGTGAGCAGGAGCAAATTACAATGTTCCCTAAACCCTAATCCCTAAACACCCAAACAAGACTGCTCTGTCCCTGGAGCACAACAGAGGAAAAAAAACCTTTCTCCCAAACATATCTACCAACAACCAGCAGAAATCATCAAGTTATCCGTGAGTTCAGAAGCTCCTTCAATACCTTGCCATAACCACCAACACCAATTTCATTGCTATTGCTGAAATTGTCGGTTGCCTTCTTGAGCTCAGCAAGGAAGAAACGTCGGGCCCCCTTCAATTTTGGCGCTTCGCCATTGTCACCTCCGCCTCCACCCCATGAAGCTGCAAAACCCCATAGGTCCTCTCCCCATTAGCTAGCATCTGGTTAACTCTGAGCAATCCTAATGGCTGGCAAGAGCAACACCATCGGAAGTCATGGGGACATGACAAGTGTTAAAATACCCAGGGGAACCTTACTGTAGACAGAAACTATTTGCAAGTGTCATGGAGTCAAAAGTACCAAAAGGTTTGCTCATCTCCTCCAACTTTTTCGCCCGCCGCCTCAGGAATAGTATGTAAATTGTCAATGCCACAAAAAGTAGCACAACAACCACACACCCCAAGATAATGCCAATAACAGCACCTTTCTGCAGCGATGAGCTACTTGAAAAAGCTGCAGAAAAACTCACTTGAATCAGGCTACTGTGCAAAGGGCCTTAACTATACCTCCTCTAAGGAAAATGGATACAGTTCATGAAGCAAGAAGTGGGACATAAGAAATCAGTCAAGACAATAGCCATTGCATGGGATTACTACAGTGAGAGAAGGAATTGTAACTGCAGTATGATCAAAGATGTGTCAGAAGGGTCACTCTAAACCCTAAACCCTAAGCAGTGTTCCCAGCAACCAAAACATTCAAAACATCCCTCACACAACTAGATGTACGGAAAACTTACCAGTATTTAACCCATTACCCAAAATGACAGAGTACGGTGAAAATGTACTCCCGACAGTAACGTTCTGCTGAGAAAGCCTTGAGGTAATATTTGTCACAGTTGATGGATCCAGTCCTGTGGCTGAGTTGAATGGGAAGAAAAGAATCGTTACATTGACCCGTTCATCATTAGTGAAAGTTGCATTTGTTATCCATACTTGTTGTGGTTGTAGATTAAGCCCAACATAGAGCAATTGTTGCAGCTGTTGCATCAGGTCATCTGTGATGACGGAGAATGAAGGTTGTCGTATCAGAAAGAGGACAACAAGGGGATGAGCACATGAGCAGTTTTGTAGGTTCCGTGTCGGGCCAGAAGGGCAGGAGACGTTCAAACAGGTATTTTGTCCAAAGAGAGGACTTGTCCAAGTATCCAATTCATATGTTATATTGCTACATTGTGATGGTAGCGGCTTGGTTACCGCGTTAGGACCACATATTGGATTATTTGCGAACCTGAAATTTCACCCACCCATATACCCCTCAGCAGAAGAAGGGCCCAAAAGTCCCATACAAATTCACATTGACACTTGGCTCCTAAACCACCACACTTTCAGTCTGAATACAGAAATATACAAAACAGACCTGTGTTGATGTACACTTGAAGCTAGTCTATAATATGGATGCCACAACCAGAAAACACTAACAAGAAAGAGAGTATTCAAAATACCCATCACCCTCTTGAGGCCCCAAAATCTTCAAGAGCTTTGATCTCCCTACCATCATCAAGCTCAACAGACTGAGGCAATGCAATGTTGTAAAAAACTGGCTGATTTCCCCTTAGTGTATTTTTGGGACACTCAACCTGCCCGAATTTTTTACGGAACTTCTAAAATCTGGTAGGTACCCACCAGGCTGTCAACTATGCCTTCTGGATTTCCAAAGTTCCTTTTCAGGAAATTTCTGATGAAAATCAGGAAAAATTTGGGCTGCTCATTTACACATGTGAAAGGTCTGAGTATAGACCCTTCTGGAATTTCAGCCCCTCCACTTGGCCTACCAGCCTCATGATGGGCGCCTCAAATCTGGAAGGGTCTATACTCAAGACTCTTCTCCTATACCAAACATTGTGATTCCTATCTCATCCTCAAAGATGCCACCACCTGTGGAAACCCTACTATATACAAAATGATGTAGGGGCAATGAAAGACAGACGTACTCAAATTGCACACCAGAATAGTTGCCATTAGCATTAACTTGATCCACATTCATAATACTGTTGTTCTGAAGAGAAACAAGTGTGACGTTTGGCCCAATAAGTGCAGGGATGGTTAAGCTTCCATTCAACTGATTGTTAGCAAGCCTCCTGTCAAGTGTCAGCAAGCCAAATTTGAATTTAGCATCAAGGTTTCCAAATTATCTCCCTGATGATCAGCAGAGTGTGCAAAGACAAGCATATACAAACATAAGAAAAACTAGTACAAAGATGTTCTTGACAAACACTTTTAGCAGTGTCCTTGACACAATGTAAGAATCCATGGGTTTAGGGTTGCAGGGAAAGAGAAACTCAGGGGGGTGCTTGGATACTTACAAGACCTCCAGCTTTGGATAGCCTAGAACATCTGCCGGAAGTTGGTCAATCAGGTTGCAGTTCTCCATTATTCTGCACATAAAAAACATTGCCATCAACAGCAGCAGCAGCACATACAGTGTGATGAAAGAGCTGGAGGATTTAACCAATCAACACTGGTTCAAGTGCTTTCAAGAAGCAAAGGCAGTTCTACTCACATTGTTTCCAGATTCGTTGTCTGGTTAAGCCAAACTGGATAAGGCTGTTGGGCATATGGGTTATTGCTGAAGTCACTGCCATTATCAAAAGTAAAACAAACAATCAAAACCACACAAAAGCAAATGTATGCTCAAAACTAGCAGAACCCAAAGAATCCAATGACCTGATTTCAACTTTCAGCCCAAAAATGTAGCTCGGAACAATTGTAGGTTAATGGTTTCCGTTTTCCTCCCAGCCTTGTAAAGCACTCCAAAAAGCAGTAAGACCAGAGTTAGCTCACTTACACTATAGTCAAGCTAAAAAGTGAGGAGAGATCAGGAATTGTCCCATTGAGCTGATTGTTTGACACTCGGCTGCAGGAACACAAAAACAGCAAAACCTCACACTCTGTCAACTTGCATTGAACAGAAGTGAAACACATAAAGAAAGAGCAACCGACCCAACTAGGCTATTTGTAATCAGTACAACATTCCAAAAGCAATGTGCATGCCCGCATTTGAAAAGATCAGGAGAGGATTAAACCACCTTAAAAATTATTTTATATAGGAGAAGGGTCTGGCTTTAGGCCCTTCCAGATTGGAGGCTTGTGTCATGAGGCCGGTAGGCTTAGAGGAGGGGCTGAAAATCTGGAAGCATCTAAAGCTAGACCACATGTAAAGAAATGCCTGATTTTTTGTTTCGTATTTTCTTTAAGAAAGGAACTTCCAAAATCTGGAAGGCCTAGTTGACAGCCTGTGGGGACCTTCCAGATTTCAGAAGTTCCTATGACATCTTTGGCCAAGTGAGCATCCACAAAATACAGTAGAAAAAATTGGGTGGTTCTTTACGTCAAAGAAAGGATTCAGAGCAACAGAAGGTGTTACTAGGATTGCTATATAGGTATATGGTATGGGAGGCGAGAACCCTTACAGCTGCTGTAAGGTGCTATTTGTTGAGCCAATGTTGGTGAGGTTTGATGGGATGGGGCCCACCAGCTGGTTGTTTGAGAGAGATCTGTTGCATAAAGCCACCATTAAGAAACACAAGGTGTGATAAACAAGTAATGGTAGCCATGATGATCCAATGCAAATGTCTGAGCATATAATTTTCATCAATATAATTCCATAATTTTATTGAGAAGTCAATACAGATTGCCACAGGACAACTTACAAGATCTGAAGAGCTTTCAAATTTCCAAGTGTGTCTGGGATTGTGCCAGTGAAATCATTGCTGTCAAGCAACCTAGAGGTGTGATAGCAGAGACGAAGTAGTTAGGGTTTTTTGTTGGGAATCCTTCAACAAACTCTTGAAACGAATCAAACTTGTCAGGAGAACCCACAATCATTTGCGTTCTTTGAAGAAAATCAAACAAAGAAGGTAAAACTTACAAGTGAAGCAGATTTGTTAGCAGAGGACCACTGGGTGTGCTGCCCAATTCTGGTGGGATTGGACCTGAAAGTGAGTTATTGTTGAAATGGCTGCAAGTCAGAATGAAGACATTGTAATTAGCAAGCCAATCCACTGGCAGAAGCTGATGAAATTTGCAACCTGCAAGAAGTACTCAGCACAATGGAATGTCTCATCCACGATTTGGAAACAAATCCTCACTCACAAACAGAACATTCCAGAAGGGCTACAACACATCTAAAACAGCACTCACAAGTGCTGGGCAGACTTCATTTGGTCAAGGCCGGGCTGAGTTGCATTCGAGATAGGCAGTGGACCAGAAATATTATTGACACTCAGATCAAACCAGACTAGCTTCGAAAGTTGACCCATTCCTGGAGGGATGGAACCGGTCAGCTGATTTCCATTTAGAGCTCTGTACACATTGAGTCAGACACAAAACAATGTTGCCTCTTTTCAGTGGCCAATAGAAGAAGCAGCACAGAATCTTTTCTCACGGGTCTTGTAAAAAACTGACAACGGGGTGACTAGGGCAACAATGAAACTCACAAGAAAGTAAGGTTTGTTAGATTTGACAGAGATGCTGGAATTGGGCCGGTGAAACTGCACGACTGCATACTCCTGTAAAAACCAAAATCCATAGCACACTACATTTCAAATCCTTCTGATAACATTTGCCTGAATTGCATGGCAATCATCTACAAAGTCTTCACACCCAAGAGTGTGCTACAGACACCAACAAACTGCAGAAGAACTTGCTCCCTCTCTGGAGTCCAGATCAAACTCCACACTAACACTTGTACCCAATGACTCCAAACCATAGTTTTCAAGTATGTGTGGGGGGTGCCAGGTCTTGCTCAATTTATTCCTTGGTGCTGTGCATTGCAGGACTAGCAGAAACCGGCTTGATCAAAACAGAGGTTCTCACTGCTACAAAAGGAGCAGGAAAGCTTACAAGGTCTGAAGCTGAGTCAAATATCCAAGCTGTGTAGGTAGAGTTCCACCCAAGTTTGGGTTGAAAGAAAGCTCCCTTCAACACCACAACATCAAACTCTTGCTTTAGTGAGTAGAGCACTAGACCATAATCAAATTCTTGGTGCCAGAAGCCGCCCCCATGATGATAAACGTGCTCAGCAATAGCACTATTGGTAAACACCAACTTGCAATCATGAAATAGTGATGCTACAACCAGACCCAAGACCAAAAGCTTGCAGAGATCCATCAAGGGAGTGATGAGCCAGGTGCTTTCCACAGCTCCATACATAACCAGAGTTACAATGGGTGCATCATTTCCTTAAATCCCACAAAAGGAATGATAACCTAAATGAGCTTGATACTTACATTGAAAATCAGGGTGAAGTCAGAGCCAGTTTTAAACTAGGGCGAGAAAGTACATGCTTAAATTTCAGAAATTTTGCACTGCATGAATCCTTCACCAGCTCTGATTATTCAGGGGTCAGAAGAGGCCACTTACAAGTCTTGCAGGTCAGAAAGTGAACCTATTTCTTCAGACAAAGTTCCTGAGAGTGACATACTGCTCAGAATCCTGCATGAGAGCAAATCACCCAAGAATCACAGACCTTTGAGAAGATGGCTCTTCAGCTAAGCACACAAGATGGTGTAATTCTCAAACAAGGGATGGGGACAGCAAATGCCAACAACAATCACTGCTCAAGGAGTGGATGGATTCAAACAGAGGACTCTGCAATATGGGTGGGACATATAAGCACATGAGAGACAATATAATAAACAGAGAGAAGAAGACTTCTTACAACATCTGAACATTCGTACTGGACGAGTCACAAAATACCCCTGGCCAAGGAGCAGAACATGGGTCTGTGCTGCTAGGCCAATTCAGTTCACCAACACCAAATGACTGCTGTAGTGCATTCAGTGCGCTTACTGCCATGACCACAACATTTGTCATTGATTCCAACATAGGACCAATCAAGAAAAAAAGAAAGTGAGAAGAAGAAGATTCATGATATACAATGACAAAGCCACCATAAATTAGATTTAACATCCCCTCCCCCCTTGTGATCAAAGATTGAAGGCTGTGTGCCATGATGAGCTACCAGCTTCCTTCACAACAAAACTCAACAAAATCAACAGTCGTGAAGATCACATTCTCAGAGAAGAGATTTGCACTCTCTCCACTACATACATCACCCAGACCTTTCTTCTTCAGAGTGTGTGTGCCCAATTCCCAGGAACCTGAACAAGGTTCTCATGTGCAGTTTCTGCAGTCCATTTGAGATTTTTTTCTAGTGGTGTTTGCCACTCTCGTGAGAGGGCTTATAGTTTCCTGATGAGCAGAAGAGATTTTCCTAGAGCCTACAGAAGATGGTGAAAACCTAGCCACCCATCAACATCCGCTCTCCATTCAGCTTGATGGGTGCTGCAGAGAAACCAGAGCACTGGAGCTAGGATCAGCTCTGCAGCAGGGGGGAAATGGCGACAGCAGACGGCATCCGCAGTCTGAAGTCCGGCCTCGTGGAGACGGTCTAAGTGATGAGGAGCGACGAAGAAAAGCAAACATACCATCCCTGGGATTCGTGACGGCTGTAGATGAAGAGAAGAGCGCGCTTAAGCACAAGAAGAGAAAACACAGCTTCCAACTGCACTTCATGCTACCGAGTTCCATGACTTCCACAGCTCTTGTTCTTGTTCTTCTTCCTGTTACTGTTTTTCTTCAAAATCTCTTCTCAACCGTGGAAACCAGTTGAAGCTAGCTAGATTCTCGCCGGCACAGTTTCGACCCAAAGCCCAAAAAAACCGCGCGTACGACTAGCGCTGCAGCTGATCCTCCAAAACCACAACAACAACAACGAGGAGGAGGAGGAACAACCCAACGACCCAAAGACTCAAACTTCTCCGAAAATGCCGTCTCAGCTACAGAGCTCCAAGCTCTCTTGCAGACTATTCTACGACTAGCTAGCTCCTCCGGCCGCTACTCTTTCTTCCAAGCTGCCATTACACCAGATGAGTACTTCTGGCAGTGCTGCTTGTTCTCGTGACCCCCTCCCCCGGCCACCACTCCGGCTTCTTCTAGTCCTCCTCTGCTCATCCCTTTCACAAACGAAAGCAACACAAAAGAGCTTGGCTGCATGACACTAGTTACAAGCACCACCACACGAGCGTCTCCTTTACAAAACAGAACACCACAGTTTCTTACCAGGAAAAAAAACACGAAAAGAAGAAGTAAAAAGAAGGAAGAACAACAACAAAAACAAAAACAACTGCGCAGTTTTTTACAAAAACTCCATAAAAATTTGATGAGGAGTCTGTCTCGCCGCTGCTTGCGTTCTCTCTGTCTCTCTCTCTGTCTCAAATCTCGATCTTCTTCTTGCGCATTGTTGTGCGTGCTGTTCTCTGTGTTCTTCCGCAGTTACCGCCGAGCGGCGAGTCGGGGCCCGACGACAAAATCGTCACAAACGGATGTAGGTGGTGGTTTTTCATCCCACCGAACGAATGTTAGTTTCGCCAAAACCAAACCAACGACATATACGTTTCGCCGAACGAACAAATATTGGTTTTACCTTACCAGCGAACGAATCTTGGTTTCGCCGACCGAACGAACGAACGAACTAACTAACCAACCAACCGACTAACCTTGGTCTCGTCGAACGAACGAACAAACGAACTAACTAACCAACCAATGGACTAACCTTGGTCTCGTCGAATGAACGAATCTCGGTTTCGTCGAATGAACGAATGAATGTCGGGTGACGACAAACAACCAACGAAAGAAATGTTAGTCTTCGCCAAACGTACGAATCCTGCTGGTTTTCATCGATCGAACGAATGTTACGTTGTGCTAAACGAATGAATTTTAATTCTTTTCTGTTTTGGGACTGGGGGATTTTTTTTATTTTTTTTAATTTTTTGGCTTTGGTGTTTTGCCATTTGGGTATTCTTTTTTTTTCTTGTTTTTGCCAAGAAATTTCTTTTTATCCGAGAAAAGAAGACGACGACACATTCAGTTTTTTTCAATTAGACTTTTGAGCGATTCCATGGTGGTCACGGTGCGCTCATCATCTTTTGCTTGTTCTCTTGGGCATTGTTTCCATCTTACTTGGGAGTTGAGTGTTTGACAATTTGTGGTCGGGTACCATTAAAAAAATCGGCCGCTCGAATAGCCACATTTGGGTGATAGGTAATTTAATCAATTATATTAGAATTTGTTACACTTCTCAATGAATGATGGATGATAATCATTCATTTTGGGGGGGGAACTAACTTCACAAATGCACAACTTGAACTTGGTGATTTGATTGCAATTGAATGAAGCACTTCACTATATATATCTCAAGAATGTGTGTGGTTGGTCACACAAAAGAAAATCTTATATTTGTTTGGATTTTTCCCCAGAATTTTTGCAAAAAAAAGCCCACTAATTTTTTTTTAAAAAATCCAAATTGTGAGTTTTATCAACCAAGGATCAGTATTTTCCTCAATTATTCTATCCTTCAAAACAATAGGTTTTTATTGTGGAAGAAACACATTTTTTTGAAATTTTATTTCTAATTTAATTGAATAAAATTCCTACTTAAAAATTTCTGTATATAAAAAAGAAGTGAATATAGCCATAATACTTCTAAGCCTTTTTTTTTTTATAAAAAAAAACACCTTACATGAATTCTAATATTTGAACCTACCATTTGATGAGGTAGTACATAATAGGACATTTGTAAAGAAGGGAATCTGAAAAATCTGATTTTTTTTTTTTACTCACAATTAATTAGGTTTACACGATATAAAAGAATGGATGGTCCCACCCCGTATGGGTCACACACCAATTCTATGCATTATCCGGGATTCTCAAGTTTTTTGGCTGAAGGAACTTAATTCATTGCATGTATCCTTGCATAAATAGAGGTATGACCACGTGCTAGGGAATATATATATATAATTAATCGTGGTTAAATATATATATGTGGATATGAGTGTGAAAGTTGACCCATCTTCTCGCATCATCGAGTTCGAGTAAAAAGCTTTGGAAGACTACTTTAAAAAGCTTCATTAGTTGTTTGTTTGTCATTCATTGTGGCAATTTCTATTATTGCAAATGCAAGTACTTCTTTGGCTTCTTGTTCTTCTTATTAGAGCAAAGAAACCCATCAAAAGCTTTTTTTTTGGCTAACAACTCGATAGAAAAAACAAAGTTTGAACTCCTAGAATTGAATTTTTGCTCACAATTGTATTTAATACTATCGTGTGAGTTTCCAAAAAGATGGAACACATTACTACCTTCCATTGTGATATTCTTTAGCCCCCAAAGTCAACATCTCTCAAACGAGTTTTGAGGTTACACCTTTTTATGCGATATTGATTTTATTCACATGAGGCTTTGATGCTTTAAGAAACCAATCACAAAGGCTATAATCTTATCATATCCTCGTCCACTCCAGGCTTTGATGCTTAACAAACCAATCATAAGGTTAAAATTTTAACATGTTCTCATGGCCTTTTTTGGGGGGGTTGATTCTTGGAATAGGGCCACACACAAAGTTGTTCAAAGTATGAAGTATTCTAAAGAATGTCCCTCGAGCCTTATTAACCTAGCTTAGTTGAGGCAAGAAACTATAGTTAAGAGTTAAGACCTGTTTGTGGGAGGCAAAACATTCTTTTGCTCCCCCCCAAAAGATTTGCCTTTTGTGTCTTTTCTTTTAAGAATGTGGAGGTGGAGGTGGAGTTGAAAGTGTTCAAAGGAAACTTCATTCCAAAATGTGATTCAACTCGTGACCCAAATTCACCAAAACACTAACCCAACACCATTATTTATTTGCAACATGTTTAAGTCAACAATTATTATAAAAAATCTCACAAACAATTTTTCTAACCCAAACCAATTATTTATTTGCAACATGTTTATGTCAACAATTATCATAGAAAATCCCACAAACAATTTTTCTAACCCAAACCGATTATTTATTTGTAACATGTTCATGTCAACAATAATTATAAAATATCCCACAAACAATTTTTCTAACCCAAACCCATTATTTGTTTCCGACATGTTTTTAAAAAATCCCATAAACAATTTTTCTAACCTAACCCATTATTTGCTTACGACAACATGTTCAAGTCAACAATTGATATAAAAATGCTCCACAAATAATTGTGAGATTGTTCGTCTCTTAAGAGACTTGTGATTGACTTTTGTTTCTTCAAAGGGTCAACAAAGGAATCGCAATGTCATTTGTTATTTGTCCGTGAGGAACAAACACGGATTTTAGGGTAAACTCATTCTAGGAGACAAAAAGCATAAGTTTGGTCTTTTATACTTGGGTGGGTTCGACACACAAGTGTCAAATAATTAATTAATTTTAAAAATTTAAAGCTTTGGCATGTGAGTTTTTAATTTTTGAACTTCTCAAAATATAAAAAAATCTAGAGATTAAATTCTAACTCAACTAATGTGCTTATTTGTATTAGGTCAGGGTTTGATTTTTAGTTTTAATTTTTTTGAAAAATAGGGTTAAATTTTTTCAAAAACAATAATATGTAAGGTAAAGCCTTAAGGTGGGCGCATTCTCAAAATAAGGGGCCTAGGGAGAAGCAATAGTCGAGTCTAGCCTTGCATTTTGAGAATGTCCCCCCACCCACCCACCCACCCACCCACCCATGGGCTTTACCTATCAAAAAGCGCAAGGCAAAATGAACCAAACCTATGTAGACCGCAAGGCCTATGAATGGGAGGGTTCTTATGCCTACTCCACAGTAGTTAGAGGGGTCTTACACCTATAAGTAGGCATAATTTTCCTCTCATCCTTGAGGAGTAGGCATAATATCCCTCCCAATTCCTAAGAGGGAAAATCATGGATATGGGAGGATCACCACTTTGGCTACAACCAAAAATTCCTAAAACAAAGTCCTTGATCCGTACATCCATACCGTTCCCACCTTGATGAATGAAAAAGCCAATTGCATCAAAAGGAACACCAAACATTAGTCGTATGGCACCAAAGATTGCTCAACTTCAGCCCAACAAAACAAACCATAAAAACAACAACAACAACAATAATAATAATAGTAGTAGAAAGGAGAGGAACAATATGGGAGAAAATGCATATGACATATCCATATATGTGCAAATTGATATCGAGCATGATAAAATATCATGTTGGTTCCGTACTCTATAATACTATGGATGATTCCTTCAAGGGGGAAAATATATATTTTTAAAAATGCTGTGGATAATTATGCCTCCAACTTGGTAGTTTTCTAGGAGGAATATTATTTTCATGCAAATACTCAAAGAAATATCTAATGCCCAAGTATAAGGACTTAGTACTTTCAAGTTCTCTAGTATTCTATCCCAAATATAAAAATAGGCAATGGATGATGCTATAATGTGTAATCATGCCAAGAAAGGTGGCAAATACTAGCCATAGTCAAGGGTTACACCTACCTCTCTTCAGCTATTTATAAGCTATTGATCTGAAATGAAACCTTGCAAAAACTTGATTTATAAACACACCATAGTAGTCGATGTGTAAAAAGGGTATTAAAGTTTAAATAGAGGATGATCTTCTTTTGGTTGGTTTGTTTCAAATCAGCCATGGTTTTAAAAAGACATTAGAAAAAGGTTTAACACCCACTAATGAATGGTGACAAAGTTGGAAATTTTCATCCAAATGGTTTTTTGAAATATGCAAAAACTTGCCTTAATTTTTGTAGTATATCCAGAGCATGCCTTTCAAAAGGCAAACATACTCTATAATGAATCTAAACACAATATCCTTGCCTACCAAGGCAAGGCCAACAACAAAGATGAGTTTTGTATGCCAAGTTGAAGGTTTATTGGAACTAGTTTAGGTTTATGGAAATTTTGTAGGAACACCCAGTTCAACTCCAGCAATACATGTGCTCCCAAACTTGAAGAGGAGAGTTGTAATAAGAGGGTGAAGCCCTGATAAGGGGTTTAGGGTTTAGAGCTCGGCATAATCCATGCAACATATCTAAGCTTTAATTGTATTGCCCCCAATGAGACTCAATTTTCTTACTTAACCAAATAAGTCGGTGTCTTTTGTAACATCATGTTTCTTAGGAGCTTTGGGATCACATTGTGTTGCTAGTTTGAAACATCCGAGAGCTTTTAGGCTTTAGGATGCTTGTTACCCCCATTGAATGTCCATGGGGTGCTTTCAATGAGAACCACATGAATGGAAAAGTAATGGATGGTAGTAATTTGGAACCTTTTTTGTTGGGGGGGGGGGGGGGGGGGGGGGGGGGGATTTTTTTTTGTAGGGGAAGGATAACCGAGGGGGAACATGTTTATTTTTTTTTTTTT
>Ga0116227_10006015_pt1 | contig 24985 bp, 21 predicted proteins | sample S1TSphgellanicum_FD_89693 | JGI IMG/M metagenome (GOLD analysis project Ga0116227, IMG submission 89693) | Host-associated microbial communities from peat moss isolated from Minnesota, USA - S1T2_Fb - Sphagnum magellanicum MG | ecosystem: Host-associated > Plants > Peat moss > Unclassified... | reverse complement strand
TATGTAAAAATTTTTATCTTTTTAGTAGGTAAAAAATATTTCAAATGCTAGTTGATAAAGCCTACATCTCTGAGGTTTTTTGGTTTTTTGGTTTTTTTTTTTTTTCAATTTTTGGATGTAGCGAAAGTGATGATCATTCATAAGATGATTTAGCCAAATTTGATTACATACTAGATATTAAAGTTGGAAAAAAAGAAAATCCCTCAATACTCTTGGCTACCTTGGCTATCTGCTGGAACTTATCATAAGAAAATCTGGCGATTTGGATTTCTTTTTTCCCTTCGAAATCTGGCGAATTTGGGCCATTTTTTCCATGAAAAAGCCTTTGTATAGGTCGAAAACTTATTTTTCAGGTCGAAATTTGGCCTCCCCCCCACCCCCACGTCGCCCCCCCCAAATTAAAAAAAACACTGGTACGTCGTGTAGGTATTTGTGTCTTACGTGTGAGTGCGCGCCAATTTTCGGCATCTCGGCTCCTTGGCCGCATTATTTCTTATGCTTTTCGAGGTCTCAAAATTGAAGGATCGAAGTGTTAAAAATAGACCTGGCATTTCCTTTTTGTTTTCTCCTGTGTCCACTGTGGGAACAGGAACTTGGTTGACTCCGTGCCTCTAGGCTTTCCAGGTCCCCAAAGTTGCTAGGACCTCGGTTTTAGGTTTCGGTTATGGCACCCAAAGTGCTTTGTCACTCGAGTTTTTCTGAGTTGTTTTTTTCGTGTGTGTGTGTGTGTGTTGGGGGGGGGGGAGAGGGGGGGGTACATTGTTTAGGGTCGACTTATACATTGGGAAAATGAATAATTATTTTTCAAAAAATCATTTTTTTGTAACTTTAAGAAAAAAAAAATCGTGTTTGAGAATAGTCGAATAATATTTTCATATGATTAGTCAAATTATCCATATAGTATCTTGCCATAATTATTATGATAGTTTTCATCACCTAAATACATATCTTTTATTTAAATCTTTTCAATATTTAAAGACTATTTTGTGAAAAAATAACCCTAGAATAAAGCATTTGAATTTTTATTTTTTTATTCAATCACTTTCCAAACTATTTAGCTTTTTCTTTTTTAGTTCTATTTTTAAAAGTTATTTAAAAGGAGTATTGAAGCGCCCAAATTTGGCTTGGTTCACATTACAACAAAATTTCATTTTTTAATGTTCTTCATGTTGAAATTATCTTTGGTTGCAATATGATTTGTGTTTTCCAATTTGACTAAAACTATTTGCATGCCTCAACCAAAAGGTTGTGTGTTTTATATAAGAAAATTGATGTGTAGGTTTTGATAAGTACCTTGGATCACAATTAGCCTTTGTTTATAATGTTTTTGTTGTAGGGGAGGTTCTTGGTTCTCAATTCAAACCAAAATTGTATCTCAAAACCAACTAAGCTAGTCTAATGCTTGGAAAAACAAAAGGTTATATAACCATTATGATGCAAATGGGGTTGGGGAATGTTAATAATTATGGTTCTAGGGTAAAAATCTAAATAAAAATCCATGGTTTGAGCTGGTGTCAAATGAGGCCATCAATTTTAATATAAATTTAATGTTCAAAAGGACCTCAAGGTTTTGGCAATTGTTTGATTTAAGGTATTTTGGCTTCATCAAATATCAAATGTGTTATTCAATAATTATGTTTTCCTTTAGTTTGCACCTTCATGCCACTATTTAGTGTTTTATTTGATTGATGTTCGTAATCATTTTATTCCACCAATTTCATGTACAAGTGTTAATTCATGTGAGGTTGATGAAATATTGATTTTATAACGCTTCATATTTTTGAAAACTTCTCATATTTTGGACAACAATTGCAACGTGCACATTGTTGATCACATGAATGTATTAGTTTATATTATTTTTAATAACTTAATTTTCTTTCATCATTGGTTGTAAGATGAATTGAAAGATCCCATCTATCCCTCTAGATGATGTCCTTGGACATAATTCTTTTGAACAACATTCCATTAGGAGTTAGAGAACACCCTAATGTGATTAAATAAATTTAACGGTTGTGATTTGGGAATTTCAAAAAGATTTCAACTAGAGTGTCTAGACAAAAAGAAAAAAAAAAAGAATAATGTAAATGTCCAAAAAAATTTATTGTGTATGCCCATTGTTTGAACTTTAGTTTTGGACTTGCAACCAAAGTTAAGGCAAAAACTATGAAGTAGGTTAAATGGAAGCCCAAGACAAGGGGAAAAAGAGAGATTCACCCAAATGAAGGTGAAGATGCTTGGGAGTAAAAAAAAAAAAACATTCCCAAGACTTATAAATCACATTTTCACTTTGTGATTTGGCACTTGCAAGGAGTCTCATTTTTTGGGGTCAAGGTTCGAAGGGCAAACCTTGCCCAAATCAAATAATATTGGGTTCATTGGAAAATGAGTTGTCAAATTTGATACATTGTAGTGGGTTCACATTTTCAAACATAGTTGTTTGTGTAAAACTTATATCTATTTGAAGAGTTAAGACATACTTTATTGCCAAAATGAGTATTGACCATTTAAATTTTGATTTGGAAAGGAAGTCCAATGGAGGTCCTTAACATGAGTTAAGCAAACCTCTCAAGATGTTCTACTTGTAAAATAAAAACTTGGCCTTTGATATTTGTATGCACTTTACAATATACTTCATTGGCAAAATGCCATGGGAATTTGTGGGGGAAGGGGGTCAATGTTGGAGCTATGTCCAAATATCAAGTATCTTTTTTCAAACTTATTTGAACATCATAATTAATGTTTTATTTTTTTGAGCGAAATTGAACTTGGAAGTGAGAAAGGTAAGAATTCAAGAAGATATTTTACATACGTCACCAATTACAAGGGTGTAGTTGAAAATAAATGGGTTTCATTGAACACATAAACCTCTAAAGATTAATTATTGAAAAATTAAAGGTGTTATTGTAAATAGGTATTTGAAACTAATTTTTTTAATGTCAATAATTAAATTGTGAGAAAACAAGTATAATTTTCTTCACCTCCAATGTAAATATAAGTTGTGGGACACTAAAACTTGGAGTGGGCTATAAGGAATCCATTTCCAAGTCAATATTTAATGGCAATGGCAACCCTTGGTACAAAGGGTGCCTTTTGATCTACACTCACCTTTGCAATCCTTTTTCTAATTTTGCTTGAAAGTCCTCATATGACCATTCTTATCTTTTGTTTCACCTTGTTATATCCAATTCCAATTGACATGGAAAAGGACACTTTTTTAAATGCAAAACAAGGAAGACTTATAAGGCATGGAGGTACACACAATTTACTTATGCCATCAAGGAAAAGGGAAAAATGTTGAAAGATAAATATCCTTACAAAATGGAGCAATTGAACTCAAAAGCAGCATTGTGCATTGTGGTCACGTTGTTTCAATGAATTATTGTTGTATTTGGCACAAATGTATCACATTCAAAAATCATATGAACACAAATATCATAAATTGTTAGATGGAATGAAATAAATTTGGTGGGCATGATAGGAACACAAAGTTGTGAATCAAGTTATGAACATATCAATAATGGCAATAGTAAACAAATTGAGAAAGTGCAACTAAACAACATATGGGAAGTTGTGTCATCATTGGCACAAGCATTGATGAATGCTCGAAATCAACTTGCAAACCTTATTGCATCACAAGATCAACATCATAAGTTGTGTAATTTCAAAACTCTTAATACACCATTTTGTGCACACCAATTACCTAATTACATGCCAACAGCTGGAGCACAGGTTACGAACCTTCATCGCAAACATGTGCATGGCCACATTGCATTTGGGTGTAATAGTGAGTATCGGCCACAAGTTGCAATGAGACCAAGAAATCAAATTTGTCTTGATAAGTGTGTTGATAATAGAACCATGAGCCCTTTACGAAGGCGAAATTATGACATGACATTTAGAACTAATAATCTCCCATGGAAATGTCCCCCACGGACACAACTAAAGCTCCATTTATTAAGTGAGAACAACTTCCATATTAACGCAGTTCAAAGAGTAAGTGCAAGGAAGTGTGGATCAAAACCAAATACTTGCAATAGAGATCGACATTTAAATGTTCACTTCACACACCTTAGCAATGTCAAGAAAGAGAATCATGGAGGTGATGGTAATGTGAATAATTGTATTAACAATAAGATCACTTCAACAACATTGCAACAAAAAAACCATTGCATTGGAACTCGATATGCACAATTGTTGAAAGAAGAGACTTACCAATTGCGGGAACGTAGATTAGTTGATGAATGTAATGCGAAAAAACCTAAATGGTGTTTTTGTTAACATTAGTTATGTAAGCACCCTTCATGATGGGTGTGTCTTTAAATGATTCAATTTTTCTTCGTCTTTTGTTAAAGATCATAAAACTATGACAAATTACAACCTCAAAGAAAGAGGAACTTTGCCCATTATACAATTTTCAAACATGAGGAAAAGCCGTTAGGAATCCATCCCTTAACTTCATACCTATTATGTGGGAAAATGATTTTGCACAATAATAAAACTTTGTGCCAATGGGTATTGATGACTTTTTTCAAATGTTTCAACTCTTTTCAATCTCAATGTTCCCCCCTTTCCATTGGAAAAACTTGATTGTAACATCAAAATATCAAACATTGGCAATTTGCTTTGCAATTTCTAATGAAATTAAATTTGTACAAACAATCAATTACAGATTTTTTGCTTGCATCTGATTGCTACTATGAACTTGCTAATAATAACCCCAAAAATAATTTTATATTGGAATTCCCATGCCAACATACATTAATAAAGTAAGGATGGCCATCAAACATGACCAATTTTTTTACTACCAAAATTTCACCCAAAGAAAACATAATTAAAAATGAAAAACTGAAAAGATTTGTGGGTATTTCCATTGCCAAAAGCTAGAAGAAGAAAAAATTGCCAAATTTTTACATTTGGTTTTCAGGATGTAGCCAAAAATATAGAAGCATGATTAAAGATTTTTCTTTCATAAAAAAAATTATCACAAGATTTGTTACATATTTTAAAGGTTGATCATCATTTTTTCTACTTCGTCCTACAAATGAATGTCACCTTAGCTGCATCAAAAAATTCATTAGAAAAACATTGATCAGACCATTGGTTGATGGCATTGTGAATCCGTGCCAAATTGTGCAATGTGTAAATAATTGGCATGGTTGCATTTGGTAGGAAATCATGACAAATTTCCCAAATAGTTCTTCCATTTGAGTTTGGGATCAATTGTGATGAGGATCCATTGAATACATTTCAATAAACAAATTAAATTTGTTCAATCTATAGATAGATTGCATGTTTCATAATGCCCAAAATTCCATATGATTATGTGAGCATGAAATGTTTATTTGTTGATAATCCAAATTTGATTTCAAAATCTTTGTGTAAAGAGTAGCAAAATTGTCTTCACAAAAACAATCCCAAGCTAATCATATTAATTTAGTAATTATTATTATTTTGTGCCAATTGCCACATAACTTATGTGATTTTGAAAAAAATGGAGGTAACTCATGTGACTTTGTAATTGATTTTCAACAATACAAAAAAATAATAATCAAGAGTTCATATTTTCATAGGAGTTCAATAAATAATTAAGAATGGTAATTACACAACTTTAAAACAACAAATGATATATTGAGGGCATTGGATGAATTCATCTCAAAACTTTGATGAATGTTTGAAATATTGCAAAAAAATTATGATGAATATGACCTTAACTCTAAACTTTGTTATATTTATTAATTAGGTGGGTTCCAAGTTATTTATTTATTTATTGGAATGCGCCAATTTGATTGGCCCATCACAAAGAGAGAAAAAAAAACTTTAGAGGCTCCCCCACTTCCCCCACAATAGAAGTTATTATTTATTTATGGGGGAATTTATAGCAAGGCTCTTTGGCCTGCAATACGGGGAAAATTTTGGTTCAATGCCCGGAAAATGTGTCACAAATGATTTTCAAACTCTATCATCAATTGAACATCCAATTTAGATTTTAACATTGGATTTTAAAAGCCTTTGAAAATTGTCTTAAATTACTAAAATGAAATTTTTTTCATTTTTGAATAAATAAATTCCCATTTTTTACCCCAAAAAGGGTATATTGAATAGTGGGGGGGTGGGAGGGGGAACTTGGACCCTACCCATCTATCAAAAAATAATAATTTTGGATGCATTGAGACCTGGTTTGAGATCTCGATCCGGACCCATCCACGTCTTTCAGGATCTGGATTCGGAGCCATCGAGGTGGAGTTAACACCTGGAAGATTGAGATCTCATTTGAGGGAACCCCAATAGAGAGCAAAGCGAGAGCCTGACTGAGACTGAGGATCTCGATTTGGGATCTTATTCGGGACGCGGATCGCGAAGAAGACGAGCGGAAATGCCGTGCCCTTGAGGTCAGTGTGCTGCACTCGCGCTCGCTCGCTTGCTCGATCGTTGCAGCAGCAGCAACAGCTCCTTGTGCGCCTGCACGCAGAGGAGATTTGCACTCCTCTCTCGCTTACTTTCAGCTGCAGTAACGGCCTCTTGAGGTTCTTGCAGGTGTGGGTTACAAACAAACACTCTCCGTCACCTGCTCTCTTGACCCATGCTTTTTGTCCCAAAGAATATTGGAGAAAGCTGTGCAATAGCTGTTTTCTACTATTTCCCGGAGGGTTTTTGAGTTGGCCATCGCTGTTTCTCTTTCTCGTAAGACTGGGGAAGGGTTATAGGGCGAAGAGGAATGTATAATTCTTACTGCTACTAAGAAAATTCGGGATTTTTTCGAAGCTTTGGATGTCGTGGTTTTTTGTTTTTTGCTCATTTTTGCATTTTTCTGCTCTCTAGAAGCTGGGTATGACGCTTTGTGGATCATTCGTTTCTTTTTTCTTTTGGGTTTGTTGGAGCTTTCTGAGCTAGAACTTGAGTGATGGATGTGCTTCACGATGTCTTTCTCTCTGGATCTATCTGTTTTGTTGTTCCGATGCAGGGTTTTTGTTTGTGGGTTTTGAAGAGGAACGAACGACAACAGATTGGTTATGGCTTTTGTCAGAGGGTTTCTGTCTGTGTGAAGAAGAGCACTGCAACCTTCAATGGGGGAGGAGAAGCTGTCTCTCTAGTATATATTGATCAACAGAGTCTTGTAGGTGATCGCAACTGAGAGAGAGTGGCCACTGATTCTGAAGCAGTTTTTTTTTTGGGGTTGGTTTTGGGACAGATCAGATCCCGACAAGATGGCAACTCCTATTCCATTGCTGAAAGACGAGTTGGACATTGTGATCCCAACCATTCGCAACCTTGATTTCCTGGAGCAATGGCGGCCATATCTGAGTCCATATCATCTCATCATTGTACAGGATGGTGACCCAACCAAAGTCATCAAGGTTCCTGAGGGTTATGACTATGAGCTGTACAACCGCAATGACATCAACCGGATCCTCGGCCCCAAAGCTTCATGCATCTCATTCAAGGATAGTGCTTGCAGATGCTTCGGTTACATGATGTCCAAGAAGAAGTACATCTTCACCATCGATGATGATTGCTGGGTAAGAACTAAGAACTCCTCTATGACAGTATCGATATGTCTGTTGTGTTGTGAAGCTTACAAGCTTGTTTGATTCCATTTGTTTGCCAATCAAATCAGAAACTTCAGCTCAGATCGCTGATCCTTGTAGAAGTCTCTGTAATCCAAGCTGTAGTTTCTGATTTGATCCTCGGGTTTCTAAGGAGTTTCTGTGCATTCGAAACCTGATGAATGTCTCAACCTTGTCCTTTGTTGTGCTAGAAATTTTTTGTGCTTAAACAAAGTTTATGGAGTCTGGGAGTTGGTGTGCTCTAGATTTGCAATTATATATGTTTCCTGAGACTAGAATTGTGATACAGTGAGGGGATGTGCCTGGGCCATACAGGTGGCAAAGGATCCACAAGGCAAGGACATCAATGCAATGGAACAGCATATAACAAATCTGCTGACTCCATCAACACCACTTTTCTTCAACACATTGTACGACCCTTACCGCAAGGGTGCTGACTTTGTGCGTGGGTATCCATTCAGCATGCGTGAAGGTGTGCCCACTGCCATCTCACACGGGCTTTGGCTCAATGTGCCTGATTATGATGCTCCTACCCAACTCGTCAAACCTGCAGAACGCAACACCAGGTGAGAGAAATTTCACATGAGTCACTGGTGGTGGGATTTCAATAAGCTGCACAAACTTGCACATTGACATGGTTTGAAATTGTATGAAATATTTTTATTTCTTTTGGGCCAAAACCTAACAGAACACTTTGTTTCATTACTTAGATATTTGTGCTCAAGTCTCTTTCTATCTGCAATCACTTTCATATTCCTTCATAGTATTCCTTGACAACATGTTGCATTGGTATTCTTCATCATGTTGTATTTCTTGACAACTTGTTACTGATTTGATTTGATGGTTTCTCTTGTTGATAGGTTTGTGGATATGGTGATGACCATCCCAAAGAACACATTGTTCCCTATGTGTGGAATGAATTTAGCATTTGATAGGTCTCTTATTGGGCCAGCTATGTATTTTGGTCTCATGGGCGATGGTCAACCAATTGGACGTTATGATGACATGTGGGCTGGCTGGTGCTGCAAGGTTTTTATGATGACTCCCTCACTTGTGGACTTACTGATTCTTTTCATTTATTGTGCTCAAATTTCTTCATGTGACTTGCACATTTTGAAAGAATTGTTAGTTTTTACAATCGGCCTTTCTTTAAAGGAAGAAATCTCAAGTTTACTGAGATGTTTAAATGTTGAATTTGGGACAGGTGATTTGTGACCATTTAGGGTATGGTGTGAAGACTGGGCTACCCTACATTCATCACAGCAAAGCCAGCAACCCTTTTGTGAACTTGAAGAAAGAGTACAAGGGCATTTTCTGGCAGGAAGAGATCATTCCTTTCTTCCAGCAGATCCAGCTTTCAAAGGAAGCTGTGACAGTTGAGCAATGCTACCTTGAGCTCTCCAAATTGGTAAGGCTCAAACTTCTTTCCTTCTATGAGTTTTTCATTTAGTCTGAGTGACCAGCTGCATGTTTCCTGCCTTGAAATTGCTTGTGGGAGCTTATGCAGAAACAGCTCACAAAACTAGAGCAGCAAAGTACATATCAGCAACAAAGAGTTCACTTACAATCTCATTTTGAAGAAACAAGAGACTACCTAGAGGGAGACATATGCACATACATAGAGGTGCTCTGTATCTTGTTTCTCAGTTGGGTAGAAGTGATTGCTTATTGTGGTACCTGTGCGGGGGTGTTCTTGCTCTGCTGTTGAAACAGGTGAGAGAGGGATTGAATGGTGTGGACCCCTACTTCACAAAGTTGGCAGATGCCATGGTTACCTGGATTGAAGCATGGACTGAAATCAACTCCAAATCACCCAAGGTGACACCACTTGTCAAATCCAAGTAGAGGGAAAAAAAATTTATAGTTCAGTGCAACAGGATTAGGGGACCAGTAGTAGCTCTCCAATTTGAAGCTGTTGGCATTTGTTTATGACTGGAGATGAGAGATCATTTACATTTAAAGCTTATGGAAGTAAGTAGTTGCAGCAAGTTAGTGTGCCCATATATATTGTTCCAGGCTTCTTCATGTTTAAGTTTTTGCAAGTAGTACTCCTCACATTTGATTTGGCCTTCTGCTCTGAGTGAAGGCAATATGTTCAGCCTTTCCTGAGCCTGGATTCATTTTCCCTTCATTCTCCTCTAATATATTTTTGAGGAATTTTTGCATTGGCTGTGATGCCTACTTTTCTAAGTGCTGAACCTTGAAATCAAATTGAAATCAAATTGAAGTCAAATTGATTTGACACAATAATCAAACTAAAATTGTGTAAATCTCTATTATATTTAGGTGAATGATATGAAGTCTTTAATGCAGAATATGTAGTCATGCCAATATGAGTCTGGGGCATGAACTTTTTGAATTGTTACTTGGAACAGTTGTCTAAACACGATCAAGTAATGCATTATATTTTGTAATATTAGTATCAATTTTTATTTCTAAATTTTTGTTGATTCATAAAACTCTTTGGAGGTATTTTGAATCATGACCTTGATGTAGTGCACTTAGGGGTTGTAACGATGAAATCTTCATGAATGATTGATGGAAAAAATGTTTACGAATTCTTTTTGGATTTGTGAGCATGTGTAGAATGTCAAAAATACTTTGCAGCTTAGTTGAGCATGAATGATATATTGAAACAATGTGAATAACAATTTTAATTCAAGTATAGAAAATTGTTATAATAAATTGAGATCCATTACATGCATGTATCTCATAAGGTTGAAGAATCATATTACTATAATACATACACATGGTACTAGGATTCCATGTCCATTAGAAACAAAAAGATATTTATATCTTATTATGTTTACAGTTTTTTGAACATTACAAGATGATTGAATTCGAGTTTCTTGTAAACATAGAAAATGTGATGCTTGAAGGTTAAGTACAATATTTGTAATGAGTGTGGCCATTTGTAGAATTTGAGTGCGACCACCTTCCTTCAAGGAAAATTATACCACAACCATCTTCAAATCCTAATGTAATGCTCATGTTTCATTTCAACTTCCATGAAATAAATCATAATAACACAATGAGAGTGGGGCTCCTAGTGATTAACATTTAGCCTTTTCTAAGGGTGTAGTGAAAGGAGTACTACTTGAGCCCTTGTCATCCTCCCAACTCTACTCTTTAGGGTCCCATGCTAGCGACCTTACAAAGCCATCATCAAATCACCAGTAAAAACCTAGAAACTCCAAGTAGTGGGTCTTTCCGAGCTTAAAATAAACTCTGATAATGAGGAGATTTGAAAAAAAGTAGTTGAGAAGTTCTAGGACCTATCAAGATAGGTTCTCCACTTGGAGGCAAACATTTAATTCTGTTTTAAATAATAACATTTCTAGAGATGTCCAAAATAAGATATACCCATTTTCGGTAGCTTGCAATGGAAATTAGGTTGACGCAATTCCATTGCTTAAGGTTAGACGTGAATTTTTTTTAAGATCTTGTGAGCCCTATAGACATCATTATTGTTTTCTTAGGTCTCAATTTTTTCCTTTAAAATATTAATAATTAAATATGGATAATAGTCACTTCTAGTAATTACTCAAATTAAAACCCATTTTAGCTTTGCAAGTCATTAAAGATCTCTTAATTTAATTTTATATTAATTATTCAATCTTTAAAATTGAACATTTTTATTTTGAAAATGAGATGTAAAACTGTGTTCATTTAACACTTATAAGGCCAAGTCAAACCTATTTCTCTCTTCTTCTTTTTTTGTTAATTTAAAAATCACCTTTGCAAGAATTGTCATGTTTTAGTTATTGCTTAAGAGTGCCTTTCAAATTTGCTCACTAGAATGAGTGAGAGTACCACACTATGTTTTTAAAATGTTAACTCCCCAAATTCTTTTTTTTAATTCAAACATCAAAAGCCTAAACCTTGTGGATGACTCACCTTAAAAAATCAAAATGTGCATTGTTGTAAACATTCAAAACTTCAAGAAATACAATAGTCACATCACATTTGTCAGTTGATATTTTATTAATAAATGTATACATTCACTACCTCTACCATATTCTATCAATTAAACTCAAGCTAAGCAAAGTAGGATCCGCATAATTGCAAGAATTTTAGGATGTGACAAATGGTGCAAACAAGGATTTTTACCCAATGATTAGCTGGAACTTGAAAGATTGAATCATTCATCCTTCGATAATGGTTGATTCTAGAAATTAAAAGACACACTAGGATAACAACTTAGTTGTTTTTGTAAATGTCCTTTACAAGAATTTAAGTTCATCATTGACAATAGGTTCAATGTCAAGCACTAATCAATGTTTTTTCTTTCAACTTTCTGCAAGTGCTAGACTGGCTTCTTCTGTGATAGTTATAGGGTTAAGTTTGTAATTATGAGTTTTATTTTGTCAAAATTTGTGGCTATAGAGGAGTTTCTTTTTTGGCATCCTAGCTATTGTGTTTTTTTACAAATAACATATTTGGCTATGGCATTTGAGTATATATGACAACAATTTTGGTTATATATTTTTGGAAGTGGTGGCAAATATGGCTACTCAATGATAAATGATAGCCGCAATTTGACAATGAGCATGAATAGAAGGTAGTTTTTTGGCAACAACAAATTATTCAAGTTAAGTGTTCACGCACACAATAATATTCATCTCCTTTAGGGGAATCGAACCCCAACCTTGGGTTCTACCCATGCAAGAGAGGAGTTTTGCACCCACAGTAACATCCCACAACTCTAAAACAACCAACCCAACAACCACACATTGTCTTGAAAAGTGGACATCTCTCATCACCGATACCTACAATTTCCATAATAATTTCAAAAATCATACATGCCGCTTTCATTTCTAAAAATAAAAATAAAAATGTTTCAAAAGAAGAATTTGCTTTCACAAATTATGAAATGCAAGTGGCAAATTCAGAACTACCCGTCTACTTCATACCTAATGCATACTTCCTTCCAAGCTACAATGGTCGCATCATATGGAAAATTAGTGACTTGTAGAAATTTTTGGTGAACATTTACACACACAAGTCAAGATGTGTGGTCAGTCAATTACATGATTTACTCTTCATGAAAATTTAAGTTGTTGAAGGTCCTTTCATCCTCCAATGAACCCAATACCTACAACATAGTAATTTTAACAACTTTCATGTACTCACTTAGCTTCAAAACTAGAAAGGGAGAAGATTGGACCTTCAACCACATCTAAATGATTGGGTTCATGTTAGAAGTTTTGTGCATCATTACATCAACATTATGACTCATGATGAGTATGAAATGAGAAGCTTGCACATCAAGTTGCCTTGAATCCAAAATCCCACATATCATAGCTTTCCCCTTGAGTTTTTTATCAACACAAAATGTGGCTTTGATCTAATCTAGATGAACCTGGAAGTTTTTCGTAACAATTTCTTCACACAACCATTACTATGGGTACACCATGCTAAGAGCGGCCATGATCTCAACATTGGGGAACCTATGAGACAACTCAAACACAACTCTGTAGCAGCCTTTGAACATGCTACCTTCATTGTGTGGAGCATCTCAATTTCATGAAAGTGGTGCACATGAGTGTAAACACGCAAAATCATAGTTTTGATGTTGTTTGAAGTTACACCCACCTCAACCCTCTTGAGTGTCAACAAAATTGGAACACATTGCCGATTTTTCATCATGTAAATGTGGATGTTGATCCACTGCTACACATCAATAATGGTGACCTTGTCTACACTGACAACAACATAATTAGTTTTTAAAATGATAGACACTACCTTTGAAAAGACCACATCATACATGGCCTTTGTAATATACCAACCAATGTTATTTAACCAATGTTTTAGCGAGGTGTTCTTGACCTTTAGTAACAAAAACAATTCCCTCAACAATTCATACTCCAACATGGGCCATCCATGAATAAAAATGTGCAACACAATCACAAACTAAATGAATTTCTTATAAGTATCCAAGTGGATCTTTGATTATATTAATGTTATGATGGACTTTGAATTCCACCCAAATTTTTTTTGTTAATTCTTGCAATGAATGACATCTTGACAATAGTAAAAATCTCCAATGGCAATGCTTGGCCTAACAACTATTGCCTTTCAATGACCAACATGTTTTTGGAGCATGTTGAGCTTGGGAACTAACATCTTCAACTTATGTTCAATCTTGCTACAAACTATGCATTTGACTTAAGAGACCAAACCATCTTCGCTAACAAACTGACTTGGTCCATGGGACAAGCCCATATATCTTAAAATACACAACTTTTTTCATAAGATTTTTTGGTTTTCTTTTTTAAAGGTTGGAAATAATTTGACTCCTTTCCATCTTTCATGCTCTCAAGATCATCATTCGAACTAAGGTTTTGACTACTATTGGAAGCTTCATCAACATTAGATCTAACATTGGGTAACAAAATTGACATTGCATTGGGTTTAGAGCTTAAAAAATTTAAACTTAAGAAAATTTGGTACCTAAAGTGGAGCCATAACTTCAACTGACCTTAGAAAACAAGCAACACACAAATGCAACAAGCACAAGAAATAACACAAAAGCAAGGGATAAAGGAAAGAGGAAAAGTTTGTTTGATGTCTGCCAAGATTTTAGATTTATGCCTTGTGCACTACATGTCATTTCACATGCATCTCAAGCTCCCATAAACACACATCAAATATAAACATTGGTAGCACTATGGCATTGTTCCCTCTTCATTACACTACACTTGATTGCAACCATAAATCCCAAACATTACTATTGTTTTAGATGCACATCATCAAGAAGAAAAGAAACTTAGAAAAGATGCACAAATTACACATGGTTTCAAGCAAATCTAAGGACTAAACCCCATATTAACATTTTTTTGATGGAAAAATTTCACATTTGTGCAAGCTCAAAAATGCTAAAGCAACACCCATAAAGGAGCTTGCAACTATGATTTTGCCAAAAAACAATCTTTAGACATTGATTTTTTGCCTAATTTTCTTTACCAATGCCTAGGATCCATTTTCAACAAAAATGACAATGCAAATTTCTATGTTGTTAGTTAGGGCATAACCAAGGGGAGGGGTTCATGTATTTGAGTGTTATGTGGAACCTAGTTAAAGTATTTGAATGTTATGTGGAAGAGAATATATGTATGACACCCATTTACAAGCTCGAATCTTTAACAAATATAAAGCCTTAGTCTAGCCCAAGGAAATTGACGAGGTTACATGGGGACTTGGAGCCCCACGAGGTACAATGGTAGGGAAATCAGGGGGGTTACATTGGGACTTGTGGGGTTGTGAATGTGTTGAATCCGATGGTGGGGAAATCGAAGAGGTTACATAGGGATTTGCGAACCTGCAAATGTGTTGAATTTAATGGTGAGGAAATCAGTGAGGTTACATAGGGACTTGTGGGCCTGTGAATCTATTGATTTGGTGGCGAAGAAATCATTGGGGTTACATAAGGACTTTGCAACCCCACAAGTGTGTTGAGTCCAGTGGTGGGTAAACAATGGGGTTACATAGGGACTTGCAAGCTTGTAAATGCGATTATATAAGGACTTGTGGGCTTGCGAATGTGGTTACATAGGGACTTGCAAGCTCATGATTTTAAATTGTGTAGCCAATAATTCACTTTCAGCAACTAGTTAATCACATCTTACCTCTTCCAATGAAACAAGTAGGAGCCTCCTTGCACTAACATGTTATGGCATGGAATCACCATAAAACTATCCAACAACTAACTATTATAGCCCTTCAACTGCCTTTACCCAAATAGCTGGTGTTGCAACCCCACTTTGAAGGAGTTGTGAGGTCGCCACTCACACTCCCAAAAATGGGACTTGGGAGTCCTTTGGGACTCCCGAAAATTCAGAGTGCGATTGTAGGGGTCAAAACACCTCGCATTGAAGCGTTCTTTATATCGTTGGAAAGGTTTTGAAGTGTAAATGTCCAAAATGGCCTCGCATGAGCCATTTGGACATCTGCAACACAAGTTATGGCCAAAAGAAGGGCCGGGAATCAAACTGGCAATTTAACTCCTGACCACTAAAAGTCGAGAATCGACCCGATTCCGATGTGTGCAAGTGAAATGTGACACACCATTGAAAAGCTCTCAAGGAGAGCTACAACTTTGGTTCAGACCTCGTCCCGATCCGAGTTTGGGGCGAGGAGTTATGAACGTCCAAAGTCCCGGGAATCCAAACCGGGACAATTTCGGGACTCCACTTTGGGAATCCCGGGAAAAAGAGCCATTCTGATGTAGGTGCGGCAGAGAGCTGCAGGAATACTATATGGGGGAAGGTGGTGGCTTCCCCCGAGTCCGGGCCGTGGTGAGTCAAGTGAGTTCAAGTTAGCCCGTGGTTCGTCCCAACACCAAAAAGGTGCAAAATGAGTTCTAACCCATTTGTGGGTTGGATTTGGATGTAGGACCGTGTAATTGAATAAGGTTGTCCCTCTTCCTAATCTATCCCGGAGCTTTTAGCATGCCCCTCTCACCCCCTTTAGTACTGGGAGCTGGGAGCGTGCCCCGAGTCCCAGAAATTCTGCAACTTGAATAAATTAGCCCAACTTGGGGCTAACTTGGAATTTGGGAGCGCGTCAACTGGTGCCACTTTAACCATACCTAGGGCAAGTTGGGGAGGCCAATTAGCTACCTTGGGAAAAACCCAAAAAAAAAAACCATGCCTTAAATGTTAGAAATTTGTAATGCTTGAATAGAGTTCAAAATCAAAGAATAGTTAAGAAGGTAGTGAAAGGTTATGGTGATATGGCTTTAATTCAACGATGCGTGATTGGTGATCCTAGGTTTTGTGGATGGCAAGATTAGCAAATTGAGGTTTGTGAAACAATGGATTCAACACATTAAAGGTTTAGGAGGTAGTGGCTATGGTGCATCCAATGGTGGTGATGTCACAATGATGACGATCGCTCTTTTTTCCTTTGGCACTAATGGTGATAGCGAAAAGTTGTAGCTTGCAAAGTGCAAGTGATGGGTGAAATTTTGGGGAATTAATAAAGTGACAACAAATGGTTGGAGTGGGGTTTTTAGGCAAATTTTTAAAAAAATAATTGGAAAATCTTTAAGACATTTTGCTAAGCACTTTTTGTTATCACAATCTACCAACAAATCACTAGAAACAAAAAACACTAGCATTAATAACAATGAATGCACATTGGAATTCAACCTTTGTTGCCATGGTTAAATGATCCTTTCAAATTCTAACCATGAAGGCACTACTTGTTTGACTAGTATTTTTTCATGTGGCCATTGAATGGCATTCAAATCTAAGGACATCTCATTGAATGGTTCATCATACAATTTTAACAACTTGGGTTCCTTGTGATGTAAAAACATTTTACAACATAGCCTAAACAATGAAACACCAAACAAAATACAAGAATGTAAAAAAATTTACAAATGAATAATGAAATGATGAAGGTGATTTTTTATGTCCAAATGGATTTAGGACAACCCAATAAATGACATGTATAATGATGAACAAATCATGATCAAAATAAATTCCTTACATCGAATGGATAATATGCAATTATAAAATTCAACATCCATTTGGATGTGGGGATTTTGGGGGTTGAAGAGGGCTAGTTCTTAATATTATTTTAAGTGTATGCACTATATGTACTACACAAAGAAATAGTACATCAAGTGAGGATGAAAAATGTTCAATAGGGAAACAATTGTGAAAGGAAAAATTATCATAGGGATTAACTTTTTTTGGATGAGTCTTAAGTTGATAAAATGTTCCTAACCAAGGGGTGGATGTTAGGTGGAGCTTAGAACAAGAAATAAATCAAGGGTGGAATATGGGAGGAACATGTTATTGGAGGAAGAGATTTTCAAATCATCTCATAATTCAAGCTTCATTCTTTAGCACCTATCGCTTGTTTCTTCAATTGTCATGGGATTATTTTTTTACACAAAAGAAATCTTTCATATCAAAGATATCCTTACATAGTCTCCAATTTGTCCTAAGTTTAATCCTTAAATTTTGTTTCATCCCCACTTTTCAAATATTTTAAAATTTGACTCTTATTAAGGACCAAAATCCCAAATTACAGATCAACTTGGGATTAACTTTTATATTTTTAAAGAACCTAAGGGGTATCCGAATTGAGTCATGGGACTATAGGTATATAAAAGTCGTATAACATTTGGGTTTTTGGTCACTTATGAATTGTTTGCTTTTAAGGTTTGGATTTTAAGGTTGTTTCATAAATTTTTTAGGGTTTAGGTTTTAGGGGTTTTTTTCAATTTTTTTAAGGTTTGGTTTTTAAGAGTTATTTTCAAAAAAAAATTAAAGTTTGAATTTTAAGGTTCACTTTCTAGTTGCTTTTTAGGGTGGGGGTTTGAAGGGTTACTTTTTAGTAATTTTTTAGGGTTTGGGTTTAAAAGGTTACTTTTCAAAAAAAAAAAGAAAAGGGGGGGGGGGGTTTAATATTAGGATTTTTTAAAAAAAATTCTCTAAGGGTCCCTTGTTTATTTTAGAAAACTAGGTTCAACGATCTCAAATTTAATATTCCAAAATTTCAACAATTGAAGAATAAATATGCAAAATACATTTTATGTGGTGCATTTGTAATAATAACCCAATGGTTTTCAATTTTCAACAATTTAGACAAATATCAACAAAAATTTCTCTTTTTTTGGCTAGACATTTTGTGAATTATTTTTTGTTGAACATCAATAGTAGTTATGGTATCAATTGACATAACAAACTAAGTGAATAGAGTTTTAAGTTTATATTTGATCAATTAAGGTTTCCACTCTTACTTAGAGCACAAACATTGATTGAGCATCTTGACCATTCCTTGACAAGAGCTAATCCTACAAAATACTTGAATAAGGTTGACTCATAAATCATGTTAACCATTTACCTTGACAATTTATTTGAATTTTTATGACTTATTAAAAAATCATGATTCAACTTGCCAAAAATGATTTATATGCATGATAATCAGTTGAAGTGACACCAACACTAAACATGTAGTATATTCATTCCCTAATTTTCTCTTCGAAATTGCTACTACTTCAATCTTTCTTCGACTACAATTTGAAAGGAAGAAGTAAAAGCTTGGGGAAGGAGGAGGCTGATTTAAATCCATAAAATGACATGTTTCTTTTTGTTTACCCCCTTAAAGGGACCAAAAATATCTAGGGAGAAGGAGGGGTTTATCAATGGATCTATTTATTTTATAAGAATAGAATGAAACATAAAGTACAAGAAGTGGAGAGAGTTGTCACTAATCAAATCACATAACACTCCTTTATTATGGAAACAAAAGGGTAGGCCAAACACAATCTTCCCATGACTAAATGAACAAGTTAATTGGATTCAAATTATGGACACCTTCCCAAAGATCTCTTTATATACTCTTCACATCTTTCTAAAAATCTTATATTGAATTTACAAATAGGTAGACTGTGCAACTAACCTTCAGAAGGTTGCCTTCTTAACAAAAAAAATTTTAATCTTAAAACACATTCCTATAGTAACAAAGAGTCAAAAATAATGATGGAGTTGAGAACTTACTTGCAATGGATTCGCTCACATGAGGATCTTCACTTCAGTCCTGCAGGAGTTTAAACCAACGACAAACCAACAGTGTTAGCCGTGTTCCATGCTGTGATATTGCTCCTTATGATCTGGTCTTATAACTAAAAATCAATCAAGATACAACGTTTAGATTAGGCAAAGTAAACAAAGCACAGGCATAATTTCCTAATAATTGACTATGCACACTACTCTCAGAGAACACAGAAAATGGATCACAAACTGTACAAGTAGAAAACTGAAGGTAGAAAACAATCCAAAATGATTTTTAGGCAATTTGTATCAAAAAATGGGATGAAACAAGCAATTTATTAGTTAAATCAACATTGTACACCCAAACTCTCTTCTCCACCAGCTGGGAACTCATGGGTAAACTCTAGCAATCAACTTCCAGGTCCGAATCAAAGGGAGGGACCAAATTTACAGTCAGTCTGTAAGTGACTGAAAAGAACATCTGTTGTGGAGAAATCACCGGGCACCAGATGTGACAGCATGAGACATCTCTGCTGTGTATCCACAGAACTGATTTCAAGTTAAGTGTCAGACAACAGTTGCACCAGATGTGACAGCACAATATAACTTCTTGACTGGTGTATCCACATAAAGGCTCTCGAATAAGTGTCAAATAACAGTTGCAGCTGAGGTCGGCCAGTTCAGGTTGGTAGCTTTGCAACACCTACATTCATGGTTCCTGTACACTCTCCTTGTATGTGCTGACAATCTCATTGTCAAGTGAGAGGTAGAATGGCATTTTCTTCAGTCGCTTAAGATCCATATCCAGCAGTGCTATCTGCAACACAATCACTGTCATCAGCAAAGCTATATGTCTCTCTCATTTCCTGTTTCCTTCCTCACCCTTCTGTTTCAGGCAGTTGTGCAGGACATTTTCACCCCTTTCAAACAAGGAGATGAAAATGCTCCAAGTAGTGGAGCAAGCAGAGTCAACAGCAAATATACCCCTCTGATAATGTTCAGATGAGTACAGATGGTTCAGCATAGTCACTCAAAATTCTGTTTGGCCTCTACTTCACACAAACTGGGTGTGGAGTCTACAGCCACAATCACAGTAAGCACAGTACAAAGCTGGATGTCTACCTTTTCACACTACAATGCTGCAGACAGGAAAAAGAAATGCTCAATACTTTTGAAAGGTAAATTTTCAGTAGGCCGCACACAAGGAAGGAAAAGTTAAGCAAAACCTCTTTTAAGCACATCCCTTCCCCTTCCATCTCAATGTGTCAGAATAGAGACACACTTTATCTAAAGTCAAACACTTCTCCAGAGTTGACAACAGCACCTAACCATTACCTCATGGGTATGAGGGGATGACATAATCATACCTTGTACACAAACTGCTGTGTCGTTGTTGGGCATGCTGTCACAAAAGTGGATGGGACAGGGAAGGGCTTGCCAGAATTGTTGTACAAGGGCCGCAATGTGAGCATGAGACCACAATCTTTTGCAGTTGCTGCAATGAGGTAGTTCCGCACCACTCTTCGGCTCTCATCCCAAGAGAGAGACTGAACCCAATCAAGGTCTCTGTCAATATGCTTCCCTTCTTTCTCTAGGACCAGGTTATCAATCTTTGTGTTTCCAGGACCAACAGCTTCATTTGTAGTTCCATGTGAGGATTTGTTTGTAAGTGAAATATCTCCTGTACCTGATGCACCCAAAAAAATCATTGTTGCTAGGTTCTTTTCCCCAGAATGAAGTATCCTTGCAAAAACAAATGCAACCACCCAGACTCTTGCTCATCCTTGTGACAGAGGAGACAAATATTTTCTGAAGCATCAACTGTTGGTGATGCAAATCAGAAGGTGGCCAATTCTTACCTGTATCTGCATCTGGTTTCAAGAAATTGTGATATGCAACAATAGCACCCTCAATATCATATTCATCCAGTTGCTGGACGTAAAGTAAACTTTCCAGAATCTTGCTTGTGTGGAGCATGTGGGCTACCAGTCGTTGAAATGCAACAACACGCTGTCCCTTCGGGGCTGCAGAGACTCTCTGAAGCTGTTCCTCAAGGATGCTTATTGCTTCTTCAGTTGAACCACCATCTTCTGGACCTCCAAAAATCTCTACTCCATCCATGAAAATACGGAGGTTATTTTGGGGTGTTTCAAACAAAGCAAGGAGGGCCTTGTGAATGCCATCAGTATTGCCAGAGAATAGGTCCAATGGTGAATACTTGCTCAAACTGCTTATCTGCACACACCCATGTAAGCAACCATAAACTCTACAACACCATCAATATCTTCATCAGTATTGAGAGCTTGTTCCATACTTATGATTTAAGCAACCCAAACAAAATTAAGAGATGACCTAATAACAAGACTATAAGATCTGTAACATATCACCAAACAAAATATTTAACAAAGAGCAAAATGCAAGACCCAATGCTCAAAAACAGAGAAAAGACTGAGGGCTGGTGATTGACACTCAACAGCAACATGTATGATGTGACCAGCTACCACAACACCATAGATAACATAAGCTCCACTTCCTACATGGTTCCAGTCATCAACTTATGAGGAAGGAAAGAGAGAACAGACTTTGCCCTGCTTGAGCTTCAAATGTTGGTGCATGGAAAATCGTGACACATGCTTCTTGATATTGTTCTCCTCAGAGATTGTCCCTGCTGTTGGTAGACAGCCCCATTTTGGCTGCAAAGTTCATGTACACCATTGCACCAGTCAAAAATACTGTCCCTCTTATGAGCTCTTGGAATGACTTACATGGGATGAGTTAAGCCAGATGCTCCTAAATCCTTTAATACAGCTGCAAGGACACCATGAAACCAGTGAATGAACCACCTCAAAGTTTTTTTTTTTTTTTCTTAGATTGGAAACACAGGGAGGTACCTTGATTTCCACAGTGATGGTTGGTGGTAGGTCTTCCACCCTTCCTGCACAGTCACTCAAGGTTGAGCAAGGACCAGAACACAAATCAAAACTGTAAAATTTGGTGCCAGCAGTTCCCAAGCTCAAATTTTGCAACTTGGAAGAAGAAAGTAACATATCACCAGTTGAGTCAGCTCAAACAACAAAGATAAGAGTAGAACAAATAGCAAAGCATCCAAGAGAGGTAAAGTTCTCTTGCAACCATGACAAATATAGCATTTCATTCTGCTGCTGATAGTTTTGGAGAGTGTACAATCTGTGTACCTGGTACAGTATAGAAGCTCGAGTGATCTGTGATCAGGAGAGCGGTGCCTCCAGTCAAGTCCAGATGGGCGTCTTTCTGCCTCCATTCAGGGCGCTTTTCTGCAACGTCGTGATTGACTGTCTCCAAGAACTCGGGTGTTAAGTACACAAGAACCTAGATTATTTGCAACCAAAACAAAACAATGGTCAAAATTTGTTCTGTTTTCTATTGTAAAAGCTGCAGAGCAGAAACTTCCAAGCTTCAACATACAAAGGAAACAAAAGTGAAAGAGTGTCAGTATACCCCTGCATCAACATGCTCCTGGCCTAGCAAGGGCTGAATAATTGAACTTGCATATATGTGTGCCATGGCTGCAGGTGTGGTCGCATCTGCCATAGCTGGCCACTCTCTCCAAAGCTTTTGCTCATCCTCTGACAATATAGGTTTTTGAGCCTTCTCAGCAGCAGTAGAAGGTTTTGGTTTTGAGTCATGACTACTGACTTTGCGGATGCGCAGAACTCTGCCAATCTGTTGTTGTCCACATCACAATCCAACCCACTTCAGAAAAAAGATGACAATTTTGCTGTTGCTACATGGAAATGCTTTCATCTGGTAGGTCCTCGAATTCTCCCATTGAAGTCTCCCAAGTAGTTATCTTCCTCAGAGACCCTTTTACATCTTCAAAGAATTGGCAAGAAACAAGGACCGACAACGAGAAGGAGAAGAAGAGGACGAAGGAGACGAGGACGATCATAGAGAGAGCGAGAGACATACAAATGCAGGTCTGGAGCCGTGATAAGCCAGCACAATGTTCGCCGCGCCTTCTCCCCTGTACAACCACCCCTCTGCGTCCTCTTTGTACAACTCCAACTCTCGCAGCTTCCTGGACTCCACCTCGTCGGCGTTGTCGGCATCGAAACCAGGCGCGGAGTCTATCGCCTCCATTTCTTCTGTCCTTGTTCTCTATCTTCGTCTCTCACTTTTCTTCTCTCTCTCTCTCTCTCTCTCTCTCTCTCTCTCTCTCTCTCTCCTATTTCTTCTATTTCTCACTTCAGATCTGTGTGTCTGACTTCTTTTGCCTTGAATGGAGCATTTCTCTCTACCTCTTGTCTTCTTGATCTTGAAACATATGACCGACAGGCAAATAAAGAAACTTCACAGACATAAGACTAGTTCAAAACTCTTCAAAGATTCACTGCATCGTTGTCGTTGTGGTATCCTGGATAGATTCTTCATTTCATCAGCATCCTTTTGACTTGTTTTCACGCTCTTCCTTGCCTCCGCCTGTTTTTGGAAAGCGCGTCTTGCGAGACAAACACGCACTTCGAAAACCGCTTTTAGAGACGGAGGAATAAAATAAGTCAACAATACATAGTGCACATGCCTAGACCAAGACTCAAGAGCATGCCTAAATCTATATCATTACTGTATCTGGTGTCCATTAGAGAGCCGCTGATTTCGCTTGGCCTCCCTCGTCACCACGCAACGGCCGTCGCGCTTCTCGTTTCTTCCCGATTTGCTTCTTCATGATTTCTCTCTCACTGATGATGTTGCACATGCCTGCAATTTCATCATGCTGTTCTATATTTCTTATGAATCTGCGACTGAACGATTTGTGTTAGTCCAAGGGGAAGACTAAAGAATCGGTCGATTACCACACCAAAAAAATCCTTGAAGTTTTGGCTATGATTCTGAACCTAATTCCTTCCTTCCTCCATGCAACAATGTGATAGCCAATCTTCGAAAACTCTTCGTGGATGCAATTTCTGCCGCCGGAAATCTCCTCAAGTGTGTTTTGTCCTAAGGGAACAACAGTTATGTTTTCCGAAGACTACACACATTCTGACGGAGCCGTGCTCATCCAAGCTTCTAGCCATTTGTACCATGAAAATCCAGGGCTTTGTTAGGTTCTGGATTCAAGAATTATGGACTAGAGAGTATTCGCTTAAAAAATTTCATTCCGCAAAGTGGAGAAATGTAATGGTTGGATTTTTGAGCGCGACACAGAGTAATGTATGGAGTTCTGCTAGGTTTCTTACTCAGCTATGACTTTTTATTATCTTTCAGTTTTGCAATTTGCATCATACGCATCATCATCATCATCCTCATCCTCATTTGCACCGTGTAAGGAGCATATCTCCTGGATGATCACCATCTCTACTTCAGGACGAAGTTGAAAAAAAATCTTCCAATTCCTCCTTGACCGACACATGGACATGAAAACTCACCGGATTTTGCAGAGCTGCACAACTTCAGAACTCCCATCTCCAAAGGCACCAAAGAGGTCTGGCTCTGTGATCGGCATTGAGTGTAAGGAAACCCCATGTACAGAGGTAATGGAAGGCCCTGATAGCAAGGCATTACGCAGGCGGTTCCGTTGGCGTAATGATCAGTTCTCAGGCCTGAGGGCCTTCCCGGGCGTAAAACGGACGAAGAAACGGCGTTCTGGTTCTTGATTATTGAAAGTCTGCTAAAAAAATTTATTAATGATATTTAATTTTCGATATTTAAGGAATTTTCGGTTTTTTTTTTTCCTTGCTTTTTTCTTGAATTAATAAAATTAGTCCCTAGAAAAAAATTAATCCCTAATTCTTCTGTGACTAAAGTTTTTTGTCCTTTTTTTTTTTTTTTTTTTTTGTTTTTTTATTTTTTAAAAAATAATTTTTTTTTTTTTTTGTAGTTTATTTTAATTTATTTTTTAAATTTTTAAAAAATTATAAAAAAAAAAAAAAAAAC